>Ga0209429_10001635_pt1 | contig 13660 bp, 16 predicted proteins | sample BarGraNGADG00212_3_FD_184493 | JGI IMG/M metagenome (GOLD analysis project Ga0209429, IMG submission 184493) | Arctic peat soil microbial communities from Barrow, Alaska - Barrow Graham LP Ref core NGADG0004-212 (SPAdes) (version 2) | ecosystem: Environmental > Terrestrial > Soil > Wetlands >... | reverse complement strand
TACGGCGCGACGCAGAAGGCCCAGAACAGTGGCCGCGATGGGATGGCGGACGCGACAACGGTCTTCGCCCGCGCTGACATCCAGCGGGTAATGGGTGCCATTTTCAATGCTCCAGTATTGGCGCGCCCATTCCAAGAGCCGGGCCGCATCGGCCTGGGCCACCGTCAGGCTGGTGATGATCCAGACGGTTTCGACCGCTTGACGGCCGTGGTTGAGTTCCCGGATGCGGTCAATCCGAGCCACCTGCGCCACGTGCGGAAAGCCCATCTGGGCCGGGGTCACCTCGCCCACCTCAATGCCCCGCCATTCAATCCGGCCGTGGCCCTTATCCACCGTTTGATACTGAGGGGGAAAAGACTTCCGGCAGGAAGTGGCACGCTTGCTTTTGGAGGTCGCCCTGGTTGCCTTTGACCACCAGGACATAATCGCCCCCGCCCTCCTGCACGATCACGCGGGCCGTTTTGACTTGGGTGTACAAGGCGTCCATCAGCGCGATAGTTCCGTCCAAGTCCAGGCGGTCCAGGAGCGTTTGCCCGGCCGGGATCTCGTTGCTCTTGTCGGCCACCGGCTCGACGCCCAGGGTGCGTCCGCTGACCACGTTGACCGCGCCCAGCCGGGCCATGGCTGCCGATGGTCCATCACGACCAACAACTCTTGGGCTGCAATATTACGAGCTAAATACGTGGCGCTGCAAAAGCACCGTAACACCTTGATTACAAGTAACCTAGACGGTATAGTCGGTTACTTTGTCGGTCAAGTTGTTGCCAAAACCGTTTTTCCCGTGCTGATAACGGTCAAAAAGTGTTTGCTTTTGTGATGTGCTTACTTCAGAAATAGATATGGATCCCGAGACTAAAAAACGACAAGATGCTTCAGCATGTCAGAATTTTAACGTGGCACAACCGCCGATGGACTCCAAAATAACCCACTGTTTTGATAATTTGTGGATAAACTACGGAGACCTTTTTCATGCAAAGAAATCCTTTGCGATGGTAGCTTCGCCAATTTTAATTATCTGCTGAGTTACATTTGATCAACCACAAGGCTTATGAGTGATATTGAAAAGCGCAGGTCTATTAAGGACCCAGTTTGGGGCAACATTGAGTTGTTCCCATGGGAGGTGCGGTTAATCAATCACTTTTTATTCGACCGGCTTCACCACATCGTTCAGAACTCGAGTGCTTTCAAGGTTTATCCTGGTTTAAAATATTCCCGTTTCCTACACACAATTGGAGTCACTCACGTAGCCACTCAACTTTTTTTGAATGCCGCCTCTAATTCAGAAACAAAAGCTCAAAATGCTCTGAAGGAAGAAGTCAAAGCGATCTCCGATATAATAGATTCCAAGGCCCGAATTAATATTGAAGCATGTGTGTGTCGAAATCTGGCATGTCTTCCAGATTGCGGTATCCTGTTGGCCGCAATTCGTGTTGCCGCACTAACTCACGATATCGGACACCTTCCTTATAGTCATGTATTCGAAAATGCAATTGATGAATTCACGCAAGGAGATTTCGAGTCTGTAATCCCAGTTTCTACAGAAGCTAAGCAGCAACGTGCTAGTTTAATTACCGAGATTAGTTCACAAAGAAACGAAAACGCTGAAGATACAAAATTGCATGAATTATTGGGAAAGAGGTTTTTAGAGGTTCTCCGATGGTCCTTTGCGGATGACGCGGAGATCCGAGGCCTGCTGGCTGCAGCAGAACTAATATTACACGATAATGGCATGCCAATAGCGCATGGTTTTATCGCAAGTACAATTGATGCCGATCGAATTGATTTTGTAAGACGCGATGGTTTATTTTCTGGTTTATTCACGAGTTCAGTAGATTTTGGACGTTTGTTTTGGTCATACGAACTCGCTTTTGACAAGGACAAGAACATCTGGTTGCCTCGCCCATCCAATCGTGCGGTATCAGAGAAGGAAAAACTACTGATGGAGCGTTTTCAAGATTATCGATACATTGTTGTCCACCACCGGGTTCACCTGTACGATGAAATCATGGGGAATATTCTGCTCCGCTTGATGGCAAGCGGGAGACTTGCAGATTTTATGGCTACTTTATCTCAATTGCTTGCTTTCCATGTGGAACACAGACAAAATCTCCATGACATGAAGAATCGAGTTGCAATGTTACAGAGACTGCTAACTCAATTCGACGACCCTTGGGTTGAGGTTGAAATACGTAAACAGTACACTTCTGACATACACCTTGATGAAACCGAACGGTTTTTGTTTAATGCCTATGTTGAAGAACGACAGTCCTTCGTCAGTGGTTTTAAGACGGACGAAGACTTTTTTAACATGTGCGGGAATTATGCCCCGAATCTCTTAAGAACCGAACCTAACACCGTAAGGGAGGCCTTGGCTTCGGCGAAGCACGTTCTTCAAGCAGACTTGAGTAAGCGGCTCAAACGTACGGTTTTAATTGGATCTACGGATAAGAAGTTAAATTATGGCATTCGAGATTCATCAACAGCGCAATTCTTTGGTGTGTTGGAATTGCGGGAATTTTTGCTTCAAAAGAAAGTGCGATCGTTGACCTTCAATGTTTGGTATGAATCGAAAGAAACAGATAGCGATAAACGAGCGGTCGAACACCAAGAAGTAATGAGAATCATTCTTAACTATCTTCAGGAAAATGTCACTGGCCAACTTGAGATGACAAAGTTGACGGGATCACCGGCCAAACCAATTACCAAAGGGCTCAATTGAACCAATTATTCTGCCTATTGATAACTGGTTCAATATGTACCCAGGCGCTTGACAGGCAACTATAGCGGTGTATATTTAATGCAGAGTATGAATAGAACTAATGTTATGAGCAACGCAACTGTTCAAATCAATTCTACACTTGGCACTCTCATTGAGGTCACCAAGGAGTTGATTGTAGGTGTTGATAAGGAAAAATTCCTGAATCAATTTAAAGGCCGTCACGTCGCTCCAGGTGTAAGCGTGCGTCAGCATGTTAACATGATGCGAATCACTGGGTCTCTGGACGAATCAGATACGCGAATTAAGCTTAAGGATGGCCTAATATAACCAGGGATAAATGCGCAAGACTTCGGATTACAGGATGTTCCGAAGTCTTTTATATTCAATATTGTACTCAAACTGTTTTGGTTCAGGTAATGAGGTTACGCTCATAACTCTAACGCTCATCGTTTCAGTAACTCCATAAATTGTCACGGATCGAGACCATCACTTTACGGTCTACATACATGGTATGTAGGGCTATCGCCCGTCACGACTTCCCTTTTTCGGCTTAACCGTCGCACCACTACCTCCCCCAACGTGTCGTCGGCTACCGCCCGACTTATTCGCCTCTTCCTAACGGCTGTCGGGATGCAGTCCCCCTAACCGGTGTCCTTTACCAATAGGTGAATAAGTCGGGCGCTACGGACTAGCCGTCCGAAGCCTCCGACACGTTGGGGGGACTGGTTTTGAAATAAGGGCTATCGCCCAAACGACTGGCTCAATATCTCGACCGTTCACGCTGAAGGCGTGGAGATGACGACGGGTATTACCAGCGACACGACTTCGTTTTCAAAAGGACACGATTGAAAAAATCGGAAGAGGCGACGCCGCGAGAGCGGCCAAAACGCAAAATCCGCACCGACAGGCGCTCAAAACTTTCCGCATCCGGCAAATATGCGGGTCTTAGCAAAAAATGTCCTTTAGCTATGATCATGACATATGAAAAATAAAACAAAAGCGAATGTGTTCGGAGAAAAGCAGTTGAGACAAATTAAAAAGCTGGTGGTGAAGCCACTAGCCGACCTTATCAAAAAACAGACGCTTCCACTTTCGAAATGGAAGAAGAAATATTCGAAGAAAATAAATAATATTGATTTTCTGATTGGAATGATCGCTCGTCAAATCGCGCGGCAGTTGATTGAGCAGGCAAAACATAAGAGCCTGTTTTAAAACTCACTTGGATTTCGCTAAACGAGTTAACATCAGCCGAATCATAGCCAGGTAGACCATGGTCTCACCGGTGTGCGCCTGCCGTTCATAGTCACGACTCAAACGCCGATAGCGTCCCAGCCAGCCAAAGGTGCGCTCCACAACCCAGCGCCGGGGCAACACCCGAAACGTGTGGGCATCACTCCGCTTGACGACCTCCACGATACAGGCCCACCGCTGCAAAACCCAAGATACCAAGGCGCCGGTGTAACCCCCATCAGCCCAGACATGCTTGACGCGTCGGGCAAAAGGTCGTTTAAAGAAGTCATTTATGAGTTGTCGACCTCCGTCCCGGTCCTGAATATGGGCCGGCAGGATCAGCACGCATAACACCAAGCCCAGGGTATCGACGAGTAAGTGGCGTTTCCGTCCCTTAATTTTCTTGCCCGCGTCATAACCGCACTCGCCACTGGTTTCGCTGCTTTTCACACTCTGGCTGTCGATAATCGCAGCGGTGGGTTGGCGTTTGCGCTGCGCCCGCAGCCGCACCCCTTCGCGCAGGTGGGTATGAATTGCTTCCAATAGACCGGCGCGCTGCCAGCGCCGAAAGTAATGATAAACCGTCTGCCAGGGGGCAAAATCCTTGAGTAGATTACGCCATTGGCAACTGGTGCGCACCCCATAGAAGATCGCGTTGAGGAGTTCCCGATAACGATGTTCGCGGGGGCGGCCGATTTTACTGGGCTTGGGAAAACAGTAGTGGATGCATTGCCATTCGGCATCGCTGAGGTCAGTTGTATATCGCATCCCAAGCTTGTCGCTGATTTCGGACGCTTTAAAAAGCTTAAAATCACGGACTTTATGGGCGTTTTAGGGGTTTTCAAACAGGCTCTTAGGTTTGATTTGCGAAACGAGGTTTGAATTTGAATTGTTCCTGCTCCCGTGATGATGGACCTTATACACCTCCACTTGGCCAACATCCTGGGCCAACGCCGTCTCGACATCGCGGTAAGATGACGTGTTCTGGCCGCTGAGATCGCCACCGAACATGGCGTCAAACTGCCCGTAGTGGAGAACGAACACGAGGCACCGGTCGTTCTCGTTTTTGACCTTTTCCAGCCCATGGCCGTTACGCGCTATGAAGTTGATGGTGACAGGTTGCGTCAAATTAGCGTCCAGCGTCAGCGAAGAGCCCTCGAGGGCCGTCTTCCGCTTGGCACCCACGGTTTCGACGTAGTTTGTGAAGAGCGGTGGAACGGCATCGGTTCCGCGATCAAAGGAGACGCGCTCCACCGGGAATTGGGAGAGGACCCGCTCGACCCCGCCGATGTGGTCCGCATCGTAGTGGCTGGAGATGAAGTATTCGACGTTGGTTAGGCCGACCTGGTCCAGGTAGGCCACAACGCGATAGGCCTGGGGTCGGTCGGCGGCGTCAACCAAGACCGTTTCGCCACCCGGCGAGACGATGAGGGCTGCGTCACCCTGGCCTACATCGATGAAGTGAAGTTCAAGATCGCCCTTAGCTGCGGCCAGCCTGATGCAGCACATTAGGGCGACGATGGAGATAAGAATGGTTTTAGTTTTCATTGCGTCAGCTCCAATAGATGTATTTCCCTTCGCTATCCATGCCGGTGTCCAGGTTTCCATTAGCCAGTTTGAACAGGCCGGCGTCGTCATATTTTAATGCCTGCGCCAACCACGTCCACGCCTGGATCACATTTTTGCGAGTGCTTTCAAACAGATCGACGTAGCCAATCGTACTCGACGAATTGGGAATGGGCAGGTTTTCGATATAGCGTTTGTCCACATGGTCGCTCTTCCGATACGCCACACCGAAGAGCCGAGTAAAATAGTTGTTCTTGGTCGCGATGTTTTCCATCGCGTTTACGTAAGTGGCAAACCAGTTATTTGTAAGGAGCGACATGCTAGGGAGCCTGACATAATCCTTGGTTTCCGGGCGTGGGTATTGCCGGAGACAGTACGCCCACATGTCCGCAATGGCCAGATTGAGCTTGTGCGTGTTGCCCTTGACCCCGCATTCGGCAAGTCCGGTGAATTCGAGAAAATCGGTGCCGAGGATTTCATGCCCGATGCGATCGAAGAAGATGTAGGCATCCTGGTCCAGTTCGCAACGGCGATGGGCCGACCTGTTCTTTTTGTTCGAGTAGGGGCCGACGAGCTCCATGACGATGGGGTGGATTGTGTAATCGGCGACAAGGTGAGCAACATAGCCAAACAACCAGGCGATGCAGGCGCGTGCCTCCGTCGTGCTGAAGGACATCTGCAAAACCTTGGGTATCCCGTAGTCGCGGACAAAATCCGACGGACGGACGTAGTGCATGACGCTGTTCCATCCTGTAGCATCGGTTGATCCGACGACAGCCGGACAGTCGGGGCTGACGGCCCCCAGGCGGCAAAATGGACGATAGCCCTCCAGGGCAGAGCGAACGCTCGGCATGAGGTCGACGATTGAGTCCAACCCTTCAGGTGTGCATGCAGAGTTGACGAGGCAGATGTGGGCGAATTGACCAGCCATGAGGTTTTTACAAATAGTTGTGCTTTTGCGCGCCAACGTCTGATTTAAGAGGCGCGACGATCAGCAGTTTGTTCATCGACCCATAGTTGGCCGAGATCCTTTACCAAGCCTGTTTTCTCCTGTTTGGTTTCCAAGGCGCTTTTTGGTTGTTGAAGCGATAATAAGGCAAATCGGTTCTTGTGCGTCGTTTGTCATAATTACATCAATGCGTGATCCACGCCAAGCATTAACCAAGCAAGAAAACCCCAGGTGTCACGTGTAATTGTCAGCAAAATCACAGCAGTTGGGCGCAGCGCTATGCCCAGGAGGCTTACCACATGGTGCCGAAAACTGTCGATTACACCGGGGCGACTGGTTTTGCGCCGGGCTGGGGTGGGGTTGATCTGGCCCTCGTCGAAAGGCTCCAACGTGGCGCCAGATCACCTGCAAAGCAGCCCACCCGGCACCTTCAACTCAAGGCTGCAACTCATGCCCTTGGCCTCCGGGATCGAAAGCACTGCCGATATGGTGCTGCTCGATTGATCGGATCGGGCCGGGAGCCCCTTCTCTGGATTTGCTTCGTTGGTTTACATGGCCTCTTTTTTAACCGTCTGCAGCTCGCATCGGTCGATCATCCTTCACCCCAGAAAGCCCACGAAGCGGTCGGCTGGTGGAAGAAGACGCCACCATGCGATTGTCCCCCGCGAAAGTTGGTCTGATGAGGGCGAGGGATCGAGGTGACGGCAGAAAAACGACCTAAAAACGCCGAAGGATCAAAGGAGAACCGAGGATTGGCCGGGAAAAGGATAGGCTGACCTCGGCGACAGGAGTAAATCCGCGAAGTCCCGATGGCCTTGGCACGGGCCAACGACGACAGAGCAACAAAAAGGCCGGGACCGTTTCCGATCCCGGCGGTGGCATTACTTCGCCTCCGGCTTCTCCGGCTTGGGTTGCAGGTAGATCCAGGTGTGGGCCTGGTCAACCCCTATGGTCAAACCAGTCGAACGGGTCCATCCGCAGGCAGTTACGACGGAAGCGAGAAGTTGCCCGTGAGCGCCTGCGCTGGTTCAATTCGAGCCGATGAACTGGAAGCGAATGCTTGCTTACGTCACGGGATCCGTTGACGAAGAGCTCTTGGCACGAAATGACTATCTGGTGACCGAGAACCGAATCCTGCGCAATCAGATTCAGGGCCGAATTCGGCTCACCGATCCCGAACGCATCAGCTTGGCGTCGGCCGCCAAACGACTGGGCCGGAAAGCGCTGGAAGAGGTGGCGCAGATCGTGCGACCGGAAACGATTCTTGGGTGGCACCGCCGGTTGATCGCCAAGAAGTTCGACGGTTCAAAGAATCGGTCACCCGGTAAAGGCGGCTCGACGAGCGATCAGATCGAAGAATTGGTCTTGCAGTTGGCAAAAGAGAATCGCACTTGGGGATATCGGCGCATTGCGGGTGCACGGAGTAATCTCGGGCACGAAGTGAGCCACCAGACCGTGGCCAATGTTATGAAGCGACACGACATCGCGCCCGCGCCCGAGCGCGGGCGAACGATGAGCTGGCGTGAATTCATCCGTTCGCACATGGCAGTCCTGGCCGCGGTGGATTTTTTCACGGCAGAAGTTTGGACGGCGGGCGGATGGATGACCTGCTACGTGCTATCGTGCATGCGAGTCGCATCGCGCCAGGTATGCATCGCCGGCATCACGACCTCGCCGGACCAGCGTTGGATGGAGCAGATGGCGCGAAACCTCAGCTTTGCGGACACCGGTTTTCTCCACGGCTGCCGTTATCTGCTGCACGATCGAGATGCAAAATTCTGTAACGCCTTCACCGGGATCCTGGAGGCCGTCGGCATCCAGGCGGTGAAATTGCCGGCGCGGAGTCCGAATTTGAACGCCAATTTGGAAAGGTGGCATAGATCCGTAAAAGAGGAGTGCTGGTCCAAGATGATCTGGTTCGGTGAGGCATCACTGCGACAGGTGCTATCAAATTACGTTCTTCATTTTCACGGTGAGAGAAATCACCAAGGGAAAGGGAAGGTGATTCTTTTTCCGAGGCCGGAAGACCGAATCGGTGAATCGACTGGCGAAATCCAGACGCGCGAGCGGCTGGGAGGCTTGTTGAAATTCTACTACCGGGAAGCCGCATGAGAATTTGACACTACGACCGCCCCGGCTGCGACAATCGCCTTATCTCTAGCGGGAAAGTTTTAATCGTCGCTAGCCACGGCGGCGCCTCCTATCTGGTGGCAGTAACCTTCGTCCTAAAGGGAGCGACCGACGAAGAGGATGTACTGGGGACGAGCCGACACACAAACCACGATCGACCTAATGTATGCCAACGTCGATATGCGCTATGCGCTTAATAAGGGCGTCAAGGTTGATTCTCAGGCATTTCAATCCGGGCTCCAAACGATCGGATTCTGCTTCTGGTGCAATCTGGAGCCTCTGCCGCCAATCTTGGCAAAGCCGCAAACGCAAGGTTCTGCCTGCATTGTAAAGCTAGAACGAACCGACTAGTGCGGGACTCATTATTCTCTACAGCGAATCAGGACCCTTACGCCGCAACCGATTATGCTAACGAGCCGTATACCAATCCGCTCGAAGCTGGTCCAGATTGCTTATGCCGCGCTCCATCAGTCCATCAGTTGGAAATGGTCCTTTGCAACTGTCCAAAACACTGTCCGAGTTACCGAAGGGCCTTTCTCCTAGCCGGACCGATGGTCGTTGTCCTGAGGCTGGGGCGATGGAGGTGGATTGGTTTTTTGCGGTGTTTCCTTCTCGCCTCCACAGCTTGGCGCTCGGGTCGATCCATGCATAGTTCGCACCATACAGGCGGTCAACCCTTAGAGGACGTAATTAGCTTCCGAGCAACCAGATAGTTTCACCAGACGGCGGCTGGCGTTTCTCTTTTGGATAGATTTTTATGATGCTTTTATCATCTATTATTTCCTTCAATCGCTTTTGAACCTTTCCAATGGGTGCAGTCATGATGGTGTTTAGTTCCTTCAGTTGTTCCTCCTGTGTTTGGAATCCGAGCAACAATTCCGGTGTCGGCACAACATTGGGCGCTGCAGGTAGTGCGCAAGGACTGGGCGAACAACTAGATCCATTGATCGCCAACCACCATTTAGTCTCGATCGTGTTAGGCTCAGCATTCATTTCATTTATATTTCAGTTTATAGAACCATGTCTTGACTCATCACAAATACCAATACCAATACTAATATGTTCAAGTCGTCAAGCCTTACTGGCTTGTGCTCATCATCAAGGAGACCTCGCCACAAAGCACGAGAGGACCTCAATCTCCCGCACCTCCATCGTGAGCTTTCATGGGGCCGACGCTCTGCTCCGCTAGCGGCTTTCTCCTATCCCCTTTCATCTCTCCACTCCCACCAACCCAGTACACGGGAATGATTTCGCTTCGTAACGATGTATTTATCGTCTCTACCCGACAGAACTTGAGCATTATTTTTTGATGGCCAACGCCCGCTCAGGCTGGGCAACACTCCCACCGAAGCTGCGTGCAGATTCCACATGCCAAGGCAGTTACAGGGCGGGTGAGGCTTTCCCCCGTCGCCGAGACTCGGCTCCCCCCAATGGTTCACTTCCGAGTTTTTCGTCCTCCTCTGCGATTCCCCCCGAAAACATCGGAAGAGAACCGCAGAGGCCTGATCCCCAGGCGGAACACTTGGCTTCCTCGCGAGCTTTCCTCGCTCCGCCTGCGCTACCGCCAAGCCCCGCCCCCTTTCATTTCCCCCGCAGGCGGACTCCGCCGCCCAAGGTCGAAACTTGAACTGTCCTGGGGGGACTCCTTCACCGCACCAACCTCCTCCAAACTGCACCAGTTAGATCTTCCCATCCTGCGAAGATGTAAAGACCAAGCGTTTTCAGGTCGTTTTTCTGCCGTCGCCTCAGTCACTGTCACCTTGAATCGGGGTGGTCGAGACATCATCAATTCCAAAGCGTCGATTGCGATCATGGTCATCTCCTTGGCGCCGTTCCCCCTGCCGGTGGCGTCAGTTACGCCAATTCGCGGGCGACTGAGGGAGCCGACGCTTCGGCCGATGTCGGTGGTTCACGCCGCCCATTTAACCACGCCCGCCCCGCCTTTGCCTAGAGCCACACCGCCGGACGGATACCAAGAGCTTAACGTCTGAGCTTGGCTGTTTTTCCAAACGGTATTGTAAGAAAACGGATTTTGGATCGCTCATGATGGAGGTTTCGGACGCTTGCACGGGTGGTGAGTTCGAGGCGGCAACAAGGAGCGCGGACAGCGGGCGACATTTGAAAGTAGTGAACAGCATCCATCATGTGAAGTGGGAATTGATGCGGCGGAAGCTCTGAACCCGTAATCGGGGACCTAAGGTATTTAAGACGCTGTGCATATTGTACTAAAAGGTAGCTTTACAGATGGAATAGTATATCTTGCTTTCATTGAATGGCAGGAGCGCTTGCATTAATTGCCGCACTGATTCTGCTGAAACAGCTTTTTAATAATCGTTCATCCTTGCATGCTTCCATCTCGCAAGAAACAAATCCACTAAATTCAGGCAAGCCGGGTTTGTTTTTAACAGTGTGAATCTGTTGCAGCAAATCAAACCATCGTGAAAAAGCTGCAAGGTCATTGAAGGTCCCTGGTACTGTGTCGCAAAAATGAGCAATGTGGTGGTCACAAACATGGGCATGCACAATCCGTTCTAGCACAGACAAATGATTTGGATTAACTAGCCAATCAGGAGTTATACCTGCAAGAAATTGCCAGTGGGGAATATCCAGATTAAGGCCTACACATCGCTGAAGTGAAGGAATACTGCTATTATTAATGTTAGCGCAAAAGTGCAGCAAGGCGTTTCCGTCCGACAGGGTAAATAGTGGTCCTGGTTCCAATTCAAGAGATAAAAAGACTGGTTGTGGTTCGAATGCATATTCGGCTACACTCTTAAGTCGATCGAGTAAACGCTCCATAGACTGGCTACGTGTAAGTCTATGCGCTAAAAATTGGTGAGGGGTGCGTGCCGAGGCAACACGATAAACTCTTTGAATGCAACTACCCCCAACTAATTCGATTGTGTTCACAGGATGGTTTTTCGACCTAAGCACACGTACTACCTCAATCAACAACTTTAATGCTTGTTCACCATCTTCTATTGCCCCTTTTTCAAGAGGATTGGCGGTAAGCTCCGGAATAAACGTTGCGATTGCTGCTACAAGTTTACCAGGAAAGGCATCTATTATCCATGATGCGACCTCCTCGCTGCGCCGTTGGCGGTAAAGTTCAGCCATGTGTGTCACTGCTCCTTGATCAGCAGTTGCTGGAGTAGAACATGGCATACTGCTCTGCATGAATGCATACACTTCGATATAGAGACACTCAATTGGCATTTTTGCTAAATCAGCCGCTGCTCCGGTTACAGTGAAAGAAGTGATAATCGATGGTTGAATTCGAGAAGTAGAGATATTCATCAATTCGGCAGGTTTTGCTGTCACAAATTATCAGGCCAAGCAATTTCAAGGTTTCGAGCACTACGGTAAATGCGAGCCACAAAGTTTTCGCTCGGATCATCAGTAACAGGTTCAGTTTCTGCATCCCATAGCCAAATAGATTCTGGCATTACTTCAAGCCAGATCCAATGGCTCGGTGACCACAAATAGTCAGCCTCCAATTGCGCAATCAATTCACGCACTTTATTAAGATATTCAATGCGGTTACTGTCGGAAAAAGAATTATTTTCTGGAATAATATCGAACCATTTAGGTTTAGCAGCATTCTCTAATTGTGTAAGTGAGTAATTTAACTGCTGTGGAACAACCATATTTGGAAAAGCACAGGTGCGGTACCAAGCCGCTGACCAAAGCAATCCGGGCTGGAAGCGGAAGGAACCAGGGGGCTGAAACCAAGAAAGTGGCATTTTTACGGCTGAGGGAGTTACTGGCGAAAAACGATAACAATCAACCTTATAAGGTTGGGAATGGACATAAGTTCCGACATTAGCTAATTGCGTCACACTTGCCTGCATGTATGGACCAGCCCCAGGATCATTGAAGAGAAATATCCCTTCGCCAGGTCGGGTCCCACTGCAATAACCTACGATAACAAAACAATGGCGATTTGAAATCGACCGATCGAATGATTCCAGATTGGCTTCGAAACCATTCTGCCCGTAAATAGAATTATTCTCATCGCGCTGGTCATTAGAGTCAAGTGAACGAAATCCAACTAACCTTCCATAATCAGCAGGAAAAATAACTGGCATATCTGAACGACAATATGCTTCTAATGCTAATTCGAATTCCAGAAGGCGTTTATGGTCCAAATAATCGACGCCTTCTACATCAGGATGTGAGCCCTGAACAGTCATGGATAGCGAAACAGAGGAAAAATATCGTTGCATGAGTCGGCTATCCATACCAATAATACTCAATCTCCGACGACCTTGTGTATGCGCCAAGGCCGTGATCTCAGCTAAACCATGTACTCCTGACGCATGATTATGCAATATTGCGGCTGACATGAAACAGGCGGCTTGGGCACATAGCCCACCTCCCAACGCAATATTCTTCACATAAGGAGTAGAATTAAATGGACTACAGCTCAGATCTTTTGAAGTCTCACCATAGGCTGCGCTTAAACTGGTACTTATCACGTGGAAACGATTTGGAACGAAACTTGGACGAGGTAGAAGGCAGTCCGCAATACAGCTTTGCTGCATGAGCAAATCAGCAATTAATTTTTGCGGCAATTTACAATTAGTTGCATCACCGCCGTCAAGGCACGATTCATATACGCGAATATTTGCTCCCATTTCCTTTAGCCGACGTAAGTTTATAAATCCTTGTTTTCCTTTAAAATATAGTCTATAAGAAAAACGTGGGGAAGAGCAACCAAACAGTTCTGCTTCGCTTCTAACTATTATGGAAGGGGCGAGTCTTGCCGAATCATCAAGATCAAATCCTAGATTCACTGCTAGATCTTGCACCTCTGTAGAACCCCCGCCCAACTGTTTTAAAACAAAATCAAGTTGCACGTCATTCATGTAAATTTCTCAATAGGTTTACACTAAAACCTAAAGATAAGAAGAAAAAAAAACCGCTTAGGCGAATCGAAGTGGGACAATCACGCCTTCCCGGCCTAAAAAAGTGGTTTCCGCTTTGCCGGATTGAACCTTAAAGGAACTGGATGCGAGTTAAACGGCTCTGAAGTAGAAGGGTAAGCCGGCTGATTGCCATCAAGC
>Ga0209429_10001632_pt1 | contig 13673 bp, 11 predicted proteins | sample BarGraNGADG00212_3_FD_184493 | JGI IMG/M metagenome (GOLD analysis project Ga0209429, IMG submission 184493) | Arctic peat soil microbial communities from Barrow, Alaska - Barrow Graham LP Ref core NGADG0004-212 (SPAdes) (version 2) | ecosystem: Environmental > Terrestrial > Soil > Wetlands >... | reverse complement strand
CTGCATCGACGCTCCCGTGGGTCCTCCTCTCGGGTGGCGTCGACGAGGCGACCTTCGAGGCGCAGGTCGAGACCGCGTGCGGCGCGGGCGCGAGCGGCGTCCTGGTCGGCCGCTCGGTCTGGGCGGAAGCGGCGACGATGGAGCCTCGGGCCCGCGACGACTTCCTCGCGACCACAGGTCGCGAGCGACTCAGCCGGCTAGTCGAGCTTGTCGATGCCTTCGGCCGACCGTGGCACGAGCGGCCGAACCGGCTGACGGCCGCGCCGACGCCGGGCGACGGCTGGTACCGCGAGTACTGAGCGTGGTCGGCCCCGACCGCGAAGCCGAGGCGCTGGCCGCGCTGGCTTCCTGGAGCGGCGGGTTCGTCGGATGACCGCGGGCGCGGGGCGGCCGCGGATCGTCTTCATCGCGGCGAACCCCTCGATCGACCGCCTCTACGAGGTCGACCGCCTTACCCACGGTGCGATCCACCGGCCGACGGTGGTGGTCGCGCGGCCCGGCGGCAAGGGCCTCAATGCGGCCCGGGCCGCTGCCGCGCTCGGTGCCCGTGTCACCGCCGTGGGGATCGTCGCCGGCCGGGCCGGCGACTGGATCGTCGAGCGCCTCGTCGACATCGGCATCGATGCGCCGATGGCGCGCTCGGCCGGCGAGACCCGAACGTGCGTCTCCATTCTTGACCACTCCACCGGTTCGCTCACCGAGCTGTACGAGCGGGGCGAAGGGATCGAGCCGGCCGCATGGGAAGCGCTCGAGGCGATCGTGGCGCGCGAGCTCGATCGAGGTGACGTCGGGGCGCTCGCGTTCTCTGGCAGCCTGCCGCCCGGCGCCCCGACCGACGGCTACGCCCGGATCGCGCGAATCGGTGCCGCGCGGTCCGTCCTGGTCCTCGCCGACACGTACGGACCGGCTCTCGCCGAGGTGCTTGCCGAGCTCCCGGCCGTGGTCAAGGTCAACGCGGCGGAGGCCGGCGACGCGACCGGGCTGGCCGTCGACGACGCGGCATCGGGAGTGGCGGCGGCGCGGATCCTGCGGGATCGCGGGGCCGTGGGCGTCGTCGTCACCCTCGGCATCGCCGGGGCCGTCGCCGTGAGCGCGACCGGCGAGGCTCGACTCGTTCCGCCCGACGTCCGGGGCCCCTACCCCGTCGGGAGCGGCGATGCGTTCCTGGCGGGCCTCGCGGCCGCGCTCGTCGACGGCGCGCCGCTCGTGGAGGCGGCGCGGCGCGGGATGGCCGCCGGGATCGCGAACGCGCTTCTCCCCGGGGCGGGCGAGCTCGATCGTGCGACGGCAGAGCGGCTGGTCCCCGGGGTAGCGGTCACGCCGCTCTGACCGGGGATTCTTGGTGTGTCAGGGCGTCACGCCTGATCGATTTCGACTGTGAGGAGCGAGGATGATCCTGGTCTGCGGGGAAGCGCTCATCGACCTCGTCCCCGTGTCGGGCGGCGATGAGCCGGCGTACGTCGCGCGCGCTGGCGGGTCGTCGCTCAACGTGGCGATGGGCCTTGGCCGCCTGGGTGCTCCCGTTGGCTTCCTCGGGCGCGTCTCGACCGACCATTTCGGGCGGATGCTGCGGAGCCGCCTGGAGGCCGACGGCGTGGACTGCCGCTTCGTGCAGGAGGGCGACGAGCCGACGACCCTGGCCGTGGTCCACCTCGAGGCGGGCACCGAGCCGGAGTTCGCGTTCTACGGTGAGGGCACCGCGGACCGCATGTTCCGCGTCGAGGACCTGCCGGCCGACTTCCCCGACGAAGTCACCGCCCTGCACCTCGGCTCGATCTCCCTCGTTCGCGAGCCCGGCGCATCCGCGTTCGAGGCCGTCATGCGCCGCGAACACGGGCGCCGGGTCCTGAGCCTGGACCCGAACGTCCGCCCGAGCCTCGTGGGCGAGCGCTCGGCCTACCTCGCGCGCCTCGAAGGCTGGGTCCCCCTGGCGGACGTCGTCAAGGTCAGCCGTGCGGATCTCGCCTGGCTCTACCCGGGGACGGCGCCCGAGGCCGTGGCGGAGTCCTGGATGGCACGCGGTCCCGGCCTCGTCGTGGTCACGAAGGGCCACGACGGCTCCGTCGGCGTGACCGCCGGCGGCCGTGTGGAGGTCCCCGGCACGCCGGTCGCCGTCTCCGACACGGTGGGCGCCGGCGACGCCTTCACCTCGGCGCTCCTCGCCTCGCTGCACGCGGCCGGCCGGCTCGAACGCGCGGGTCTCCGGACGATCCCTCCGGACGTGCTGCGCGAGTGCCTTGCGTTCGCGAACCGGGTGGCCGCGATCACCTGCACGCGGGCCGGCGCCCAGCCGCCGACCCGAGCGGAGATGGACGCGGCGAGCGTGGCCTGACGGACGGGCCAGGCGACGCCCACCGCGTCCTCCGGGCGTCGAGCCGGCGACGGAGACGTCCGACCGGCCGTGGGCGAGGGGGAGCGCCTCAGCGGCGGCCGTAGAGCGGGCCGAAGGTGGCGCAGGCGCGGAAGTCCGCGCCCTCGAGATCGGCCGTGCCGAGGGTGGCCCATGCGCTTGGTCGGAAGAGATCCTCCTCCGGGACGTTGTGCATGTGGACGGGGATGCGCAGGACGGCAGCAAGCGTGACGAGGTCGGCCCCGATGTGGCCGAAGCTGATCGCGCCGTGGTTCGCGGCCCAGTTGGCCATGACCGTGTAGACGTCGCGGAACGGGCCCACGCCGTTCACGCGCGGCACGAACCAGTGCGTCGGCCAGCTCGGGTCGGTGCGCTGGTCGAGGACGTCATGGACCTCCTTGGGCAGGTCCACCGTCCAGCCCTCGGCAATCTGGAGCACCGGTCCAACGCCGGAGACCAGGTTGAGACGGGCCATGGTGACGGGCATGCCGCCCTTGCTGACGAACTGGGAGGAGTATCCGCCGCCCCGGAAATAGCCCCGGTTGGCCGGGCACCAGGTGGTCGCCGCGAGGGCCGCCTGCACGTCCGCCTCGGTGATCTCCCAGAACGGCTTCATGGCCGGCTGGCCGTCGGCTTCCATCGCGCCGGTCGCGTCGAGGGTGGCCGCGCCGGAGTTGATGAGGTGGATGAAGCCGCCAGCGGCGACGCCCTCGAGGTCGTGGCCGGTGACGCGCTTGACCGCCTCGGGGCTCCAGTACGTGCGGACGTCGGCGAAGATCTGGGCCCGGTTCGTCAGCAGGTAGCTCAGCAGCATCGTGGCGCCGTTGAGGCTGTCGTTCTCGGTCGCGAAGATGTGCGGCGCGCGGATCCCGTTCCAGTCGAACGACGAGTTGAGGATCGCCTCCATGAAGTCGCCGTTGGGCGCATGGTCGGTCCACTGCCGCTGGCCCTGGAAGCCACCCAGGATCGCATTCCGGCCCATCGCCTCCTCGCCGAAGCCGAGCTCCGCGAGGCGCGGGCTGCCGACCAGGAGGTCGCGGGTGATCAGGGTCATCTTGACCACCGTCTCCCAGTCGCGGTCCTTCTCGTCGCGGCTCTTGGCCAGGTCCGCCGGGTTGCGGTCCGTGCCTTCGGGGCAGTTCGCCTTCGTCCAGGCGAGCGCCTTCTCGAACTCGACCGGGTCGTAGATGCCCTCCTCCATCCGGCGGGTCAGCTCGGACATGTCCACGCACTCGACGCGCATGCCCAGGTACTTCTCGAAGAAGGGCTGGTCGACGATGGAGCCGGCGATGCCCATCGAGACGCCGCCGAGCGAGAGGTACGACTTGCCGCGCAGGATCGCCGCCGCGAGGCCGGCCCGGGCGAAGCGGAGGATCTTGGCCTGGACGTCGGCCGGGATCGTCCCGTCGCTCGCATCCTGGACGTCGCGCCCGTAGATGCCGAAGGCCGGCAGGCCCTTCTGCGTGTGGGACGCGAGGACAGCCGCGAGGTAGACCGCGCCGGGGCGCTCGGTGCCGTTGAAGCCCCAGACCGCCTTCGGGGTCAGCGGATCCATGTCCATCGTCTCGGAGCCGTAGCACCAGCACGGGGTGATCGTGATGGAGACGCCCACGCCCTCCTTGCGGAAGAGCTCGGCGACCTTGGCGGCCTCGTAGACGCCCCCGATGTTGTGGTCGGGGACCACCACCTCGACGGGTGTCCCGTCCGGGTAGCGCAGGTTCGCGGCGATGAGGTCGGCCGTGCGGCGCGCCATCGCCTTCGTCTGCACTTCCAGCGACTCGCGGATGCCGTGCATGCGGCCGTCGACGGCCGGGCGGATGCCGATCTTCGGCCAATCGCCCACGAAGCGGCCGGCGGAACTGCTCGTCATGGAATTCATCTCCTGTCGTCAGTCCGGGCGCCCGTCCGTCCGGGCGGGCGCCGCTTGGGAATCCTCCGATCGATGCCTACTCGGGCATCACTACGCCGATCGTCAGCAGCAGGTTGGCGTAGATGCGCTGTTCGCCGGTCGCGATCGCGAGGGCGAGGTCCGGGCCGCGCGCCGTGTCGTAGAACGGGAGGCGGCCGAGGAGCTGGAGCGGGACGTTCGGCAGCAGCTCGCGGAACTCAGCGAAGATGCCGGGCTCGTCGCCGCTGTCGGGCACCATGACCTGGGCTGCCTCGATGGGGATCGCGTCCACGAGGACGCGGAGCACGTCCGTCACGGTCAGCAGCCCGGGGGCCAGGTTCAGGTAGACGCGGTGGGCGGCCGCGCTGGAGCGCGTCAGCAGCGGGTAGTTGCCGTCCGCGATCAGGACCTGGGCGCCGTGGCCGGCCTCGCCGAGCGCCTGGAGGATCTCCGGGTGGAGCAAGCGGGTCTTCAGCATCGTGTACTCCTGCTGCTGCTGGTCGGCGCGGCGCGGCGCGCCGCCCCGATGGATCTCGTGAAACGGCCGCCGTCACGCATCGGCGGCCCCGGCGAACGGGTCGAACACGATCTTGCGGTGAGCGAAACGGTGTTCCCCGATGGCCTCGAAGATTGCGGGTGCGTCGTCGAGCGGCGCGCGGTGGGAGATCATGGCCGCCATATCGAGGCCGCCGTCGAGCACGGCGGCGAGGCCGTCGGTCCACTCGTGACCGGGCCACGGCGCCGAGTAGGACATGAAGCAGCCGGACAGGCGAAGCTCGCGGCGCATCAGGTTCTCGATGAACGACATCGGCAGGCTGGCGTCCGCGGGCTGGTTGCCGCCCAGGACGACCGAACCGCGCGGGCGCGTCACCTCGATCGTCTGCGCGAGCGCGGCCGGCGACCCGGCCGCCTCGAGTGCCAGGTCCACCCCCGCCGGGGCGAGCCGCCGCACTTCGGCGGGCACGTCGTCACGCGTCGGGTTCAGTGCCACGTGGGCGCCCAGCGCGCGCGCCGCGTCGAGGTTGGCCTCCACCACGTCGCTCGCCACGATCAGGCTGGCGCCCAGGATCCGCAGCCACTGGACGAGCATCAGCCCGATCGACCCCGCCCCGAAGACGATCGCGGACTGGCCGGCGGTGAAGCTGCCGAGGTCCAGCATGTGCCGCGCGACCGTGGAAGGCTCGATCAGGGCCGCTGCCTCGAACGGCAGGTCGTCCGGCACGACGAGCGCGTTCGCCGCCGGCAGCGCCACGTACTGCGCGAACGCGCCGGCCCGGCGCGACCCGATGAACGAGTAGCTTCCGCAGGCCGAGAACCGGCCTGCCAGGCACTCCGGGCACGCGTGGTCCGGGACCAGGGGGACGAGTGCCGCGTGGCGCCCGACGAGGGACGAGTCGGCTCCGGGGCCCGCGGCGGTGATCACGCCCGCCGCCTCGTGGCCGAGGATGATCGGGTAGGTGCGGTGGCCGCGGACGAAACGGTGGATGTCCGATCCGCACACCGACGAGGCCCGGACGCGGAGCAGCACCTCGCCGGGGCCGGGTTCGGGTGTCGGGACGTCGCGGTAGGCGAGCACGCCCCGACCTTCCAGCACGGCGGCCTTCACTGGATGGCACTCCCTGCTGCGGTGACCGCGGCCAGGCGGTCGAAGGTGGGGAGGAGACCCCGCGACAGCGCGAGATAGACCTCGAACAGTTCGGCGTAGCGCGCATGGCGCGCCGGATCCGGCTCGTAGACGCGGCGCCCGGGCAGCATCCGCTCCACCGTCTCGCCCGGATCACCGGCGAGGCCCGCCGCCCGCGCCCCGAGCGCGAAGAGTCCGAGGCCGTGCCCGCCCTCTCCGCCGTCCGCCCGGCGCGCAACGACGAACGGCCGGCCCGTCACGTCCGCCTTGACCTGGTTCCAGGTCGCGCTTCGGGCAGCGCCGCCCGTGCCAAGCCATTCCGTCACGGTCACGCCGGTCGCCTCGGCGATGCGGAGATTGTCGTACACCGCGAAGGCGCAGCCTTCCATGATCGAGCGCACCATCTCCGCCCGCCGCGTCGCATACGACAGCCCGACAAAGACGCCACGCGCGGTGCTGCTCCAGAGCGGCGTTCGCTCGCCCGCCATGTAGGGAAGGAAGACGAGCCCGCCGGACCCCGGCGCGGCGGTCGCGGCCTCCTCGCTCAGCGCCTCGAAGGGCAGGTCCGGCCGGCCCAGGATCTCGCGGAACCAGCCGAGCGTGCCGCCGCCCACGGTACCGCTCTGGAGAAGGTACTGGCCGGGCAGCACGTGGTGGCTGAAGATCAGCCGCGGCTCGACGACGACATCGCGGACGCTCATGCCCATGCCGCCAGCCTGCCCGCCCTGGTCCTGCGTCTGGCCCGGGCGGGTGACGCCTCCGCCCAGTGCGCCGACCGCCGCGTCGAGCGCGCCGACGAGCACCGGGGTGCCCTCCGCGAGGCCGGTCGCCGCCGCTGACGCGGCGCTCACGCCACCCGCCACGTCGCCGGCGTACCGGAGGGGCGGCAGCCGGTCGAGCGGGATCCCCATCAGCGCCGCCGCCGCCGGATCCCATGCGTCACGCCGGATGTCGAAGCAGTGGAAGCCGTAGGCCTGGGTGAAGTCGCAGGTCGGCACGCCCGTCAGCCGGGCGACGAGGAACCCCGAGGCGGTGAGGAACCAGCGCGCCGCCGCGAAAACATCCGGGCGGTGTCGGCGCAACCAGGCGAGCTTGGGCGTGATGTACGCCGCGTCGAGCGGGTTGGCGGCGAGATCCACGAGCCACTCCGCGTCGGCGCTCGCCCGCAGCTCCGCCGCCTCCGCCTCCGCCCGCCGGTCGAGCCACGTCATGGCCGGCACGAGCGGCCGGAGCTCCGCGTCCACGGGCACGAGGGTCCAGCCGATTCCGTCGAGCGCGACGACGGCCACGTCCCCGGGGCGGACGCCGCCCTGCGCCAGCACGGCCCGGACGGTCGAGCAGCAGGCGTCCCACCAGCGCTCCGCGTCGATCTCCGCCCAGAGGGGTTCGGGGCGCTCGAGGTCGTACGACGCGGTCGCCTCGGCGACAAGGTCGCCCCCGGCATCCCACAGCGCGGTCTTCGTGCTCGAGGTTCCCTGGTCGACGGTGACGATGTACACGGCTGGCGGTCGGGCGCCCGGGGGCCCCGCCTTCCCTCCTATGGCGGCGTGATCGTGCCGTCGAGGTCCCAGAGGTCCTCCCAGCGCTGGCCGGCCTTCCACGCGAAGACCTGGCCCTTGATGAGGCGGCAGTTCCGGTCGATCCCGGCGATCGCCTCCATCTCCGCCTCCGTCAGCGGCTCACCGACCGCGCCCCGCAGGTTCGCGAGGTAGTTGGCGCGCTTCGTCGAGAACGGGATCGGCGTCTGGCCTCGCTGGACGGCCCATTTGACGCACACGACCGCGGGGTGGACGCCGAGCCGCTGCGCGATCCGGACGATCACCGGGTCCTCTACATCCACGGAGTCATCCGGCGTGCGATCGCGCTCGGGTCGGGCCGGGGACCCGATCGGCGAGAAGCCGACGGGCTCGATCCCGTTCGTCCGCACGAAGTCGAACAGCTCGGGCTGCTGGAAATGAGGGTGGAGCTCCATCTCGTTGACGGCCGGCCGGATGCGCGCGTCGCGCAGCACGAGCTCCAGCTTGGGAATCGTCATGTTGGACGTCCCGACGTGCCGCACGAGCCCACGGTCGACGAGCTTCTCGAGCTCAGCCCACATGGCCATGAAATCTTCGTGGATGTAGGGCTGCGCGTGCGCGTCGCGCGAGTCGACGGTGACGCCGGCGGCATGGTGGTTCGGGAACGGCCAGTGGACCAGGTACAGGTCGAGATAGTCGAGCCGCAGGTCCCGGAGCGACCTCTCGAGCGCGGGCGCCACGTCGGCCGGGGCGTGCCTGTCGTTCCAGAGCTTTGACGTGACCCAGAGCGCCTCGCGCGGGATCCCGCGCGCCATCACGTCCGCGAGCGCCCGCCCGATGTCCGCCTCGTTGCCGTAAACGGCGGCGCAGTCAAAATGCCGGTACCCGACCTCCGCCGCGCCGCGGACCGCCGCCGCGATCTCCGCGGGCGTCACGCGGTCCGACCCGAACGTCCCGAGGCCGATGGCCGGCATGCGGGCGCCGCTCGCGAGCACGCGCTGCGGCACGAGCGCCGGGTCAATACCGTCCGTGGCGATCGAGAAGGGGGCGGTGGCGCGATCGGTCATCGGGCGGCTCCGGTGGTGACAGCGGGCACGACGGGCACGACGCGTGCGCGGCGATCCGGCGTCGGCGCGTGATCGACGAGCGCCGCCGCCACGGGCACCTCGGGCACCTCGGCGCGCGGCACGCCGCTCGAGCGGCGAACGATGAGCTCACTGGGCAGGACGACCTCCCGCCCCGCGCCGGAGGTCCTGCCCTCGAGGCGCGACAGCATCAGCTCGGCCGCGCGCCGCCCGATCTCGTAGGCGGGCTGATCGACCACCGTCAGGAACGGATCGCCCACCCAGGCTGCCGGCACGTCGTCGAAGGCGACGATCGACATGTCCTCGGGGACGCGGAGCCCCGTCTCGCGGAGCGCGCGCATCACGCCGAATGCGATGAAGTTGTTCGCGGCAAAGATGGCGGTGGGTCGCGGATCGACGGCCAGGATCTCCTGCGCCATCCGGTGGCCGTCGACCTGGTTGTACTCGCCATAGCGGACGAGGGCGTCGTCCAGGTTCAGACCGGCATCGACGAGGGCGCGCCGATAGCCCGCGACCCGGTCCACGGAGGTCGAGACGCTCCGGCGACCGGTCAGCACGGCAATGCGGCGGTGTCCGAGCCCGATGAGGTGCTCGGTCAGCCTGTAGGCGCCTGCTTCGGAGTCGGAGCGAACGCTGTCGACGTGGCGGGACTGGATACGGCGGTCCAGGACCACGACCGGCATCTTGTGCGACGACAGCAGCCGCAACGACTTGCCGCTGCTGCTCGCCGGGACAAGAAGCACGCCATCCACCTGGCGCTCGACCAGCATGAGCAGGTACTGGGCCTCCTCCCTCTCCGACTCGTCCGTGTTGCAGAACATCACGCTGAAGCCCCGGGCGCCGGCCGCGTCCTCGACGCCCCGGGCGATGGTCGTGAAGAAGGGATTCATGATGTCCGAGAGGACCAGCGCCAGCATCTTGGTCCGCTTCGACCGCAGCTGTCGCCCGAGCGCGTTCGGGACGTAGCCGAGCTCCGCGATCGCGGCTTCCACGCGCGACCGGGTCTGCCGGCTGACGTAGCCCGAGTTGTTGAGGGCGCGCGAAACCGTCATCGCGGAGACGCCCGCGAGTTTCGCAACGTCGCTGATGGTGGTCATCCGGCGATCCCCGTGGTGACTCAGGTCAGGGGTTCCCTTGAATGGCCCACGGTGGGTTCGGGGGCTGTCCGCGTGGCGGACAGCCCCCGAGTGATTGCGGGCCAGGCGAGGGGCTACTTGTAGAGAACCGCCTGGATCTCCGGGTTGTTGATGTTGGTCTTGTCGAACCAGGAGAAGCCGGTGTCGATGGTCTTCGGCAGGGTCTTGCCGTTGATCGCGTCGATCGCGGCGTCGACGCACTTCGCGCCGATGCCGATCGGGTTCTGGGTGATCGCGCCGGCCTCGACGCCGCTGGTGATCGCGTCGATCTGCTGCTGGCCGGAGTCGTAGCCGATGGCCACGATCTTGCCCTCGTTGCCGGTCTCCTTGAGCGCGTTGAGGACGCCCTTGATGGAGCCCTCGTTGGCGCCGAAGAAGCCCTTGAGGTCGGGGTTGGCCGTCATCATCGCCTTGGCGATGTCGGCGGACTTGACCGCGTCGCCCGCGCCGTACTGGGGCGGGAGGACCTTGATGTTCGGGTACTTCGCCGCCATCTGGGCGAGGAACCCGTCACGCCGGGTGATGCCGGTCTGGCTGGTCTGGTCGTGGACGACGACGCCGACCGTGCCCGCGTTGCCGATAAGGCTGGCCATGTGGTCGGCGGCGACGGCGGCGGCCGCGGTGTTGTCGGTGGCGACGGTGGTCACCGGGATGGTGCTGTCGACGCCGGAGTCGAAGCCGATGACGGGGATGTTGGCGTCCTTGGCCTGCTGCAGGAGGGCGCCCGCGGCCTTGCTGTCGAGGGCGGCGAAGCAGACGGCCGCCGGGTTGTTGCTCAGGGCCGTCTGCAGCATGGTGAGCTGCTTGTCGATCTCGGACTCCGTGGCTGGGCCCTGATACGTCGCGGTGACGCCGAGCTTGGCGGCCTCATCGAGGGCGCCCTTCTTGACGGCCTGCCAGAACTGGTGCTGCTCGCCCTTCGAGATGATGGCGATCGTCTTGCCCTTGGCCGTCCCGGCGTCCGTGGGTCCCGTGTACGCCGAGGCGGCACCCCCTGCCGCCGACGCCGCCGCCGAAGCCGCCGCCGAAGCCGCCGCCGACGCTGGAGCTGCCGCGGACGCCGGGGCTCCGGCAGGCGCCGTCGTGGCGCTGCTGGAGCAGGCGCTGGCGACCAGCGCCAGGGCCATCGAGCCAGCCGCGAGGCTGGTGAGGCGCGTGAGCTTCATGTGACTCCTCCGTGTTCCTTGCTTGATCCGTTTCCCGGTTCCGGCCGCTGCGCGGCCGTTGTTGGGCCCGAAGTGAGAAAGGGGCGTGTGCCTCTCAGGCGCGACTGCGACGGCGCAGGATGTCGAGCCAGACGGCGCCGATGACCACGAGGCCCGTGATCACCGACTTCCACTGGTCGGGGATTCCGGCCACCGAGAGGCCGATGCGTAGCGTGCTGATGAGGAAGGCGCCGATGATCGTGCCGACGACGCTCCCTTCGCCACCGGAGAGGGAGTTGCCGCCGATGACCGCCGCTGCGATCGCGTCGAGCTCGTAGCCCATACCGAGACCCGGCTGGGCCGAGTTCATGCGCGAGGCGATGACGATACCGGCCAGGCCGATGAACAGGCCATCAACGGCGTAGATGATGATCTTCCAGCGGTCGACGTTGACGCCGGAGAGGCGGGTCGCCTCCTCGTTGGAGCCGAGGGCGAACGTGTACCTGCCAAGGATCGTCTTGTTGAGGAGGATCCACGCGATGGCCGCGCCGCCCAACATCACCCACACGATGTTGGGGATGCCGGCGACCGGCTTGGCCATGAAGAACTGCTGGAACGAGGGCTGGGTCCCTTCGAAGTAGATCGGATGGACGTCCGAGATCACCTGGGCCATGCCGAGCGTGACGTAGAGCATGCCCAGGGTGGCGATGAACGGCGGCAGCTTGGCCTTGGCGATGAGCGCGCCGTTGATTACCCCGACAAGGGCTCCCGCCGCGAGGGCGGCGAGCAGGCCGAGCGGCAGCGGCAGCCCCATGTTGACGGAGACGATCCCCATCACCACCGACGTGAAGGTCATCCCGGTGCCGACGGAGAGGTCGATGCCGCCGGTGATGATCACGAACGTCACGCCGGTCGCGAGGACCCCGTTGACCGCCGTCGCCGTCAGGATGTCGATGTAGTTGTTAGTGCTCGCGAAATGGGGGACGACAATCGAGAAGAAGACGAGGAGGATGACGAGGGCGGCCAGGGCCAGCAGGCGCTGGATCGATTCGCCCGCCAGAAGCGACTGGGCGCGCGAGCGCGCCGGCGCGGATGTCGTCTGCATCGGTTCGCTGCCTCGTGGCTGACCGGTTGGGTTGGTGGCACTCACGCTGCCGCCACCGCTTCGCGCTGGGTGGCCAGCGTCATGATCTTTTCTTGCGTGGCCTCCGCCGAGGAGAGCTCACCGGTTATGCGTCCTTCGCACATGACGAGGATCCGGTGGCTCATTCGGAGGACCTCAGGAAGCTCGGAGGAGATCATGATGATCGACTTGCCCTGCTTGGCCAGGTCGTTGAGCAGGCGGTAGATCTCGCTCTTCGCGCCGACGTCGATGCCCCGCGTCGGCTCGTCGAAGATCAGGATGTCGGTGTCGGCGGTCAGCCACTTGGCGATGACCACCTTCTGCTGGTTGCCGCCGGAGAGGTTCTTCACCCGCTGGCGGATGCTGGGCGTCTTGATCGCGAGGGCCTGGACCTGTTCCAGGGCCTGCTTCCGCGTGGCGCCGGTCCTGACCCAGCCGAACCCGTTCGCGAAGCGGCGGAGCGAGGCGAGGACAGTATTGAGCTCGACGTCCATGCCCAGCGCCAGGCCGTAGCGCTTGCGGTCCTCGGACAGGTAGGCGATCCCGTGGTGCACCGCGTCGCTGGGCCCGTGGATGACCACCTGCTTGCCGTTGATGGTGACCTGGCCGGACTCCGGGCGGTCCGCTGCGAAGATGGCCCGGACGACTTCGGTGCGACCTGCCCCGACGAGGCCGGCGATGCCCAGGATCTCGCCGCGGTGGAGCGAGAAGCTGATGTCGCGGACCTGGCGGCCCAGGTTGAGGCCCTTCACCTCGAGCACGACGTTCGGGTCGCGCTGCTCCGGAAGCTCGGGGGTTGCCTCGAAGACGGTCCGCCCGACCATCATGCTGATGATCTGCTGGATCTCGGCGTCGGCGGTGTTGACGGTCGCGATGAAGCGCCCGTCGCGCATGACCGTGATCCGGTTCGAGATCTGCTTGAGCTCCTCCAGGCGGTGGGAGATGTGGACGATGCCCTTCCCCTGGTCGCGCAGGTGGCGGATGATCCGGAAGAGCTCGTCGATCTCGGTGTCGGTCAGGGCGGCCGTCGGCTCGTCCATGATCAGCACGGCCGAGCTGAACGAGAGCGCCTTCGCGATCTCGACCATCTGCTGCTGGGCGACGGCCAGGCTGGAGACGCGAGCCCGCGGGTCGAGCTTGAGGTGGAGCGTCTCGAAGAGCTCGCGGGCCTTCGCGTTGAGGGTCTTCTCGTCGAGGAGGAAGGGCGCCGCGCCGCGCGGCTCTCGCCCGATGAAGATGTTCTGAGCCACGGTGAGGTGGCCCATGAGGTTCAGCTCCTGGTGGATGATCGAGATCCCCAGGTCCTGCGCGGCGCGTGGCGACGTGATCTCCACCTCGACGCCCTTGACCTTGATCGTGCCGGCGTCTCGCTTGTAGATCCCGGACAGGACCTTCATCAGCGTGGACTTCCCCGCACCGTTCTCGCCGACCAGGGCGTGGACCTCACCGGGACGGAGCTCGAAGCGGCAGTCGTCGAGCGCGTGAACGCCCGGGAAGCTCTTGCTGATGCCGGTCATCTCGACCAGAAGCTCAGCCATCGCCGGTTCTCCCTAGGGTCGCGCGCGCTGGTGGGGCAGGTCCAGGACCGGGCGCCCGGGCCGCGAGGGACGCGCGGGTGTCTCGGCGTGGGTTATCGGTAACACATTCGCAGGTTAGCCCACCTGTCAATACCCTTCCACGGCCAGTTCATCCCAATCTCAGACCCTATCCGTCGTGACGTTGAAGGCAGCGACGACCGCGCGCATCTCGTCCAGGCTCAGGCCCTCAGCGCGCTGGCCGGCGACGAGGTCCATGTACTCGTAGCG
>Ga0209429_10001629_pt1 | contig 13709 bp, 13 predicted proteins | sample BarGraNGADG00212_3_FD_184493 | JGI IMG/M metagenome (GOLD analysis project Ga0209429, IMG submission 184493) | Arctic peat soil microbial communities from Barrow, Alaska - Barrow Graham LP Ref core NGADG0004-212 (SPAdes) (version 2) | ecosystem: Environmental > Terrestrial > Soil > Wetlands >... | reverse complement strand
GCCTGCTCTTTGGTGGGCGTAAAGCAAGCGTTTACTACCTCGGCTTGTGCCGGATGGATGATCATCGAACCATCCATCCCCATCCTCGCGGCCTCCGCGTTTTTCTGCCGCAGGGCATTCTCGATGGCCCGCGCTTCCTCAGGCAACGAATCTTTGCGAACGAGCCGCCCGTAGACGCTGTCAATTGCATGCAACCCCGCCGCCTTCGCCGCCACGACGATCGCCTGCTTGGCGTAAAGGAAATTGCGGTTCTGCTCTTCGAAGACCTCGCGCACCCCCAGCGCCGCCCCGAAATCGGCGACGCCAAAGATGAGGCCCGCCATGCGGTCCGACGACGTAGCTATCTCAAACGCGTTGATCAGGCCAAGCGGCGTTTCGACGAGCGCTTCGATTTGCAGTCGGCCTCTCCAGCCGCCCTTTTTCTCGAGCGTGTCGAGAAGGTGACACAGGTCAGCGATGTCTTCCGCCCGCTCAGACTTAGGCAAGACGATGCCGTGGAAGCGATCGGGTGCGCCAAGGACTACCGCCTCGACATCACCTGAGAAATAGTCGGTCTGAATCCCGTTCGGGCGGACACAAACCACCTTGTGCCCAAAATCCACGCTGTTCAAGGCGTCCACGAGCGTGGAACGGCTCTTGTCGCCCTTGAATTCGGGCGGGCAAGCGTCCTCCAGATCGGCCATCACCGCGTCCACTGTGGCCCGCGTTGCGTTCTCGTACATCTTCACGCGGTGGGCAGGAAAAGAAAGCTCCGTTCGCGGCACAACGTAAGCATCCCTTAGGCTCAGGCGGAACAACTTGTCACTCCCTTTCCGCGCGTTCAGGCCACCAAGAACCCGTGCCACGCATTAGTAGCCGCCGTTCCCTGAGCTCAGAGTCCTGGCGCTGAAGGCGGAAACATCCGCATTTTCCCATGATTGGACTCCGTTTCACCGGCATCCCCTGTCGGTATTCCTGAGGCTATTTGACTACCCCCGCTGCAACCAGCTGATCGACCTCTCCGTCACTCAAGCCCAGAAGTTCTCGCAGAACGTAGACGTTCGCTTCACCAATAAGCGGGGCGCTTCTGTAGTTGGGAGCCGGAGTGTGCTCAAGATGCCACGGTGCACCCATCATTGGATGCCTTCCCGCCTTGGGATGCTCGATTGTCACTATGGCTTTCCTCTCCAGCAAATGCTGGTCCTCAACCAGGTCACGAGCGTTGTACACGGCGGTGGCCGGTACTCCTGCTTTTTGGAGTAACGCCGCGGCCTCCTGCGGTTGGTAATCCTTTGCCCATCCCGCTATGGTGGCGTCCAAGGCTGCCTCGTGTTCCTTACGTTTTTCACAAGTTTCGTATCGCCGGTCGTCCAGGTCACCGGCGTTGACAACGCCTCGAAGAGCCCGCCACTGCTCATCGCTTGATACTGAGATGGCGAGCCAAGCGTCGTCGCCCCGGCAGCGATACACTCCGTGCGGCGCCTTCCAGCGATGCCGATTCCCGCGGCGCGTAACAGGTTCACCTGTCAGACCGAACTCGGCAATCGCTTCTGGCGCCACGCTCTGCAACGTCTCGGACATCGCGATCTCTATGTGCTGGCCCTTGCCTTGCCGACGCTTGACATGCAGTCCGTGCAGCGCAGCGAGAAAACAGTAAGAACCGGCAATGGTGTCGGGAGCTACCGCCCCCAGTATTCGCGGCGCGCTCCCCTCATAGCCTGTCACGGCGGCGAAACCGCTTAGCGCTACCACGCCACTGTGGAAGGCTGCGAAGTCTTTCCAGGGTCCATCCGCCCCAAACGCGGACAGCGAGATCATCACTAGGTCCGGCCTGACCTTTCGCAACTCTTCGTAGGCCAGGCCGAGCTTCTCCATTGTGCCCGGCGAGAAGTTCTCCACTACTATGTCTGCCTTCGCAACGAGGCGTTTTGCCAGTTCGACTCCCTCGGGCTTACGAAGGTTGAGCGTCACGCTGCGCTTGCAGTTATTGAAGCTGTTGAAGATGCCCCCTGTGTCGATGTCCGGCTCACCGGCAAACGGCGCGTGAGGACGTGAGTGGAGGCTCGATTGGCTCTCTACGAGGATTACCTCCGCCCCCATCATGGCGAGCCACTGCGCCGCCAGCGGCATCGCTACGAACTGGCTAAAGTCGACCACGCGCACGCCATCCAGCGGCAGGACCGGCGCGACGGGGACGGACCGGAGAATGCGCCGAACATCAGCTTTGCTGGCTGACCATCTTTCGACCATTTCTTCCCACAACAACCGGACGGGCACCCCGCCCGCGGCACGGCGAACGCCGTCTATCACGAAGACATCTCCCGGCAGAAGGACCTCGTCGCGCCCGGCATTCTCCTTCGTCAGAAAACGGCGCGCCTCCATGTGCTCGTTGATCAAAGCATCGGGGAGTTCCAGCGCGGGGACCGAAGGGATACCGCGCCTCTGCGCCTCCCGCAAGAACTGCCAACGCGTCTGGGTCTTTAGCCACTCGCCGAGGAGCGACTCCAGCGCCTCCCAGTTCTCCCCGCGGTTCACGGCCGTGGCGAAGAGTTCGTTGTCCGCCCAATCTGGATTCCCCATCATCTCCAGCAGGCTCTGCCAATGCTTTTCGGCAAAGGCAACAAGTACGAACCACGAGTCGCCGCCGGGAAGGAACGCGTTCGGCCCCAGGTGGGCGCGCGCCTGACGCCGGCCAACTATCGTTTTGCCGTACGTCCATAAGACAATGTCCCAGGGGATCAGCGCCGCTACGATCTCCTGCATGGATATGTCTACGTACTCGCCTTTTCCGCTTCTGTCGCGCGATAGCAGGGTCAGCATCGCTGCCGCTGCCCCAAGCACTCCGCTGACCAGCTCGCCGACAAGGGCGTCCGCGCGCAACGGCGGCTCCGTCTCCAAATCGGAAGCGTAATCGGGAAGACCAGGCGTCGCGTGGGCAAGTCCACCACCGCTGACGGCGATGAGATCGTCGCCTAACCAACCAGCGCGCGGCCCCGATTCACCGAATGGCGTTATCGATATGACGATCAGGTGTGGGTGGCGCTTCGACTGCTCGTGAAAATCGATCGGCCACACCCCATCCCCGGGGAGCGTGTCATGCACCACCACGTCCGCCGCAGAGAAGAGGAAATCCCAGTCGATCTCTTCAGGCGACTCGACAACGGCCTTTCCTCGGTCCACATAAAGCATCAGCGCCCTCTGAACAACCGACTCGTTCGACTCTGACTTGCCTTCAAGGCCGAGTCGCACAACTTCGGCGCCCGATCTTGCCAGAAGCGAGGCGCAGTAGCGGCTAGCCACTCCTCGTCCGAGATCGAGGACTCTGACGTCGCGCAGCGGCTCCTGGTCTGTGCTGCTTCCTTTCATTATCATGAGCGTCCTCACCCTTCATGCACTTCGTCGGTTGCGAACCGCCACTATCCGCCCTGAAACTGCGGCGAACGCTTTTCTCCAAATGCCCGCAGCCCTTCCGCGAAGTCCTGTGAGTAGATTGTGACCTGCTGTAACTCGAGGAATGCCATCCAGTCGTCCGCGTAACGGCGGCTCAGCGCTTTCTTGCTGATTTCGACGCCGACAGGGGCCTTTGTCGCGATCGTCCTTGCGGTCTCTAGCGCTGCCTCCAGGGCCTTTCCGTCCGGCACCACGCGCGTGAGCAGGCCGACCTCGTAAGCCTGATTGGCGGTGAACGTCGCACCTGTCAGCATCCACTCTGAAACCCGCATACGGTTCAGCTTCTCGCTGGCGTGCCAGACGCCACAAGCCACAGCTAGCCCGAGGCTAAGGTCAGGGAAGCAGAACTTCGCGCTCTCGGCCGCGTAGGCCAAGTCACAGCACATCGTGAACTCAGAGCCGGTAGCATAGGCGTATCCCTCGATCGCCGCGATGATGGGGACCCGCAAGCGCACCGCTCTGTCGTAAAGCATCGTGAGTTCGCGTACGACAAAAGCGCGCGCGGCATGGGGTCCGTCCTTCATCGCATCGATGTCCACGCCTACAGTGAACGCTCTGGAACCGCTACCGGTGATCACGGCTGCGCGTATCGAATGGTCTTCCTGGACTCGATCAAAGGCCGCTTGGAGTGCGGACAGAGTGGCGTCGTTTATCGCATTCAACTTCTCAGGTCGGTTGATGGTGATCACTGCCACACCATCCATCACCTCGAGCAGCACTTCCGCGCCTAGTCCCATATCGTCCCCCTCTCATTCCAATCGGACTCATCGGCTCACTATGGTTACTGAGCATGTGGGGCCCGCCCCCAGCGTTTCATTCAAGCCAACTTTTGCTCCCTCCATTTGCCGGGGTCCTGCTTGGCCCCGCAATTGCCAGATGATCTCCGCCAAACCGGCTAAGCCAGTAGCCCCGGTGGCGTTGCCACGCGAGAGGTAGCCGCCGTCCGTGTTCACGGGAATCTTACCGCCGATTGCCGTGCTTCCCGATTCGGTCAACGGCCCTCCCTCGCCTTCTCGGCAGAGTCCCAGTGCTTCGATCGTGTGGATCTCGGCAATCGTGGTCGCATCTTGGCATTCCACCACATCCAAATCTTCAGGACCCATGCCAGCTTCCTCATAAGCCTTCTCCGCTGTCGTCTTCTCAATGCCGGCGGGGGCCGTCAAGGCGAGCGGATCATAGTGACCGGAGTAGAGTGTGACGGCATGGATTCGGATAGGCAGAGCGCTTCCGCGCTGCCGTGCTAGCTTCGCCGTGGTCACAATGGCAGCTGCGGCCCCGTCACTGACGGGCGCGATCTGATACAGCGTAAGAGGATCGCAGATCATCCGAGACTTGAGGACGTCTTCCGCTGTGATTCCCCCGAATTGCCGGTAGTGCGCGTTAGGGCATAGCGACGCGTTCTTGTGGCTCTTCACCGACACTGCTGCCAGCTGATGGGCGGTTGTGCCGTACTCGTGCATGTGCCGCTGCGCCATCATCGCGTAGTAGGCTGGGTAGATACCTAAGCCCATCACGCGCTGCCATACTGGTAGATTCAGCGTGGGTATGAAGCCTTTCTTCTGCTGCTCAACCCCGACGACACATACTACGTCGTATGTCCCTGAGGACACCGCCTTGTACGCCTCGTGCAAGCCTACAATGGCGGAGGCACAGGCCGCCTCCACATTTACGATAGGTATGCCGGTCTGTCCCAACTCTGCTGCAACGGCGTGCCCCCAGCCAGATCCGGCTTGCATCGCGCCAGCATACAGTATCGGAATCTCCTCCCATTCGAAACCGGCTTCCTCCAACGCCTGCAAGACAGCAACGCGCCCGAGTTCGCCGATAGATTTCTCAGGAAAACGCCCGAATGGGTGCATGCCGATCCCCGCTATCACAGCTTCAGCCATTGCTCTCTCCTTCCGCGTCCTCTCCGCCCAGAGGTTTCTCTCCGATCGGCGCGAACCGGTGACCGACAAGGGCAGTCCCGTCGCTATCCCGCGTCACCTCTTCGAACACAAGTTGCACCTCGGTGCCGATCGGAAGCGGCGAATCAACGGAGCACTTTGTGAACACTGTTCGCACTCCGGCGCCTTCGGGCAGCTCCACAAGACCGACAGCGTACGGCACAGGTCCCCGGTAATCCCCCGGCCCCTGCCGCACTATCGTGCTGCTCCACACCCGGCCCCGACGGCTAAGGACCACCTCCCCAGCGTGCGACGAGCGACACTTGGGACAAATGGACTGCTTTGGCCACACAACAAAGCCGCAGTCTTCGCACTTGCTGCCCAGAAGGGCTGGGCTCTCTACCGAAGGCGGAAAGACGTAAAGACCCTCCGCCACCGGCAACGAGACTTTTTCCTGCTTCTTAACGTCAGCCATGATGAGTTCCTTTCAGCCTACGCTCCTCGCAGCCCTCCAGTGAGGTCAAGCGAGGAGCCTGACGACTGCGGAGATGCCCTGCCCGCCTCCGATGCACATGGTCACCAGCCCCGTTTCTGCCCCCCGACGCGCCATCTCGAAGAGGATTGTGGTCATAATCCGAGCCCCCGTGGCGCCCACCGGATGTCCTATTGATATCCCCGAGCCGTTCACGTTCAGGCGGTCGAAGTCCCTTTTCCGAAAGCTCCACTCCCTCGTGCAGGCCAGCGTTTGGGCCGCAAACGCCTCATTCAGTTCCACCAGTTCGATGTCGTTCAGCGTGAGTCCCGCCTTCTCCAGGGCCTTCCGAGACGAAGCCACCGGTCCCAATCCCATGTAGGCGGGGTGAACACCGGCGACTGCCCAAGAGAGCAGCTTGGCTCTTGGCTTCAGACCAGATTCCCTAGCCTTTTCCTCCGTGGTTACGAAGCAGCAGGCGGCGGCGTCATTCTCTCCACTGGAGTTGCCGGCCGTCACCGTCGCATCCGGTATCTGGTCCGCCATCAAGGGCCGCAAGCCCGCCAGTCTCTCCAGGCTAGTGTCCGCGCGAGGGTGTTCGTCCTTGCAAAAGAGGGTCTCCGTGGCCCCTCTCTTCGCCGGCGGTACTCTAACCGGGACAACCTCTTCTTCGAACCGCCCTTCGTTCCATGCGGCTACGGCGCGCTGGTGTGAACGAAGCGCATACTCGTCTTGCTCCTCCCGCGAAATACCATACTTGCGCGCCAGATTCTCCGCTGTCTCGATCATCCCGCCGTCGATCACATAGCGGCGCCCTCCCGCCATTACCCGGGCGCGATTCAGCCGATCAATCAATTCGATACCCCTACGGTTGGGGCCCCAACGGACCGCGCTCGTATAGAAATCGGCCGTGCTCATGCTTTCCACTCCACCGGCGATGACGAGGTCCGCGGCGCCTGTTTGCACCTCCATGGCACCCAGGCAGATAGCCTGCAGGCCCGACCCGCAACGGCGGTCGAGTTGAAAGCCCGGCACTTCGACGGGAAGCCCGGCCGAAAGAGCTGCCTGGCGGCCGATGGCCGGCGTCTCTCCATTGCCATTGCAGTGGCCCAAAATGCAGTCTTCAACCGCCGCCGGGTCTATTCCCGTCCGCTCCATTAGGGCGCGGACGATCGTTTCGGCGAGCGTCTCCGCGTCGACGTCCTTCAGCGCCCCGCCATAGCGGCCGACGGCCGTCCTAACCGGTGCGCATATCACAGCGTCTCTCAACTGATCACTCCTTAATAACAGTTGTCTGAAGACTAGTGGGTGCTGCGCTGCCCCTTGGCGGCTTGATTCCCAGGCGTTTCCGGAACGTGGCCCCGTCTGTACACCATGACCGTTCGGCGGTAGGTGATCACCACAGTTCTGTCCTGCTTGAACCCCTCCGTCTTGAACTCGACGATTCCCACATTCGGGCGCGACTTCGACTCCCGTATTGAGAGCACCTCTGAGCGGGCGTAGATCGTATCGCCCTCGAACACCGGCGCTGGCAGCCGCACCTCGTCCCAGCCGAGATTGGCCATCGCGTTCTGGCTTATGTCCGAAACGCTAAGCCCTGTAACGAGCGCCAAAGTGAAGCACGAGTTCACCAGCGGCCGGCCGAACTCGGTGCCAGCAGCATAGTGATGATCGAAGTGCAACGGGTTAGTGTTAAGCGTTAGCTGGGTGAACCACGAGTTATCGACTGTGGTAATAGTGCGTCCCAGGGAGTGAACATACACGTCCCCGACCTCGAAATCTTCAAAGCAGCGCCCGTGCCACCCTTCCTTGCTTGACATCTCTCTCTCCCTTCGCGGCTAGTAGGATCTGGGGAGCCCCAGAACGTTCTGGCCGAGGTATGCGAGCACTAGGTTGTTACTCACCGGGGCGATCGTGTAGAGCCGGGTTTCCCTAAACTTGCGCTCGACATCGTACTCGACTGCGAATCCGTAGCCTCCGTGCGTATTCAGGCAGACATTGGCGGCTTCCCAAGACGCCTCCGACGCGAGCAACTTGGCCATGTTTGCCTCGGCCCCGCAGGACTGGCCAGCATCGAAGAGTTCTGCCGCATGTCTGCGCGTCATGTCCGCAGCCTCAATGTGGGCGTACGCTGCAGCTATCGGGAACTGAACGCCCTGGTTCGCCCCGATCGGACGGCCAAAGACCACGCGCTCGTTCGCGTAGCGGACTGCACGGTCTATGAACCAGCGCCCGTCACCGATGCACTCGGCGGCGATCAAGATACGCTCCGCGTTCCACCCATCAATGATGTAGCGGAAGCCCTTGCCTTCTTCTCCGATCAGGGCATCTTCTGAGACCTCCAGATCATCTATGAAGACCTCGGTGCTGTTGTGATTCATCATCACGTCGAGAGGCACAATGGTTACCCTCTTGCCCGCCGTTCGCAGGTCGATCAAAAAGCAGCTAAGCCCCTCCGTTCGCTTCTCCACATGGTCCCTAGGGGTCGTACGGGCGAGCAGCAACATCAGGTCAGAATACAGAGCGCGCGAGATGAACACCTTCTGTCCGTTTATGATGTACTTTGAATCGTGGTGCACTGCCGTCGTTTTGATCGCCGTCGTGTCCGAGCCGGCGTCTGGCTCGGTGACGGCGAATGCCTGGAGGCGGAGCTTGCCCGCCGCTATCTCAGGCAAATAACGTCTCTTCTGTTCCTCGGAGCCGTGCCTGAGAAGGGTGCCCATTATGTACATTTGGGCGTGGCAGGCACCGGAGTTCGCGCCACTCCGGTTAATTTCCTCCATGATGATGGACGCTTCGCCGACGCCGAGTCCGGACCCCCCATATTCTTCCGGAATCAGCGCGCCCAACCAGCCAGACTTCGCCAGCTCATTTACAAACTCCTCAGGATAGGCGTTCTTGCGGTCGAGGTCGCGCCAGTACGCATCACCGAACTTGCCACACAGCTGTCTGATAGAGTCTCTAATGCCTGTCTCTAGTTCCGTCATGATATATCCTCAGGCTACACATTTAACTATGTGTAATAGGCTGGCGACTTCTTCCAGATCTGGAACTGCCTCGGCTCGTGCGGGAAGATGAGCTTGGCCCCGGCCTCGCTGGCCAATTTCTTAAGGTCTTTGCGAGCCTTGCAGAACTTGGAGGCACACCAGCAAATAGCAGGGAGGAACATGTCGTCGGTGAGCTGCTCGGTCCATATGGCATCGCCGGCAAAGATCACCGGGCCTGTGTCTTCAAGCCTCATCATGACTGCTTGGCAACCAGGGGTGTGCCCGGGAGCGGGTATCAGAACAACCTTGCCGTCGCCAAACAAGTCGTGCTCGCCATCGACCAGCTTCCAATCGAGCTCATCAGGCCGGACCTCGTTGATCTGGTACTCGCGTTCCATCGCTGGGATGTCTGGGTTCTTTGCATACTCCATTTCGGCCTTCTGGCACACAAGTGTGGCATGCTCGACGTCGATTATTCCTCCCGTATGATCTTGATGAAGGTGAGTGAGAACGACGCAGTCAATGTCACTGGGTTTGAGTCCCACCAACGCTAGTTGCGAAGGGATGTCCATTCCCTCCTTCATCAAGGGGACGGTCAGTCGCGTCTCCGATGTCCCCCACGCTTCTTCAGATGCGGAGATGTTGTCCTTACTAAGGCCGGTGTCGATGAGCACGTTCCCCTTGGGATGCCGCAAAAGGAGGAAGGTCGTGCTAATGCGGACGATCTGTCCCATTCCGATTCCGACGGTGAGAACCGACTGATCCACATCAAAGTATGCCGACTCCATCAGATAGAGCTTCATTTTATCTGCCACCTTGTTCGCTCCTTTCGCTCGACAACCGCCGTAGGCAAATAGATTCCCTGGACGCCTGCGCTGAGAGCGTCGCCCCAGCGAAAGAAGTCTTCACTGGCAGCCTCCCGCTCCTTGCTCATCCAAGCCGCCTCAACGCTCTCAGCGCTGTCGATCACGTAAATGTTGAGGAAGCGAGGTCCTGACTCAAGCAGCGGCATCTCACGCGGGTGTTTCTCGTACCGCACGACCCTTGTGAAGTGTGGTACGGACAGCCCAGCAGGCACATGTCTCGTGCGGTACCACTCCTCAAACTCCGCAAGCCGAGCGTCATCAACGTTAAATGCCGCCACGAACAATGGATTCGCTTCCATCTCACTCCCTCTCTCGGCGGAGCAGCCTCCGCAGCTTCAACCCTGACTTAGCCGCACTTCCTCCTCGGTGCACACCATAAGGTGTAGGCGCGCCACATTTGGACCGGCGTCTTCAACTACCGCCTTTCCTTCCGGCGAGTTGACCGCTGCCCACAGTTCTTCTTCGCTGTCGAAGTACTGCTCCGCCATCCGGTAGAACCTCGGTGCCCCCTCTGGTCCGCCGACACATTTGCCGACGGTATAGCGCCGCATCTTTGGGAGTCTGCTGGCAACGGGAACATGCACGTCCCGGTACCAACGCTCCCACTCTTCGGCGTCTCGCCCTTCTGGCAGGTCCCAAAGGACAACCCACCTCACCATTTTCAGACAGCCTCGTCTAGCTCTTCCAAAGTTCGAAGAAGCGCAGACCGCAGTCGGGCATCCAGCCGAAGCCGTTCACGTTATCCCTAGCGGCAAATACGTAGTCCTCAATGGCAGCTAGAAGCCAAGGAGCGTCGTTGTCCACCACCTGCTGAATCTGCTTGGCGTCTTGGGTCCGTTGGGTAGGATCTTTTTCGCTTGAGCCCTTGGCAAGCAGATCGTCGAGCTGCGGGTTCTTGTACCCGCCAGCGTTCAAGTAACTGGCAGGACCAGATCCAAGGTAGATCTGCACTGCGTACACGCTATCGAAGACGTGGCTCTGCGCTGTGTACATGATCATGGCCTCAGTGCGGTCAACGAACGCCTTCTGGTGCACTGCGGGGCTCACGATGTTGATCTTCAGGTTGACACCGATCTGCTTGAACGACGTCTGGATTGCGAGAGCGACATCTTGCTCAGCAGGGGTGAACACAGCAAACGTGAGGGTCACGTCGAAGCCGTTTGGATAGCCCGCTTCGTTGAGCAGTTCACGAGCCTTGTCTAGATCGGAGGTATAGGGCCAGTATTCGCCGTCATGGTCGGGGAAATTGGACGGCACAAAACTGTCCGGTACGACCGCAAACCCCTTATAGACGTTGTCGTGGATATCCTGGTAAGGGATCGCGTAGCTAAGAGCCTGCCGCACCTTGACATCGTCGAAGGGCTTGATGCTGGGGTTCATAGCGATGGCGATGAAGGTCGTCGAAGGTGACTGCTGCTGTATCTTGATGCCCGTAGTGTTCTTGATGCTATCAAGCTGGGACGGGCTTAGAGCCAATGCGACGTCCACGTCGCCTGACTCGAGCAGCGACAGGCGCGCCGACGCATCGGGTACCGACCGGTAAACCACCTCCTTAATCGGCACTTCCCCCTGCCAGTAGTTCGGGTTGGCCTCAAGAACGAGTTGCTTCCCCGAGGTGAACTCGGTCACGTAGTACGGCCCGAAACCGGCGCTGTTCGTTGCCAGCCATTTCGCTGCCCACGGGTCGTCGCTTGTCGCGTGCTGTTTCACCACCGCTGAGTCCAGAATGGCTGGATACACAAGAGTGTTGACCTGCTTGAACACGGCGCTATAGGCATCAAGCTTCATCTGAACGGTATATTTATCGATAACCGTTACGTTATCGGCCTTTGTGAGGTTGAACGTTGCGCAAAGGAACGCACCTGTGGCGTTCATGGCGAAGGCCCGATCATACGAATACTTCACGTCCGCCGAGGTCATTTCGTCGCCCGTCGCACTTTTCACGCCTTGGCGAAGGTGCAATGTCCAAGTCACGCCATCATCTGCCAGGTCAGCGCTCTCAACTAGGCGACCGACGATGTTTGTGTAGTCAATCGTGCGGTTCTCCGTCTTGGTGACGTCCATGCCTTGGTATCCCAAGAGCGTGTCGTACAGATTGTCTCCTATCTCCCAGGCCTGGGGCGCACCGGAGTAGTACTCGGAGTCGATTGTGGGTGGGGTCGTGACGGAAGCAACCACCAAGCGAGACTGGTTACCGCCGGTAGCAGTTTGGCCTGCTGCAGGAGTCTTCCCCGCTCCGCTCCCCCCTCCGCCGCAAGCGATCACGACGAGTGAGGAAACCGCTATTAGTGCCCACGCGACTCGTGCCGTATGTTTGACCCGTAGTGCCTTAAACATGTACGTTCTTCCTCCTGTTTGACTTTCTTCGGACCGCTGCACCTCTTCGGTTTCTTAGCTGGCGCCATCCGGCCTCCTCTCGCCTTGCCTTAGCAGATAACTCTGCGTTCCTTCTAAGACCGTTTCGCCACGTTGGTTTAGCATCCAGATCGCCAACCTCATCAGGCCAACCTTTGACTTCGGCACAAGCTCTGCCACCTCGGCTCGGACAGTGACCGAGTCGCCGACGAATACCGGATTGATGAATCGGGTCGACTGCTCCACAAAGGCGACCATGGAATCATTCAAGCGATGTGATATCTCCGCCGCCCCCATGGCTGTCATGGCGACAAGCAGTAGTCCGTGGGCCACCCGGCGGCCGAACCGCGTGCCAGCCGCGTACGTGTCGTCATAGTGGATCGGATGGTTATCACCGCTGATTGCCGCAAACATCGCAAAGTGCGCATCGGTGACAGTTCGGCGTCCAAAATCGAAGCGCTGCCCGATGGCAAAATCTTCGAAGAATAGCTGATCAGGCATTTGCATCCCTGTGGACACCTCCCGAGCCATCCGAGTCCTCCTTGATGCGAGGAACGACGGCGATGGCCTCTATCTCAATCAGTGCATCCGCCCGCAACAGGCTCTTCACCACCACTCCAGTCGCTGCAGGGAAACGATCCCCGAAGAACTCGCGACGAACCTGGGCTGTCTCGCGGTAGTTCTCAGTGTCTACTATGTAGTCGGTCGTCTTGACTACGTCACACGGTTCGGCGCCGGCAGCCATGAGCACATGCCTAAGTTTCTCGAAGATGTGCCGCGTCTGGGCTACAATATCTCCCTTGGCAACGATATTTCCCTCCTCGTCGGTGGCAGTGATACCCGAGATGAAGAGAAGGTCACCTCGCTGCACAGCGGGCGAGAAGGTGAGATGCTGAAAATGATCCCAACCTGGATTGATTGTCTGGTTGTCGGCCTCAGTCATTTCTGGCGTGGTCAACGTTTCTCTCCTCCTGTAGAACTCGCCAGCTTGTTCCATTCCGCCGCTTGTTGCTGGCTGCCAATGGCATCTGGGACCTCTTTCCATCTAAGGCAGGCTGCGAACCGCCCATCCTCCACCTCCTCTAGTGGCGGGATCTCAGTCCAGCATCGCTCCATTGCCAGGGGACATCGACCTGCCAAGTAGCAATGGTCGGGAAGGTCCTTCGGGCTTGGAATCTCCCCCACCAGTTGGAAGGGCGGGATCCTTCGCTCCGGATCGGGGAAGAGCGTCGCCGAGAGTAATGCCCGGGAGTATGGATGGCGCTGATAGGCGAACAACTCCGCGGTCCTGGCTGTCTCTACCAGTTGGCCGAGGTACATGACTGCTACGCGATCGGCGATCGAGTAGACCGCGGTCAGATCATGAGTAATGAACAAATACGAAATGTCTAGCTGACGGATAAGGGCCGCCAAGAGATCGATGATCTCCGCTCTCGCGGAGACATCCAAGAGCGAGGTCGGCTCATCGAGGATGACCAGTTTCGGCGAGGTGGCGATGGCGCGCGCTATTCCGATCCTCTGTGCCTCTGAGCCTGTTAACTGATGGGGGTATTTATCAGCATACTCCGGCCCGAGCTTAACGAGTGACAAAACCTCTGTCACCCTGTCCCGCCGTGCCGCCGCGCTCATCGCCGGTCCAAACAGAAGAGGCTCTTCGACTATCGCTTTGGCCGTCATCCGTGGATTCAGTGCCGCGTGGGGCTCCTGAAAGACC
>Ga0209429_10001628_pt1 | contig 13713 bp, 12 predicted proteins | sample BarGraNGADG00212_3_FD_184493 | JGI IMG/M metagenome (GOLD analysis project Ga0209429, IMG submission 184493) | Arctic peat soil microbial communities from Barrow, Alaska - Barrow Graham LP Ref core NGADG0004-212 (SPAdes) (version 2) | ecosystem: Environmental > Terrestrial > Soil > Wetlands >... | reverse complement strand
AGGCTTGGATGCCGGGCAAGCCGGCCGCGGACGGCAGTCTGGGCGATTGGGCGGAGATTACCTCAACCTCTAATTGCACCGATTACCAAGCGCGAGCCATGAATACCAAATATCGCCAGGCAGACGGGACTAAAGTGCTGGTCTACACCCTTAACGGCACGGCCATCGCCATTCCGCGCTGCTTGATCGCTATTTTAGAGAATTATCAACAAGCCGACGGTTCAATTGAGATCCCGAAAGTTTTATTTTCTTATCTGCCTAAAGGTTGTAAAAAGATAAGGTCTAAATCGAAATAATTAGCATGAAAAAAATCGGTTTTATTTTTTTGCTTTTTTTCTTTTTCTGCCCGCTGGTCACTCAGGCGGCGGTTTTAAAGCCGGTTTATCCCCGCCTGGCTAATTATTTTTTGAAATGGCAAATTAGCGATGCCGAAGCAAGAGAATTGGCCAAATGGGATTTGTTGGTTTTAGATATGGAGGTTTCGAAAAGCAGTTTACCACAGTTGCAACTGATCCGACAGCTTAATCCCAAAGTAATCATTCTGGCCTATCTGACTTCCGAGGAAATTATTGATAATATCAACGATTATAACGGTGCGGCCATGCGCCAGGACCTGAACAGCCATCTTTTTCCGGGTTGGTTTCTGAAAGACGCCGCCGGACGGCCAGTCTCCAATTGGCCCTATACTTCCATGCTTAATCTGACTGATGATGCTCCCTGGGACGCGAACGGGCAAAGGTTTAATGATTACTTGCCGCAATTTGTGGCTGATAAAATCGCGGGAACCGGTTTATGGGACGGCGTTTTTTATGACAATACCTGGGGTGACGTCAGCTGGATCAATAAGGGCGATTTGGATTTTAATAATGACGGCGTGGCCGAAAGTCCGGCCGAGTCCGATCAGCTCTGGGCGAGCGGTTTTAAGAAAATGCTGGCTAAAACCCGGACTTTGACCGGTAATGATTTTATTATTGTTGGTAACGGCCGCGTTTATTACGGTTATCAAAGCCTCTTGAATGGCATGATGCTGGAGGATTTTCCCTCGTCTTGGGAGAATGGCGGAACTTGGTCCGGTTCCATGGCGACTTATTTTAATCTAGCCAATCTCAACCAGTCGCCGCAGACTTCGATTATAAATTCTTTAGACACGAATCAAGAGAACTACCAGCGCGTCCGCTTTACTCTGGCCAGCGCCCTCTTGGGCGACGGTTTCTATAGTTTTGATTCCGATACTTATAATCACAACCAGACTTGGTGGTACGACGAGTACAATGTCAATTTAGGGACGGCTCAGTCCGGCGCTTACAATCTTCTGACTCCGAGCACGGTCATTAAGCCCGGCCTATGGCGGCGCGACTTTAAAAATGGCGTGGCCATCGTTAACTCGACCGATATAACGCAAAAATTTGTTTTTGCTAAAGAAGATTTTGAAAAAATAAAAGGCGAGCAGGCGCCTCTGATCAATACCGGGGAGAGAATTAATTATTTAAACCTGGCTCCGCGGGACGGAATTATCTTATTGAAAAGAACCACGGTTATTAAGAACAGCGCTTTTCTAAACGGTTATTTTTATCGGGTTTTTAACGCTAGTGGAACCCAAGTGAGAAACAGTTTCTTTTCTTATGCCGGCGGTTATCCGGGCGGTTCGCCCTTAATTGTCATTCCCAGTGCCGATAACCAGGACCAAGAATCCAGCTTAGCGGCGGTAAATGGCCGCGTGAGCTTTTATACAAATGGCAAAGCCACTCTTAGTTTTCAGCCCTATAACGGTTTGTTTAAAAATCAATTAAGCATCGCAGCTAAGATTAACACCGGAAATTTACAGTCTATCGTGACCGGCCCGACTTTAGGCGGCGGACCGCAAGTGAGACTGTTTGATGCCAGCGGTCGGCTCCGCACCAGTTTTTTCGCTTATGACCAAAAGTTCCGCGGCGGAGTTAGCGTCGCTCTGGGCGATGTGGACGGCGACGGACAAGAGGAAATTATTACCGCTCCCGGTCCGGGACTGGAACCGCGTATAAAAATATTTAATCTGGCCGCTCTCTTGAAAAAAAGTTTCTTGGCCTATGATCAGAAATTCCTCAAAGGGGTTAATGTCGCGGTCGGGGATGTTAATGGTGATGGAAAAATGGAAATAATCACCGGTCCGAATCAAGGCGGCGGACCCCAAGTCAGAGTTTTTAACGACCAAGGAATCGTCTTGGATGATTTTTTCGCTTATGACAAAACTTTCCATGGCGGCATTGCCGTGTCGGCCAGCGATATTAATGACGACGGACGGATCGAAATCTTAGTCGGCATCAATAATTTTTATTAATTCTTCCCACCCCCGGGACAATATACATATGTTTAAAAAAATCGGCCATTATTGGCAAAAGAGACGGGAGCGTTTTTATCGTCATAGCCGCTGGCATCTGGTCTTGGACATCTCTTTGATACTTATTATTTTAATGTTTCTGGTTTCCTTGACGGCTCTCTACGCCTATCGCCCGAATTTTATCGCGGAAATAATTAATGGCAATTTGGATAAAGTTACGGTCGACTTGAATAATCCGCCCGTGGATTTAGGCTTCAGCTTGAATAACACAAACTTTAAAATTGACCAGCCGGTTGTTTTAAAAATTGTTTATAAAAATAACGGTTCTTCTTCCGCCAGCCAACTGAAAACAAACCTTACTCTGACAGACAATAATTTTTCCCTTGACCATTTGAGCGTGCCGGACGGATCACCTTTTAGCGTTAATGGCCATACTCTTGTCTTGGCCGATTTACCATCCGCGGCTAGCGCTGAAGTTTTATTATCAGTCTATTTCTCCGCACGTGATCAAGGGGCGCGAACCCTTAATTGGCAGGCGCAAAGCGAATATCTGTATGGCGGTCAGAAACTGGCCAGCACCCAGGGTCTGGCGTCCTTGAATTTAGCGGCGCAGCTTAACGTTTCGGCTATTGTCTATTATAACAGTCCGCAGGGCGATCAATTGGGCGCCGGCCCCTTGCCCCCGGTAGTCGGTTTGCCGACTAACTACTGGATTTTCTGGGAAGCAAAGAGCAACGCCGATTTTAAAAATTTTGTCATGAGCGCCAAATTGCCGGTCGGCGTAGAACTGACAGGCAGCCGCACTCTGTTATCCGGCGAACTAAAATATAGTTCTTCCACACGCCAGCTCATCTGGCAGGTACCCAATATTAAAGGACAAGCGGATATTGACCGGGCCGGATTTGAGGTTCAATTGATTCCTCTTAAGAATCAAGTCGGAAAAGTCCTGCCTTTACTTCAGAGCCTTAAATATTATGCCCTTGATTCTTTAGCGGGCTTGGATAGCAGCGGCACTTTACCGGAGTTAAACACTAACCTGGACTTTGACCGTTTTAACAAAGGGCAGGGAGCAGTAACCGAATAATCAAGCTTATTTTATGCTTAATTTTCTTAGGAAATTATTAAAACCGAAATACGCCACTCTCAACAAGATTGAGATCAAGGCTGAGAATATCCTGGCTAATTATAATTATTTAAAAAGTTTGCAGCCGGCCGCGGAAATTTTTCCGGTGCTTAAAGCCAATGCTTACGGCCACGGGTTGAAAGAAGTCGCCTCAATCCTTAACCGGACAGCGGCCCCGCTGGTCATTGTCGATTCTTTTCCGGAGGCGCAGATTGTTTATCGTTATTTCAAGCGGAAGATCTTGATTTTAAATGAAATGCCGCTGCGGGCTTATCGTTACTGCCGTTTTTCCCGCACCGAGTTCGTTATCTATAATGCGGCCACCTTGAAATATTTGGCTCGTTTTGGCCGAAAGATTAAAATTCATTTATTCGTTAACTCCGGCATGAACCGCGAGGGAATTCAGAATTTAGGGGATTTCATAGCGGTCAATAAAAAGTATTTGGATCGGGTGGAGGTGGTGGGATTTTGTTCTCATTTGGCTTCCGCCGGGGAAGAGTCGCCTCTGAACAAACGCCAAGAAGCGGATTTCGCCCGCGGACTGGAAACTCTGCGCGCCGCCGGTTATTTTCCGCGCTGGGTCCATTTGGGCAATTCGGCGGCCATTTTTACTTTAAATAATCCGCTGTTAACGGCTTATCGGCCGGGCCTGGCTCTTTACGGCTACAGTCCTCTGGCTAATCAGAAGACCGGACAATCTTTACAGCCGGCCCTACAAGTCTTCTCCCATATTGTCGCCATCCAAGATTTGCGGGCCGGGGAAGGGGTCTCTTACAACGAAACTTTTCGCGCTAAGGCGCCGACGCGGATTGCCGTTATCCCTTTTGGCTACTTTGAGGGCTTGGATCGGCGTTTTTCCAATCGCGCCAATTTTTTAGTAAAGCCGGCCGCGGAAGAATTTTGGGCGCCGATTGCCGGCCAAGTCTGCATGAATTTGACTTGTTTGATGATCGGTTATCGCAGTGCCGCAGTCGGCGATATTGTCAAAGTAATTTCCGAGCAGCCGTCCGATCCCAACTCCTTAATTAATTTGGCCGCCCTGATTGAGACCATTCCTTATGAATTATTAGTTAAACTTCAGTCTAATATTAGACGAGAAATAATCTGAGCTCGTTATTATTAGGCTAATATTATATAAAAATGACTCCGAGTCCGCATTTCAAAAATATCAAGAAAGACTACCAGGCCAAAAATCTGCGCAACCCTTTCTTCCATCAAAAAAACCGGGCGACAGGGAAGAGGCGCCCCTGGTCTCTAAGATGTTTAATTTTGGGAATTATCGTTTTATTATTCATCGCGCTGTGGTTTTTTTTAGCCGCGCCTTTTTGGAATATAAAAAAAGTGGAAGTGCTCGGTCTAACCCGGCTGTCTGACGTGGAGTTAAAAAATATTATTTGGAACCAAACCCAGAACCAGCGTTTTTTATTTTTAAAACAGAATAATTTATTTTTATTTAACCGGTCGGAAGCTGTAAAAAAGATCCTGAACGCTTATAATTTTTCCAGTCTGACTATCAGCAAGAAGATGCCCGGCACGCTTGAGCTTAAGGTCAGCGAGCGGCCCTTAGTTTTTATTTTCCAGCAGGGAAATGACCTTTTTTATTCTTCCCCAGACGGCTATCTTATCAAGGAAGTCGCAGTCACCGCAGCGGATAAAGCCAAGTATTGGCTCTTAGAAAATCAAAGCACGGGCAATCTGATCGGCTCCGACAATAAGCTTAACCTGGAAGCGAGCTACTTGGCATTTATTATTGAACTGCGTAGCCGTTTAGCCAGCTATCCTGACCTGCCCCTGGAAAAATTTGTTATTACCGATGACCGCAATACTATCGGAGCAAAGTTTGTTAATGGCCCGGTGGTTCGTTTTAGTACCACTTTGCCGGTCCTCGATCAAATTAAACGGCTGATCCTTGTCAAAAAAGAGAAAATAAAGGATAATTTTAGTAAGCTTAATTATATTGACTTGCGTTACGGCGACCGGATCTTTATTAATCCGGAAATGCCTTAAACTATTAAACATATGGAAGGGTTTTTTAAATTTTTGTTTGGGCTGGCCATAATTGTTTTTTGCCTGGTGATCATCGGCGTTTTCTTAATTATTATCAAGATTCTTCTTTTGTTCCATCCCAGCGTTCATGTCATGGGTATTTTATTCACGCCGTTTGGGTTTTAGGGGTCTCAGGGACTATAAAGAGCAGGAGCTTTAAAAGGTGCCTTTTACCGGGCACCTTATTTGTATCCTCATTATAGGTGTATTAATATACATTATGCGAAGTATTGAGGACCAGGAAAAGCCGGCTTTCCTTACGTATTTATCCCTCTCCCCTATCGCTTTTTTAAAAAACCCGGTCATCAAAATAAAAATTAATTTATCTGACAATCGGGTTGTTGTCTTCTATAACGCAAGATTGTATTTTTTTGACGTTAAAGATGACAAAGTTGCTCTCGTCGGGATTTTGGCGATAAAAGCCGATAATAGAACTGGTTCCGTCATTAGCGACCTTAAGCTTTAAGAGCGCTAAGGCTTCCTCTCGGTTAAGCTTTAGGTCGAATAGGTTGTTGAGCGAGATAGCCGAGGTGTTAGTCGCCTTATTCGTCAGGGTGAAGTCAACCGTCGATTTCCCTGCTGTGTTGATGCAGTCCAACCTAAAAGTAATTTTTTTTATAATTTTTTTTTCGGAAAATATTTCCTTTAGAAAATTATAAAAAAATTTCGCTTTTAAAGCCGGATCTTCTTTGACGGATTCTACCAGTAAGTCTTGGCCAATCTCTTTAATCGCCAAGTTGCCGTTCAAACCGTATTTATGGCTCAAATCGACAGCAAATTTGTAAAGATCCATAAGTGGTGGTTTTAGTTGTTTTATTAAGAATATAATAAATTTTAGTATTTGTCAAATAACTATTACCGGTGCTTTCTTCTTGGTTAATTAATTCCCTGTCTTTATGCTATAATTTACAGATGAGTATACAGAAGCCGCTAATTAAATATCTGATTGATTTTCTGGATTACTCCGAAGTGGAAAAAGGACTGTCTTCCAAGACACAGGAAAATTATACCCGTTTTTTACGGAAGTTTTTCGGCTGGTTAAAAGAAACCAAGTCAGAGGGTCTGCTGCCCAAAGATTTGAGCCCCGAGCATATTTGGCAGTATAAGGTCTATTTATCGCGCCATGCGGATCCTAAGACGCATAAGACCTTAAAGAAGACGACCCAGAATTATTATTTAATCGCTCTGCGCTCCCTCTTGGAATTCTTTGCGGAAAAGAATATTACTTCCCTGCCTTCTTCCAAAGTGAAATTGGCCAAGGATAAAGCGGACAAGGAAATAAAATTTTTAACCTTGGAACAGCTGTCGCGCCTCTTGGAAGCGCCCAGCGCGGAAAATATCATCGGTTTACGAGACCGAGCGCTTTTAGAAACCCTTTTTTCCACGGGGTTGCGCGTGGCTGAGTTGACGGCCTTAAATCGCGACCAATTAAGGATAAAAGATGAGACAGCGGATATTGAAACAGCCGTCATCGGCAAAGGCAGCAAAATTAGGACCGTTTATTTTTCCGACCGGGCAGTTAAATCATTGCGGCGCTACTTGAATGAGCGCAAGGATCTGGATGACGCCCTGTTCATCAACTATCGCCGCGGCAGTGCCAAGACCGACAAAACGCGTCGTCTAACCGTCAAAAGCATCGAAGATATCGTGAAAAAATATGTGAAGATTGCTGGCTTGCCGGTTATGGCCACACCGCATACCCTGCGTCACTCTTTTGCCACCGATCTTCTTAATCAAGGCGTTGATTTAAGAACGGTCCAAGAATTTCTTGGCCATAGCAATATCGCCACCACTCAGATCTATACCCACGTCACTAATAAGCAGCTCCGGGACATCCACCGAAAAGTCCATGACGGGAGGAAGTTTTGATTATTTTCCAACTTATTCATCTATTTAGCGATAAAGAAAAAATCCTACGAAAACTGTATTGGATAGAAAAAAGCCACCTAAATTTGGGTGGCTTTTCTGTTGTTATTTAATGTGTCCAGAACTTTAGATTGGAGTAATATAGGTGGAAGTTTAACCTTATCACAAGAGCTACTTGGTTAAATACTAAAATTTTATTGTAAATAATTTATCGGAGAGATCTCGCGCGTTAAATCCTGAACCGACCGAAGGGTCATCTTGCCCGGCAACAATGATGAAATAATGTTGACCCGATACTAAATTAGTGTCTGAACTACTAGGTAAGGTCAGCTGTTCGATGCCATCATCCGCGGTCCCCGTATTAGGATTAAAACCACCTAAATTAAAGCCCGCATAATCCCCCGACCCTTCACTTTGAGTGTAGGCAGTTGAGGGGCTGTGTTTTATAAGGATAATTGAAATTGGCGCAATAGCGTGGCAACTTTCCCATTTAACTGTAATTTTTTGTCCGGCAACAAATGTCTCCCCGCCATTAGGTGAGGTAACTTTAATCCAGGGTTTATCATTTTTACCGCAAATCGTATTCTGATTTGTGGTTATAGGATTAGAAGAATTCAAAAGGCTAAAGCTATCTACTAACTGCTGTATAGCAAAATTAACCTGTGCCAAATCGTTTGGAGCGTCTTGCCATCGGAAATAAGTAAAGACGTATTGACTGTTCTGAGTAATTTTAGTCGGCTTCGGACCGACTTCTTGATTGATAAGAGTCCATTCTTTCAAAGGATAGATCGATATGCCAAACGGGGCGGCATAACCGTTGCTATTTGTAACACCGGATATTTCACTGCTATTATCTTTGGTTGGCACGCTAAAATATATATGGGTCACGTCCGCTAATGCGACATCGCTTCTTTGAAATACTTTTCCCCCCAGCCAGGTATTATTTGGAAAAGACATTTGAAAACCAAATTGAGTATTTGTATAAACGTGCCAGTCATTTTCCTGAGTAATCGTTGAAGTTGGCGTTGACGTGGTCGTATTAATTACGGCTGGAGACGGATTTTCATTTTGAGCTACCGGGTTATTGATATCTGTCTGCTTAGCGGTGCTGCATCCGGCGGCTAATAGGGCTACCATGGGAAGCAGTAGCAATAATTTTTTCATATTTTTAAATTATTTTATATTAAAATTTTATATTATTTTAATTCAAATAATTCGCCGGATCAACCGGAATGCCATTCAAGCGGACTTCAAAATGGAGATGGGGGCCGGTGGTAAACGGTCCGGAGCCGATGCCGCCCGGCATGCCCCCGGAGCGGCCGATAGGCTGTCCCTGGGTGACATATTGGTCCTGGGAGACATAGGCAGCGGAAATATGGCCGTAAACGGTGGCTAAGCCGTTACCATGAATAATCATGATATAGGCGTAATTTTTTGAACCGTCAAATTTAACTTTGGCAACATAGCCATCGGCGGCAGCCGTCAAGGTCGTTCCCTGCTTGGCGCGGATATCCCAGCCCGGGTGTTCGCCGAGAATATTGCGGTAGGGATAATCCGGATCGTGGAAAGTCGTCATAACCGCGTTGCGCGGCACGGGCCAACCGATCGTGCTGTTGCCGCTATTCAACTTATTCTTTTGTCCTGGGGACATTTTTTGGCGTAAACTGGATTCGGCGGTCGCTAAATCGGCTTCCGCTTGTTTTTGCTGGCTAATGGCCTGTTGCAATAAAGCTTGATATTGTTTCTCGGAAGATTTGGTTTCGGTCAGCAAATCAGTCTTGCTGGCTTGGTCGTAAGTTAAGCCGGCTTCCTTGCCTTCGAGCTTATTCTTCAAGGCCAAAAGCTGGCTATTTTTATCATTTAAATCGGCGCGATTTTGATCGAGCTGTGTTTTATCTTGCTGCAAATTAGCGACACTTTTTGAGAGTTCTTGATTGGCATCTTCCAAATATTTCGCTTGATTCAAGAAGTCGGCCAGAGAATTATTACTCAGGAGCATTTCCAGAGTGGAGACTTGATCACGCTGGTTAAGAAGATTAAGCAGGCCGGCGACATGGTTTTTCTGCTGGTCAATCTTTTCGTTCAGATTAGCGATATCCAATTCGATTTTTTTAATTTCTAAGCTGGTTTCGTCAATTTGCAGATTGGCGCCGTCGATGTCGAGCTGAGTCTTGGCAATATGGTCTTCAATAATGGAGATCTGCGTGTTCAGATTATTCTTTTGTTTTATTTTAGCATCAATTTGGGCTTGATAAACTTTCTGCTTGGCCTGGATGGCCTCCAATTGTTTTTTTTGGGCGGCAATTTTTTGGTTCAAGTCGTTAATTTCTTGATTGACGCTGGTATATTGCCCTCTAACCAAAGAAGCCGGGCCTAAAAGTCCGGATATAAACAAAAGACATATTCCGCTAATCAAGATTTTTTTATTCATTGCTTAGATTATAACATTAAAGACCGACCTTTTCCAGTCGTTTAAAACTTTCCTCTTTTCCCAAGGCGGCCGCGGTTTCAAAGGGGCCGGGGCTGTTTTTCAGACCCGTCAGAGCCACACGCAGCGGCCAGAGGTAGTCGCCATTTTTTTTATGGTTATCTTTCAGCCAGCCGAGAATAGTTTTTGCTAAATAGTCATTATCCCAGTCAGCGTCTTTAATTTTAGCCAGTTCCCCGCCGATTTCCCGCAGATTATTCTTAGCGGTCGTTAAATCTAGGGTTTTCCAGATCAATAGTTCCGGTTCGTAGGGCGGCAAGCTAAACAAGAAGTCGGTCATTTCGACAATGTCGCCTAACTTCTTCATTCTCTCTCGCGCCAAAGCAACAAATTTTTCCAATTGTTTCTGATCATTTGTTTTATGCCCGGCTTGGACTAAGTAGGGCTGGCATAAAGCGCTTAGCTCCGCCAAGGGTTTTTGGCGGAGATAGTAGCCGTTGAAATAATCCAGCTTGTCGGTGTCAAAAATCGCCGGACTGGTACCCATGCCGGAGACGGAGAAAGATTTTTTTAATTCAGCGAGCGAAAAAATTTCCTGGTTACTTTTGGGATGCCAGCCCATCAGGACGCAGAAATTAATCATGGCTTCCGGCAGATAGCCTTTCGCCTGATAATCTTCCACGAACACGTCGCCTTGGCGTTTGCTTAGCTTCCCGCCGGCGCGGTTGAGGATCAAAGGGAGATGGATGAATTTCGGTGGCGTCCAGCCAAAGGCTTGGTACAGGAGAATGTTGCGCGGATAGGAAGGCAGCCATTCGTAGCCTCGCGTGACATGGGAGATTTTCATAAGGTGGTCATCAATGACATTAGCAAATTGATAAGTGGGAATGCCATTGGACTTTATTAGGACATGATCATCCAAGTCCGGCGCCGGAAAAGTGATATCGCCCAAGAGTTCGTCGTGGACGGTAATAGTGCCGTCTAAGGGCATTTTCTGGCGGATAACGAAAGGTTCGCCGGCTTGCGCGCGCTCCTCGGATTCGTTGAGACTCAAATTGCGGCAGCGCCGGTCGTAGCGGGGCGCTTCCTGGTGCGCGGTCTGAGCGGCCCGCATTTCTGTTAAGCGTTCGGCGCTGCAAAAACAGCGATAAACTTTAGCTTCTTTCAGTAATTGATCAGCCTGCTTTTTGTAAATATCTAGGCGTTCGGATTGCGTGTACGGACCATACTGGCCGCCTTGCAGCGGCCCTTCGTCGAATTCAATACCCGCCCACGCCAAGATTTTAATCAAGCTATCCACAGCGCCAGGCACTTCTCTTTTTTGATCGGTGTCCTCGATGCGCAGGATAAATTTACCGCCTTGGCTTTTAGCAATCAGGTAGCCGAAAAGAGCGGATCTTAAATTGCCGATATGAAAAAATCCGGTCGGTGAAGGAGCGAGGCGCAGGCGAATTTTATTTTTTGAGAATAGCATAGCTTTATTGTAATTTTTAATTGATATTCAAAGACTGAAACTTTTCCAAAAAAATTCGGGAAGCTTCTTTTCGGCTGATATGGGAGACTTCCACCAGTCGATCAGGACTAATCCATTGCCAGGCACGATGATCCCAATAATTTGTTCTAATCTCGCTGTCTGAACCAAGATATTCGGCGACGAACAGACTTTGTTTTTGGCCGCGATAATCCGATTGGAAGCGTCGGGACTCCAAACGCGGGTGATGATCGCCGCGGCGCCGGTTGGTCTTGGGAAAATCGTAACGATAAACATCTTTAAAAATGGCGCGTTGGCTAATGTTCTGGGCGTTAGTCTCTTCGGCCAACTCGCGCGCCGCGGCGACGGCGACGGCTTCATGGTCCAAGCCGCCTTGCGGCAATTGCCAATGGTTAGCCTCATCGCGCCGCTCCAAGATTAAAACTTTTATTTGGCCGTTCTCTTTCTTATAAAGCCAGCAGGCGACATTCGGACGATAGAAATACGGATTAATGAAGCGGACTTTCAAAACTTTACTCAAGAAAACAAAAGTCGCGTTATATATCCGTTTTAGCCGGCGCGGTTGTTTGATGAGACGCCAGAGCCATTCCAAACCTAAAGTGCGTAACCAGACGGGCGCTCGTTTAATCTTATTGGTGATAAAATCAAAAGCACCGCCGATGCCCAGGGCCAAACGCACCGTCGGCCATTTTTTTAAGTTATGGTAGATTACTTTTTCTTGGTAAGGACAGCCCGTGGCCACAAAAATAAGCCCGGGCGCAAAGTCGTTAATGGTTTTGTTCTCTTGTTCGGAGAGAGTGACGCTGCGGTCGATGGCCAGGACTAAAAAATCTAAATTAGGGTATTTTTGTTGTAAAACAGAGGTAATCTCGGTTTGGCTCGACAAGCCGTCCCGCCAATTAAGGATGACCGTTCTAATTTTTTCCTCTTCGGCCTTCTGCAAAAGTTTTAGGCTCAGGTCGGCTCCGGTCAAGCGCCAGATTTTTCCGTACAAGAGCCGGGCGGCAATCTTTAGGCCGAAGCCGTCGGCAATCGCCAGATCGGCTTGATTGAGAATAAAAAAAAGTTCTTCGTCATGGTGCGAAGCTAGGATAATTTCCGGGTTGGGCGTGACCAAATAATGTCCCTCGGCGGAATTTAAGAAGGTCGTAATCTTTTCCCAGATTGCTGTAGGTCTTAATTCGCTCAAATTTATTCCCAAAATATTGGCCATATGCTATAATAATGATACTTTAATCTTATTATAAAAAATCGCTTTCGTCAAAGTAATTTTTTATTTATTATGGCTAATTATAAAAAGATATCCGAGCGGATTGAGGAGCTGAAAATCGATAACCCCAAAACTGCGCCGTCTTTGAAATGGGTTAATATCATTAACGCCGGAAAAAACGAGATCGACTACTTGCATAAGAATTATAATTTTGATTTAGTGCACCTTAAAGCGGCCGCCGCGTCGGTTTCTTTTCAGCGCCCGATGATTTTTAACGGTCCAGGCTACGTTTGTCTGGTCCTGCACTTCCCGGCTTTTAAAAACGACCGGATTATCGCGGCCGAAGTGGATTTTTTTATCGGCCATGGATATCTCATCACCGTTAATAATAATGATTTAAAAGCCTTGGCGGATTTTTTCAACCTCGGCAAGAAAAGTCCCGATTCCCTGCTATCCTATGAACTGGAGTCGTCGGCTATTTTACTCTACGAGATTCTCGGCCATTTACTGGATAGTTGCTATAAACTGCTGGATGACAACAGTCTAAGTATTAATGAAGTTGAAGGATTGATCTTCTCCGGCAATCAAAAAGCCTCGGTCCGCCGCATTTTAAACCTACGCCACAATATCGTTAACATCCGGAAGATTATGCAGAACCACAAGAATATTTTGCAGAAGTTGATGGAAATGCAGAGTACGCTGGTTGATAAGGTGGCGATGAAGAAATATTATAATGGTTTAGTGGATCACTCCAAGCGCATTTGGGAGATGCTCGATAATCAAAAAGAGATGATTGAAGTTCTGCATAATACTAATACTGCCATGTTGAACGACCAAATGACCGACATCATGAAGACCCTGACGATTTTTTCGGTTATTGTCTTTCCCCTCACCCTGATGGCCGCCATTTTCGGCATGAAAACTAGTGATACTCCCTTGGTTAATCTGCCCTACGGCTTCTGGATTATCATCGGTTTGATGTTTCTCTGCTCTTTGGGCATGATCTTCTTTTTTAAGAAGAAAAAGTGGTTGTAGAGATAAATTAAGAATTTATATATTTAAAAGACATTCCCCGACGGAGAATGTCTTTTGTTAATATAGCTAATATTAGTAAATATTTATGTAATATTGTTAATTAAGGCTCATTTTTGTTGACAAATAATATATTATATATTATAATAAATAGTTATATTGAAGCTATATATAAGATTATGAAGATTGCCTTTATCGG
>Ga0209429_10001627_pt1 | contig 13720 bp, 10 predicted proteins | sample BarGraNGADG00212_3_FD_184493 | JGI IMG/M metagenome (GOLD analysis project Ga0209429, IMG submission 184493) | Arctic peat soil microbial communities from Barrow, Alaska - Barrow Graham LP Ref core NGADG0004-212 (SPAdes) (version 2) | ecosystem: Environmental > Terrestrial > Soil > Wetlands >... | reverse complement strand
TTTCTTTCCTGTTCTTTTTAAGCATAGCAGCAGTTCAGGCCCGGGTCAATAAAACTGATCGCCTTCAGAACCTTGATAAAAACAGTGTTGAATATCAGGATGGCACTGTCACCGCTACGTTAAAATCATCGAGCCGCCTTTTTGGTTCTAAAGATGACCTTACAACCGTAATCCTTATAATTCCTGCAGGTACTAATGTCCAGGTTCTTGGATGGGACACTACATATCTTAAGGTCCTGTTTGAAGATAATGAAGGATATATTTTTAAGCGTCAGGCTGTGATAGACGTTAAACCCGCTCAACCACAAACAGCAAATCAGGCTGAAAGACCGGTTCAGACGGAGCAGCCTGTTCAGCAACAGCAGGTAAGCAGGTTTTCATACCTCGAGAACAAATATGGTTCAAATCTGGCTGCACGGCTCAATTCTGGCAAAATTTGGAAAGGGATGTCGGGAGAGATGGTTCAGGACAGTTGGGGCTCTCCCCAAAAAATAGACAGAGTGATAAATGGCAATGTCATTAAGGAAGAGTGGATTTACAATAACACCTGGTTGTATATTGAGAATAATATGCTTACTGATTGGGGACCGGTAAGAAAATAATATCATAATTTTATAAAATCATTTCACCTATTTTACCTGCTGGTATTTGCAGATAAAAAAAAATTCTTATTTTTGCCCGTGAATTTGCGGGAGTAGCTCAGTTGGTAGAGCACGACCTTGCCAAGGTCGGGGTCGCGGGTTCGAGTCCCGTCTCCCGCTCAGACTATAGAGGCCGTCTCAAAACTTAAATGAGACGGCCTCTTATTATTTTTACTATATTCGTACTTCAAAACCAAATTACTTAAATCCTTTAACCTCACATTTATGAAAAGATCATTTACATTAATTTTAGTCATGATGACAGCAATTCTCTTTTCCTGCAAGACAGCGAAGAAAGAAGCTGCACTTTCAATCCCGTTCGAGAAGTACACTCTTCCTAACGGACTTACTGTTGTGCTTAATGAAGACAAGTCAGATCCTATTGTGGCTCTGGCTGTGTATTATCATGTCGGATCGAGCCGTGAAGTTCCCGGCAAAACCGGTTTTGCTCATCTCTTCGAGCATATGATGTTCCAGAAGTCAGAGAATGTCGGGGAAGACCAGTTTTTCAGAAACATTCAGGGTGCCGGAGGTACGCTGAATGGAAGTACAAGCCAGGACAGAACCAATTATTATGAGGTAATACCGAAAAATGCCCTCGAATTGGCAATGTGGATGGAATCGGACAGGATGGGATACCTGACTAATACAGTTACCAAATCAGCACTTACCAACCAGCAGAATGTTGTTCAAAACGAAAAACGTGAAAGTGTTGATAATGCAGCCTATGGATTTAACCAGGGACTCATTGCTAAAAATCTTTATCCTGCAGGACATCCTTACAGCTGGACAGTGATTGGGGAAATGGAAGACCTGGCAAATGCCACCGTAGGTGATGTAAGAGGGTTCCATAAAAAATTCTACTCTCCGAATAATGCCACCCTGACAATATCGGGAGATATTAATAAGGATGAGGTTAAAGCATTGGTTGAAAAGTATTTTGGTGAGATTCCTTCAGGAGAACCGGTTGAAAAAAGAGGAGCAATGACAGTTAATCTTGCATCAACGGTAAAGCTTTATCATGAAGATAATTTTGCCAAATTGCCTCAGCTGACAATGGTGTTCCCTACAGTAGAACGTTATTCAAAAGATTCATATGCTCTTAATTTTCTTGCAGAATTGTTAGCCAATACAAAGAAAGCTCCTCTCTATGTGGTACTGGTAAAAGAGAAAAAGCTTACCTCACGCGTAATGATACGCAACGGCTCTCAGGAGCTTGCAGGCAGCTTTATGATTTCAGTTAATGCCAATCCGGGTGTTAACCTGACAGATGTTGAAAAGGCCATTTTTGAAGGATTCTCTAAGTTTGAAAAAGATGGGTTTTCCGAAGATGATCTTACAAGGATAAAAGCTCAGTATGAGACCCGTTTTTACAATTCTTTTGCCAGCGTTCAGGGAAAATCATTTCAGTTCGCAGAATATACCATGAATACCGGTGACCCCGGATATTATAAGAAGGATCTTGCATCCATCCAGGCTGTTACAATGGCAGACATTAAAGATGTTTATGTAAAATACATTAAAGGAAAAAATTTCATTGAAACCAGTTTTGTTCCCAAAGGTGAAGTAAATCTTATTGCACAAGGCGCAGTAAATGCAGGTATCGTCGAAGAGGATGTCACAAAAGCGGCTGAGGTAAAAGAAGTTGCAGTTGCTGAAGATCCTATCGTCAAAACACAGGCAAATTTTGACCGATCAGTTAAGCCTGTTATAGGTCCCGATCCATCTGTTACTATTCCCCAGGTTTGGACATCTTCCCTTTCCGACGGAATGAAAATATGGGGAATTATGCAGAGTGAACTTCCTCTCGTTCAGTACTCAATTGTGATAGAAGGAGGACATATTGCTGAAGAAATCTCAAAAGCCGGTCTTGCTAATCTTGTAGCCTCATTGATGAATGAAGGAACAAAGAACAAAACTCCCGAAGAGCTTGAAGATGCCATCGGACTTCTTGGTGCGAATATTTCCGTTTCATCGGGTAATGAAGATATTTCAATCAATGTAAGCACCATGAAAAAGAATTTTGAAAAGACAATCGCACTGGTAGAAGAGATGCTGCTTGAGCCCCGGTGGGATGAAGAACAATTCGCGCTTGCAAAGAGCAGAATAATTAATTCACTGAAACGAAATCAGGCTAGTCCTGATTATCTTGCTTCAACCACACTCGACAAGCTTTCTTTCGGTGACAACAATATTCTTGCTATTGAATCTTCAGGAACAGAGGCATCAGTTTCAGCAATTACAATTGATGATCTTAAAAATTTCTATGGAAAGTATTTTTCACCTTCCGTAGCCAGGCTTCTAATAGCCGGTGATGTTGAACAGCAGTCTGCTGTTGCTGCCTTTGCCGGACTGAGCCAGAAATGGCAGCCCAAAGATGTGACACTTCCTGAACTGAAAATCACTGAAGCACCTCAGAAATCGGCAATATATTTTGTTGATATGCCGGGAGCAAAACAATCGGTTATAGCTATCGGAGCCCCATCTCTGCCACAGACAAATGCAGATTTTTACTCTGCATATGTTGCTAATTATAAATTAGGAGGGTCCTTTAACGGTATATTCAACCTTATATTAAGGGAAGAAAAAGGTTTCACATATGGGGCGCGCTCCTCCTTCTCGGGTTTCAAAAACTACGGTACTTTTACTGCGACCTCAAGAGTACGTACGAATTCAACTCTTGAGTCAGTCACAATCTTTAAAACCGGAATGGAAAAGTACCGGGAGAATATGCCACAGGAGTATGTCGACTTTACCAGGGATGCACTGATAAAAGGTAATGCACTCAGATTTGAAACTCTTGGAAGCCTTTTAGGTATGTTAAATACGATGACTGAATACAACCTGCCTGCAGACTATATCAAACAGGAAGAGGCTTATGTCAAAGCACTTACACCTGAGAAACAGATGGAGGTTGTTAAAAAATATCTCGATCCGGCAAGAATGTATTATGTAGTTGTTGGTGATGCTAAAACACAGCTTAAGGAGTTGGAAAAAGTTGGTTTGGGAAAACCGATACTTGTAAAATAAATAAGCTATTTCTTCCTCTTTGAACCTCTTCCGGCATACTTCACTCAGTCGGAGCAATGTCGGGATCAATTGTGAATTCTCTGTGTAACTTTATGATATTTATTCAGTTACACAGAGGATCATAATTATTTTATGGATGTGGTTATATGAAATGCTGGTTGAGCGATAATTGTCTTTTTTACTTTGCACAATTCTGCAACATTTATTACAGAAGCGATATATTTTTCAGGAAAATCAGCAGGAAGCTGAATATCAAGATTAATTTCTGTGGGTAACCCGGTCTCTTTGTTATATATTGCTGATTGGATGATTTTTATTCCATCTGTCGGTATTTTCCTGTTATCGCAGAACGATTTGACGTAAATGCCTGCACAGGTTCCGATAGAAGCCAGGAATAATTCAAAAGGAGAAGGAGCAGAATTTGTTCCACCTGCGTCGACAGGTTGATCAGTTTTAATAATGTGGCCATGGGAGTGTGCCGTGACTACTTTTCCTCCGTCAAATGTAATTTCCATGATTGTTAAATTTATTTAAATCAATAAATGATTTTTATAATCAAAAATGTTGACTTCTCTGTAATACCTCAAAATTACAGGTTTTAAAATAAAAAACCTCTTCCGTATCTATGGAAAAGGTTTTTGTCGGCTCGGAGGGGATCGAACCCTCGACCCCATGATTAAGAGTCACGTGCTCTACCAGCTGAGCTACGAACCGAAAAATAATGCGCAAAATTAATAAAACTATCAAGAAAAATCGTTTTTGTACTATAAAAAAAATAAGATTCTGGCATCAGTCAAGATCAAACCAATGTGAAAAATCAGTTGATTTTTCTTCGGAAAAATTTTTGTGTTGAAATTCGTTGGTATGCTGGTTATAAAGATATTCTTTACCCCATTCTGCTGCATTCTCTGCAACCTGTTTCAGTGCCCGGGTGATAAACAGCAATTCGTCATTAGTCATTGTCGGATGAAGCGATAACCTTATCCAGCCGGGTTTCATTGAAAGGTCACCTGCTTCAATTCTTTCAGTGATCTCTTTAGAGAGCTTAAAATCGACCTTTAAAAGAAAATGTCCGTATGTTCCCGCGCAGGAACAACCTCCCCTTACCTGTATACCAAACCTGTCGTTTAGTAATTTTGTAGCGAGATTATGATGAATATTATCAAGATAAAAAGAGAAAATACCAAGTCTTTCGGTTATATTTTCAGCCAGGATATGTAATCCTTTAATCTCCGACAACTCCCTGAAAGCAATATAAATAAGTTCTTTTTCCCTCAGTTCTATCTTTTCGGTATTCATATTTTCCTTCAGGGTAACGGCCAGTGCGGCTTTAATTCCCTGCAGAAAACCCGGTGTCCCTCCATCTTCTTTAACCTCTATATCACTTATATAGCTGTAACCTCCCCACCTGTTGGTCCATTTAACCGTTCCCCCACCCGGAGAGTCGGGTACATCATTTCTGTAAAGAACCTTATTAAAGATTAAAACACCGGCACTTCCGGGGCCGCCCAAAAATTTATGAGGAGAGAAAAATATTGCATCAAGCTGTTCCATCTTGTCAGCAGGATGCATATCTATATCAACATAAGGAGCAGAGGCGGCAAAATCTATAAAACAATAGCCATTGAATTCATGCATTATCCGGGCAAGCTCATAAAATGGGGGCGTATATCCGGTAACATTTGAACAGGCAGTGAAAGAACCAATCAGCAGAGGACGATTTTTGTACCTGACTAACTCTTTTCGCAATGTGTCAGGATTAACAGTTAAATCGGCTGATGGCTGAAGCACAACTACATCGGCCAGGGTTTCAAACCACGAGGTGTGATTTGAATGGTGCTCAGTATGTGTCAGAAAAACAACAGGCCGGTTTTTGTTTGGTATATCCTTGCAATTATTATACTCACCATTTGTGAAAGTGCAATAATTTACAGCTTTCTCAGGTACTTTTAATCCAAGGATCCTTTGTAATTTTGCGATTGCCGAGGTCATTCCTGATCCTGTAAAAATCAGAATATCATTATCATTGGCATTAACATGATGCTTTACAATTTTTTGGGCACGATGATAAGCATCAGTCATTGCTTTCCCTGTAGATGTTGATTCAGAATGGGTATTGCCAATCATGGGGCCGATATCATCGGTTATCCTTTTTTCAATGGATTTATATAACCGTCCGCTGGCAATCCAGTCGGCATAGACAAGCTTCTTTAATCCATAGGGAGTCTCTATTTCTTTATCAGTCCCGATTATATTCCTGCGGTATTTTTCAAAGTATTTTTCCAGCTCTGTCATAAACAATTAGAAATTACTTATCTGTGTAGAAAATAGGAATTTTTAAGGAATGTCCTGTAAAACAGAAAATTACCGGATATTTAAGTTATTTTGTAATGATCCGCAAGTATCTTCATGAACCATTTACCCGGCAGAATATATTTCAAAACTACTGCCAGTTTCTGTTCGAAGGATGCGATAATATATCGCTGTCTGGGGTTTTTGCATTCAACAATTCTGACGATTTTCCTCGCGAGGACCACTGGTTCCCATCCGGCTGCTTCATCTTTTTCGATAACTTCCATTGATTTTAGGAACTGATCGTTATAAGGATTTCCGGTACCTGTTGGTGCAAGATAATTCCTGCGGTTAGCTGAATTGCTGGTATGAAAATCACCCGGATTAATAAGTACTATTTTAATATTGAATTGTTTGACCTCAATTCTCAATGCTTCACTGAATCCTTCGATAGCAAATTTACTTGCAGAATAGAATGGTTGAAAGGGGAGGCCCATAAGACCGCCAATCGAACTGAAATTGATAATTGTTCCTCCTCCCTGCTTCCTCATAACAGGAAGTACCTCCCGTGTCAGCTGAAACATACCAGAAAAATTTGTATCCATCTGAAGTTTAGCATATTCGGCAGGAGTAGTTTCAATAGGTCCGCCAGTGTGCATTCCGGCATTATTAATCAGAACATCAATCCTTCCCTCTTTCTCCAGAACAGTTAAAACAGCCTTTTTGATGGAGTCAATATCCGTGAGATCCATTTTAAGGTAATGAACATTGTTATCTGACCCGGAATCTTTTCGTACTGTCCCATAGACCGTATGGCCCTGTTCTGCCAGTATTCCTGCTGTCTCTTTTCCAAACCCTGACGAAATACCTGTTATGAAAATGACTTTTTTCATTTTACTGATTTTTTTAGTTACACAGAGATGTACAGTGTAGTTACAGAGCCACACAGAGGGTTTTTCTCCGTGGCTCTCTGTGGATCCTCTCTGGATCTCCGTTTAACAATTTAAAATTTTTTTAAAAGTCAATGACTATTTGATAATACCCAGTGCTTTTGCTGCCTTGGTCATCTTCTCAATTGATATTTCGACCTGCTTTTGTGTATGGGTTGCCATAAGTGAATATCTGATAAGGCAGTCTTCTTTTCGTACTGCTGGAGAAACTACAGGGTTCACAAATACTCCATCAGCCAGCAGTTTCTGTGTAAGGAGAAGAGCTTTTACATCATCGCGTATAAATAAAGGTATAATGGGTGTTTCAGATTTTCCTGTATCGAATCCCATTTCTTTGAATCCTTTCAAGGCATAATGTGTCAAATCCCAAAGGTGTTTGATCCTTTCAGGTTCACTGACCATAATGTCGATAGCGGCCAGTACGGAAGCGGCAGAGGCAGGAGTCATGCTGGCGCTGAAGATCAATGTCCGTGAATTGTGTTTTATGTAGTTGATAGTATCCTTATCTGAAGCAATAAATCCTCCGAGCGAGGCCAGGGATTTTGAAAAGGTACCCATAATAAGATCTACCTTATCGGTCAATCCGAAATGCGAAGCAGTTCCCGAACCATTTTTCCCGATGACCCCTATTGAATGTGCATCATCGACCATGATTGTTGCATCATATTTTTCTGCCAGCCTGACAAGTTCAGGTAATTTGGCAATGTCACCTTCCATAGAAAAGATGCCATCTACGACAACAAGCTTAATGCTATCGGGATTACAGCGTTTTAATTTGCTTTCAAGAACATTCATGTCGTTGTGGGCAAACTTGAGAACTTTTGAGAAAGATAACCGGCTCCCTTCAATAATTGAGGCATGATCGAGTTCGTCAAGTAAAATATGATCCTGGCGCCCGGTCAAAACACTGACTACCCCGAGATTAACCTGAAACCCGGTGCTGTAGCAAAGAGCACCATCTTTTCCAACAAGATCAGCAAGCCTCTCTTCCAGTTCAATATGAATATCAAGAGTGCCGTTCAGAAACCTTGATCCGGCACACCCGGTACCATATTTATCAATAGCTTTTTTTGCAGCTTCCTTTATCTTTGGATGATTGGTAAGCCCCAGGTAACTATTCGAACCAAACATAAGGACTTTCTTTCCTTTGATAGATACAACAGTATCCTGTTCAGATTCTATTTCCCTGAAAAAGGGATAGATGCCAGCCTCCATTGCTTTTTGAGGTGCATCGTACTTTGAGAGTTTCTCTTGTAATATACCCACTGTTAAGCGAAAATTATTGTTAATATGCCAAATGTAGATAAAAAACCAGTAATATGTATCAAAGGTAATTTTTTGGAGATTTAAATATTTGAAAATACGTAATTATACTTATATATTATATTTTGATATGGAGTTGTGGTTTGAGGTGCATGAAATATATGAAGTGCCTTGTATACAGACAGATATGTTAACGGACAATTTTAGACATTACTATCATTATTGGTTAATTGTGAAAAAAAAATTTAAAATATTCTTTTTTGTTTGGATGATAAAAATATGAAATTTACTTTTATAGCGAAATCAAGTATTCAGATTAAATGGACGACGGACCGGCGAATATATTCATTAAAAATCTGATATAGAGGGTGGTCCATCTTTCAGGTCACTTCTTTTTATATCGTAGAAAACAAGGAGGTGACTATGACTTCACTTACAACATTTTATTTAAGCGGAATAATCGGAAAAGAGGCATACGATACCGATGGAGAGGTTGTTGGTATAATTAAAGATCTGGTGATAAATGCAATGCCATCAGGGTTCAATGACGGCGGGCAGCAACTGGTAACCGGTGTCAGACTAAAAATACATAAAGAGACTAAATTCTATTCATTCAGAACTTTCAGGGTAGTAAAAGCCAGGGAGAAACTTAATGTGATGTGCAGTAACCTGGTCGAACTGAAGAGTGATGATGTAAATAACGGCTTACTGCTTGTTGAGAATATTCTTGATAAACAGATTGTTGACCTGAACGGCCGGAAACTGGTTCGGGTTAATGATGTCAGATTGGTCACTATTCAGAATGGAACCTTTGCCATAGCTGTTGATATAGGGATTGAAGGCCTTATGAGGAGAATCGGTATTTCAACCCCAATTAAAAAGATATTATCCCTTTTCAGTATAAATATCCCTGCAAAATTTATTTTATGGGATGATGTTCAGGCTGTTGATTTTTCGAACCTGAATATAAGGCTTTCAAAGGACTATTCGAAGCTTCATACTCTTCACCCTTCCGATCTGGCTGATATTCTTGAAGATCTGGACAGGAAATCGAGTATGTCAGTTTTCTCCTCTCTCGACGAAGAAAAGGCTGCTGATGTTCTTGAAGAACTTGAACCGGATGCCCAGATACATATGGTTGAGAACCTTCCTATTAACAAAATGGCAGATGTTCTTGAAAAGATGCCGGCTGATGAGGTTGCGGATATCCTTGATGAACTTGAAGATGAGAAAGCTGAAATGCTTCTCAAAGAGATGGATAAGGAGTCATCACAGGAGGTCAGGGAATTGCTTGAATACGACGATGATCTGGTAGGTAGTATTATGACAACAGATTACCTGTCATTCAGCGCTTCCAAAACGGTTGAAGAGGTTCTTAAGGAATTACGGCTAAAAAAACCTGAATCGGCAGAACTTTATAATCTTTTTGTTACTGAAACAAACGATGAACTGATAGGGTCCTTTAACCTGCGCGATCTGGTTGTCGCTGAACCAAATGTGAATGTAAGCCAGATAATGAAATCTGAACCGGTATCTCTGTTCGATAATCAGAAAGCAAGCGCAATCGCTGAGATCGTTTCTAAATACAATCTTCTGGCTGTTCCGGTTGTTGACCGGAATAACCTGCTTCAGGGGATGGTTGTTGTGGATGATGTTGTTGAGGATCTGATTAATAAAAGGAGGACTAAAAAAAGATAACAGGAGAGTGTTATGTTGAGTGTGAATATCAGAAAATCTGGTTTTTTGAAGAATCTGGCAATTTTTTTTGCCATTATCGGGCCAGGTATAATAACCGGCAGTGTTGATAATGATGCAGGAGGTATTACCACTTATTCGGTGGCCGGTGCAATGTACGGTTATGGTTTGATATGGACACTGATACCGTCGTTTATTGTCCTGGTAGTAATACAGGAGATGAATGCCCGGATGGGTATTGTCACAGGAAAAGGTCTTTCTGATCTCATTCGTGAAAATGCCGGGGTCAAGATCACTTTTTTTATATTTGTCGGACTGCTTTTCTCAAATATAGGCAACACAACAACTGAATTTGCAGGTGTGGCAGGCAGCATGCAGATATTTGGTGTCAGTAAATATATATCCGTTCCTGTTGCAGCTGTTCTCGTATGGCTTCTGGTTGTTAAAGGAACATACAAGATTGCTGAAAGGATATTCCTGATTTTCAGTTTATCACTGTTGACTTACGTGGTATCTGCTCTTATGAGTAAACCTCACTGGGGAGAGATTGGATCTTCAATTATTCATCCACAGATGGAGATGAATACACAGAGCCTTGCAATGGTAATTGCCCTGGTCGGAACAACAATAGCTCCCTGGATGCAGTTTTATATGCAATCATCTGTTATTGAGAAGGGTTTGAAGATTAAGAATTATAAGTTTACTCTTATCGATATTGTTGTCGGATGTGTAGTAACTGTTGTGGTAGCCTTCTTCATTATGGTTGCATGTGGCGCTACTTTGCATCCGAATGGGATAGTGATCAATGAAGCCAGCGATGCTGCTCTTGCGCTTAAACCGCTTGCCGGAAAACTGGCTTCACAGGTGTTCGCTTTCGGTCTTTTTGTTGCTTCGGTATTTTCGGCAACCATACTCCCGCTTGCAACTTCATTTTATGTTTGCGAAGCTTTTGGTTTCGAGGCCGGAATTGATAAAAAATGGGATGAAGCAAAAGAGTTTTATATCCTTTATACAGGGATACTGGTTATTTCAGCAATTATAATTCTTATTCCCAATGCACCTCTTATAGCAATATCGATATGGTCGCAGGTAATCAATGGTATCCTTTTGCCTGTGGTTCTTGTATGCATGATACTTCTGATCAATAATAAGAAGATAATGGGTACATATATCAATAAGCCTGTTCAGAATATAATAGGCTGGAGTGCGGTAGGAATTCTGACCGGATTATCACTGATGCTTATAATAATGCCTTTACTTAGAAGGTAGTTCTGAAAAGAGCCGGTTCCTTTTTCTAACCTTTTAATATTCCGGACTGCCTGATGGCTTTTATGAGTACCTCTGCTGATGCAGTCAATGATGCTATTTCATTTTCAGGTAAAGGACTTTTGATAATTTTGCTTATGCCTTTCTCCGAAACGATACATGGAACGCTAAGGCATACTTCACTGATGCCGAATTCTCCGTTAACTAATGTTGAAACAGAGAGCACACTGTTTTGTCCGCGCAGTATTGCAGCTGTAATCCTGACTATTGCCAGACCCACTGCAAATTGGGTTGCTCCTTTATAATTAATTATCTGGTACGCAGAATCCCTGACATCTTTTTCAATACGTTTTCTCTCTTCCATCCAGTCTGAACATTTTCCACAGAATGGGCAGTATTTTTCAATACTTATCCCCGCAACATTAGTCATAGACCATGCTGCAAATTCACTGTCCCCATGTTCTCCCAGAATATAGGCATGGACATTATGAACATCTACTCCGCAATGAGTGCCCAATAGGTGGCGAAAACGGGCGCTGTCGAGCACCGTTCCTGACCCAAAAACACGCCCGCGCTCCCAACCCGATCGCTTCAGGGCAACATAAGTCAGAACATCAACAGGGTTGCTGACGATGAGGATAATACCCTGGCATTTTTGTACCGCAACATCTGCAGCAATATCTCCGACAATCCTGGCATTTTTCTGAAGAAGTTGGAGGCGGGTTTCTCCGGGTTTCTGTGCAGCTCCGGCTGTGATAACAACTAATGTGGCATCGGAATAGTCAGCCTGGCTACCGGTCCGTATTGAAACAGACGGAAAAAAGGTTTGACCGTGCACAAGGTCAAGAACCTGTCCTTGAGCAAGATCATCATTTTTGTCGAGGAGTACGATATCGTCAGCAAGACCGCTCTGGGCAAGTGAGTAGCAGTAAGTAGCACCAACAGAGCCGGCTCCGACTACCACTACTTTTCGTCGTTGACCTGAATATAGGTTCTTTTTCATCTTTAACATTATTGATATACATAATTGACTGGTGGATAAAACCTGCTGAATTACAAGCAAATAATACGTTGATCAGTTATTGTCAGGGCATTATTGTGAATCCTGAGGAACAAAATTAAACCTCTTTTCCGGCAATACCAAAAACATTATAGTAAAAGGTGCCATGCCATTGAAATAACTATTTATTATCTTTATATTCTGAATCAGAAACGCGCATGAAAAATTTGTCTTCGGGAGATGAGCCATAAAAAAAATGATTGCAAATGAAAAAAATCAGAGTAACACTTATTCAGGTTATTTTATTGGCAGTTTTGATAACATTTATCAGCAGAAAGGATAGCAAATTTCAGGAAACTTTTTCTCCAGGTAAGAGAAATGGAATCGCAGTTATAATGACCGGTGCTGCTGCCCGGATACCACAGGAAGCTGCCCTACTTGAAGAATTGGATAGAAGAGGTCTTTTGAAGAATCTCGTATTTATTTCAGGAGTAAGTTCCGGAGCCCTTAATTCTGTCATGCTCAATGGCATTTTAAGTAGGAAAATGACGTGGGATGAATATAAAAACATACTTTTTACACTTAAAAATAGCGATGTGTTCATACAGGATGAGAAAAAAATTCCTGTCAATACGTCACCTGCAAGAGAGCTTTACAGAAGGATAGTTGAAGAGGAATTGGGTTATGTCAGTATTGGTGATCTTCCTTATATTACGGAAATATCCTTCACTCATCTGAAAGATCTGGACCTGAAAAAAACTGTTTACAGGATGTGCAGCAGGCCGATTAATGAAGAGACCGATACCACATTAAGCCTGGTCGATATAATGATGGCTTCATCGGCTTTCCCGATAGCTTTTCCTCCAGTCAGAATAAGAAATGTAAAAACTATACCGGATGTTGAATATGTTGACGGGGGAGTCGGAGAAGATCATGTCCCATATCACGCTTTACTTGAATTTGAAAAATACAGGGGCGCCGGTGTTGAAAAAGTCTATATTATAAGCAGGAAGAGCGACAGCATACCAGAGATCAGTGAAGAGCTTAAAGGGCTGGGCATAAATGATAAAGGATTATTTGATAAACTGGGTATTTCAATGGATGCTATTCTCAGTAAAGGGATTATTAAAAGGCTGGAGGCTTATGCTTCCGATGCACCTGATCTGGTTCCACTTACTTATGTATGGATACCTAAATTTAATGCTGATTTTCTATTGTTCAATTTTGATAATCTTAAGGAACAATATATTCTTACATCCCAATGGGCAAAATCACACGATCCAATACCCCTCGGTAATTATTTATTACCATATCTGATTAAGAAAAAATAACTCTTTTTTAATTTAGTTGAGATTACTTGTTGTTAAGCAGGTGCATTATCTTTCGGCTTGAAAAATAAACGAGCTTTATAAATATAATTCAAAATTGAAAATATCTCTTGCTGTTGTTATCAAAATGCGATCAATTTTAATCCTTTGAAAATAAAATTGAAGTTACCTTTGCAAAAGAAACAAATTTATAATTAAGATATCTATGGAAGTTGGCTATTTTAATTCAGATTCATACGATACCCCGGTGAAGAA
>Ga0209429_10001626_pt1 | contig 13723 bp, 10 predicted proteins | sample BarGraNGADG00212_3_FD_184493 | JGI IMG/M metagenome (GOLD analysis project Ga0209429, IMG submission 184493) | Arctic peat soil microbial communities from Barrow, Alaska - Barrow Graham LP Ref core NGADG0004-212 (SPAdes) (version 2) | ecosystem: Environmental > Terrestrial > Soil > Wetlands >... | reverse complement strand
CAGGCTTCTTTGCCATTTTTTGGTCTGATAACTACTGCATTCAGAAGTCCTTTTCCGCGTACAAGCTCAACCATCTCCGACTTGATGCTGCTAAACTCTTGGCGGAATATTTTTCCAAGACGATCAGAGTTTTCTGCAAGTTTTTCATTTTTTACAACTTCAAGAGCTGCAATTGCCACTTTGGCTGCAAGCGGATTGCCACCGAATGTTGAACCATGCTCACCAGGTTTAATAGTCAGCATAATCTCATCATCAGCAAGAACGGCAGAAACCGGTAAAACACCTCCAGACAGAGCTTTGCCAAGAATGAGAATATCAGGACGAACACCTTCATGATCACAGGCAAGAAGCTTTCCTGTCCGTGCAATTCCTGTTTGTACTTCATCTGCAATAAATAGTACATTTTTGGATTTACAGAGATCGTACGCTTTTTTCAGATAACCCTCATCAGGAACAAAAACCCCTGCCTCACCCTGAATCGGCTCGACCAGGAAACCGGCCACATCCGGATCTTTCAATGCTTTTTCGAGAGCTTTGATATCGTTGTAAGGTATGATAATGAATCCGGGAGTAAACGGACCGAAATCATTTCTCGCATCTGGATCAGTTGACATAGAGACAATTGTAATTGTGCGCCCGTGAAAATTCCCTTCGCATGCAATAATCTTTGCATTATTTTCCTTAATGCCTTTTTTCTTATAGGCCCATTTGCGGCAAAGCTTCAGAGCAGTTTCATCTGCTTCAGCACCCGAATTCATGGGAAGAACCTTATCGTATTTAAAATATTTTGTAACATATTCTTCATACTCACCAAGAAAAGAATTATAGAATGCCCGTGAGGTAAGTGTCAGCCTTGTCGCCTGGTCTGTTAATGCTTTAACAATTTTGGGATGACAATGTCCTTGATTTACTGCTGAATAGGCTGATAAAAAGTCAAAATAACGTTTACCTTCAACATCCCAAACAAATGGACCTTCACCTCTCTCAAGAACTACCGGCAGCGGATGATAATTATGTGCCCCATATTTGTCCTCGCGATTAATATAATCCTGTACATTCATGTTATTGATTATTAAATAGTTAAGAAACAGATAATTATGATTACAATCTTACGAAAGCTTTTTATTATTTCAAAATCAAAAACCTGTATATATAAAAGGTATAAAAACTAGGGAAAAATATTTACAATCTTTATACTTACTGGTCCGATCAGGCCTGATTCCAATAGAGGGTCACCTTTCTTATAAAAATGATGTGTGGTAAAAGTAAACCGTTTACTTTCACGCTTAGTCCCTTTAAGCAGCCATTCCGGCCATTTACCATCTTTTACCCCATCCCATGGCTGCAATTCATCACCGATCAGTCTGTTTATCCATAAGTTGGCAACCTCAATCTCCAGGTGGTTATCTTTATTTTTCAGGACATCCGTTATATCAACCTGCCAGGGTGCAGTCCAGACAATACCGAGATCCTTACCATTCAATTTTATTCTTCCCATGTTCTTCAAGGTGCCGAGATCAAGATAGTACTCAGAATTTTTTATAGCTTCTGCATGTACAGGCAGATCAAAAGATTTTGTATAGACAGCTATTCCGGAGTAGTACCTGATCCCATCTATTGAGCTTTTTGACCAATCTGACAAGCTGTCGAACACAATTTTCTCAGGACCACCCCATACTGTGTCAAAAGCGACATTCCATGGACCCTCTAAAGTGAATAAGGTTTGTTTTAAAAGAAACTTCTCTGAATGAGCAGTTTTGTCTTTACCGGATTTTTGCCGGTGATAAAACACAATAAAGTAACTTTGATATGGATCAAGTTTAACTGGAACTGATATTGCTTTATCACTAAGAGGATAACAATCAATCGAATTGATTTCACCTGTAACCGGATTCCATAATTCTGCATTCATTGTGCCATTGCGGAAGATGCAGGTATCAGAAACTGATAATCCTGTCCGGTTTGAAATGAAATATATATCACGGTCAGACAGGGAACGGTGAGTATACCGGATATTTCCTGATGCTGTAAAATCAGCTTTAATTCCTTCTCCAATAAGTAACGATATTGCAGTCTGATAATCAGGGTAAAGGTCAAGTGAATCACTTCGACCTGAATTAACTGAAAGCTTTTTCAAAAGGTTTTTCCCCCACCAGATTTTTCCAAGACCAAATGCTTTTTGTGACAGTCCTTCAGGTATCTCACCGGCCCCCCAGATATTATCTGTCAATGCTTTAACCTGTTTATCACATTCCGGATAATTGACGAGAGAAGGCGATTTCACCGGCGGATTTCCAATGATAATTGCACCAGCTTTGATAAGAGATCCTATTTTTGCAACGAGCTCCGGTGTCATTGTCTGAATCTGTGGTAATACCATAATTCTATACGAGCCTCCTCCTGGAAAGACTATCATTCCATCCTTAACTGATGCATTTTTTATAAGGAAAAGAGGAGAACAACCATCGAATGAGAATCCGCGTTTATCTGGCATAACTGCTGTACCTTCAAGAGCGGATTTTGGTGGCAGGAATACCTGCGGAACCCCTTCAGGAGTAAGATAGAGAATATCAGCGACTGCAATCCCCTGTGAAAGAATATACTGGCACCTTGTGATATATTTATGGTATCCTTCAACCATTGGCCACCATGTCTGACCCCGGTCCCAATGGACACCATATGGTCCCATTGTCATTCCGGGACGATATTGATCGAAAAAAGACTTATGTGCAAAAGTATGGTAAATCAGTCTGTTGATACCCATACAAAAGGCCCAGTCGCCCTGGTTTTTCATATCACCCGGATATTTTTTCCAGGCTTCATGGGAGTCGGCGGTAAAAGATTCAGCAGCAACAACAGGAGCTCCCGTCAGGTGGGCAACAGAAGTGGCCTCAATACAGCTGAATGATGAATTAAATCCAAACCCGTCACTCCAGAATTCACACATTGGTACATCTGCAACACTACCCAGATCGAGATCAGCTGCAGGATTCATGTCATAGGGTTCTATAGAGAGACGGAACCCATTGCGCCGGCCAAGTTCTTTAAATCTTCCTGCATGGTTTTCAATTATAAGTTCATTGGAGGTCTGACGAACATCCCAAAGAAACCGTTCACTTATCTCTGAATTATTAACGATCAAACCTGTATAAACAGGGAGAAACAGCAGCGGGTCATAACCGCGACGTTGTTTAAATTCTTCCCTGAAATGGGGGCTCCAGTTCTGTGATCCCATCTCCCAGCTGTCGATGTGAATCATTGTCCAGCCTCCGCCATTTTTCGTTTTTCTTGGCTGAACTTTCCTGATCAGTTTTCCTATATAGGCATTGTAATGGGCATCAAATGAGGCTGTATCAAATTTATCAGCTTCAAAACCCAGCCCCGGAGCAGGAGCAGGGCGCGTAATAGCACCATTATTACGTTTTCCGAATCTCAGAATTGTCCATTTTCCATAAGGAATTTCCCATTTTAGACTTCCATCTTTTCGAAGGCGGTCTGAAAGGTCAATAATTTTACTCTGGTCTATTGCAGAACCGGCTATCTCAATAAAGCCGGAGGACACTGATATATAAGGAAGTACTCCTGGTTGAGAAGTGTAGGGTGCACGGTAATAGAGTGCTTTTTCATCAATTTTTGAAATTTTCAAAGAGACCCGGGGAGTTGGAAATGCAAGCACAACAACATCTTCATACCAGTCATCTCTTTGTTGTTTAAGTGTTTGAGTCAGACTGGCCTCCTCGAAAAATGGCTTCTTTGGTTTAGGTAAAGGGAGTATGCTATTGAAATCAGCCGATCCTGATACTGTTGTATCACTTGCTACCAGGTGCATCATCGATTGTGCAGGAGTTACCCATGGACCTCCGCTTCCGGCCCATCCTGGCCCTGATCCAAGGATGACTCTTATACCTAGACGCTCTGCTTCCCTTACAGCATGCTTATATAACTCCTGCCATTCTTCGCTGAGAAAATCAACCTTTCCGCGAGGCACTCCAACGTTAACTTCAAGAAACAAAACATAACCAATACCTGCCTTTTTCATTGACTCCAGGTCTTCTGTTATTGCATTACGATCTAGATTCCCGTCCATAATATACCAGTAAACACCTGATCTTGCTGAATCCGGAGGATTGAAAAATCCTTGTTTCAGATAGTCATCCTTTCCGTGATTAGCACATGAAAATAAAAATCCGGTAAGCAACAGAATAATTGCTACTCTTAATAAAAATAATGTCTTACTCATCAAATGAAAGGTTTGGTCTTAGTTTTTTAGTTCTTTGGAGGGACTGTTCATGCCTCCATTTATCAATTTCACCCGTGTTTCCCGATAAAAGTATATCTGGTACTTTCCATCCCCTGAAATCTGAGGGTCTCGTAAATACCGGAGGTGCAAGAAGATCATCCTGGAATGAATCGGAGAGGGCAGACTGTTCATCAGAGATTGCTCCGGGAATTAGTCTGACTATTGCATCTGTAATTGCTGCTGCAGGTAATTCGCCTCCTGACAGCACATAATCACCAATCGATATTTCTTTGGTAATGAGATAATCACGTATTCTCTGGTCAACTCCTTTATAATGTCCGGCAAGGATTATGATATTGTTTTTAAGAGAAAGCTGGTTTGCCATTTTCTGATTAAATTGTTCCCCATCGGGTGAGGTGTAGATAATTTCATCATAATCTCTTTCACTTTTAAGTTTTTCAATAGCCTTATAAACAGGCTCTATCATCATTACCATTCCTGCTCCACCACCAAAGGCATAATCATCAACACTTTTATATTTATCTTTTGTAAAATCGCGAAGGTTAATAATATTTATTTCAACAAGCCCTTTCTCCCTGGCTCTTTTTACTATAGAATGGTTTAATGGACTTTCCATCATTTCAGGCAGAACTGTAATAATATCAATTCTCATTTTTTTTCTTTTGGGTAAAAATACAAAGAATATATCAGTGGCACAATGGCATAATGGCGCAACGGTACAACGGCACAATGGCCTAATTATATTACTTTTCTTACCTTTGCGCCGTTACGCCTTTGAGCCGCTAAGCCTTTTAATACACCGTCTATGAAATGTCGTGAAAACTGTGGTGCCTGCTGTATAGCTTTGTCAATCTCTACTCCAATCCCCGGAATGCCTGAAGGCAAACCGGCAGGAGTGACTTGTATTCATCTGCTTGATGATTATAAGTGTGATATTTACACTAATTTCTGTAAGCCGAAGGTATGTGATGAATTTAAAGCTGAACAAGAGTTTTGCGGATATACTCGTGAAGAAGCGATTAAGATCTTGTTTTCACTGTCTGATTAATTGCCCACTAACCCCCCTTTCGTGATTTTGCCCCCCGACCCCCCTGAAGCATACACTACTTTCCCTTCGGTTATTGTATAATCTATCCTCGTCTTCATAATTTCGTTCTCCGGAATAGTCAGAAGGTCTTTATCGGTAATAACGATATCAGCAAGATATCCTGGTTTGATCATCCCTTTCCTGCCTTCCATGAACTGGGCATAGGCTGAACCAATGGTATAATACTTTATTGCATCTGTCATCTTAATCTTTTGTTCAGGAAACCATCCTTCTCCGGCTTCTCCGAGTCTGTCTTTCCTGGTGACAGCAGCGTAAAGTCCTTCCATCGGATTAAGTGGCTCGACCTGATAATCAGTACCAAAAGCAAGACGGGCACCGGCATCTGCCAGACTTTTCCATGCATAAGCTCCTTTTGATCTTTCTGTTCCGATACGTTTTTCACAGAATTTCTTATCGGAGATACAATGAGTTGGTTGCATTGAGGCGATCACTCCAAGCTGGGCAAAACGCGGAATATCTGATGCACTTAGGGTCTGTGCATGTTCATCCCTGTGACGGCTATCGCGTTTCCCGTTTACCTGCAATGCTTTTTCATATGCATTGAGCGTCCAGTTATTTCCTTTATCTCCAATTGAATGAACACCGATCTGAAAACCGTATTTATCGGCCGTGATAACCATATTCTCAAACTCATCGTATGGCATCATAGCAAGACCTGATGTTTTAGGATTATCTGTAAAAGGTTCAAACATCAATGCTGTTCCTGAACCAATAGTTCCATCAATAAATGCTTTAAGATATCCGAACCTTATCCAGTTTCCTTCTTTTGGAAATTTTTTTGCAATCTCAATGTAATTCTTAAGTGTAAGGCTATCACCTGTTAATGATTTTCCTATATCGATCCTGCTTGTCAGCAATCCTTCTTTCTTCAGTTTTTCATACGCTTCGAAATCACCGCTTCCCGGAACCTGTATGCTTGTGACACCCAGTTCACGTGCCTCCTTAAGAGCTAGCAGATATCCCTGCCAGGTCCTTGCAAATTCTTCATCAGTCGTTCTTGTTGTTTTAACTTCCCCGGTGTTAATCAGACCTTCAGCATTTTCCTTTATTATACCCGTAGGTTCACCTGTCAGCGGATCTTTTTGTATCTCTCCACCGAACGGATCAGGGCTGTTTTTTGAGATACCTGAGGCTTTCAGAACATAGGTGTTTACAAGAATAGAATGGCCATCTGCCCGGCTGAGAACCACCGGGTTATCTGGAGAAACTTTATCTATAAGCTCCTTTGTGGGCCATTTTCTAGTTGTAAACATCTCATGTTCCCAATGTCCTCCTCTGATAAGCTCCCCTGGTTTAGATCTGGCGACCTGTGCTTTTACTTTTTCAGTTATTACTGAAGGGTCAGTCGTATAGCGAAGTTCAATGTAATCAGGATCAAGAGGGCCAAAGTGTACATGTGCGTCATTGAAACCGGGTAGAACCAGTCTTCCACCGGCATCTATCACCTGAGTAGTTCCCTTTTCGATAAAACCTGATATTTTCCTGTTAGAACCGACAGCAACTATAGTTTCACCCAGTATTGCAACAGCTTCAGCAGCAGGATTTGAATCATCAATAGTAATGACCTTCCCGTTAATTATTACCAGGTCGGCTTTTTCTGTTTTGGAACATGAACCCGTTATTAGCATGGCAATTATTGATAATGAGATGATTAATATTTTCATAATTTGGTTTATTTTGATTTGGTAATATATAAATTTTTATTTGTATTCGTAGAGACGTTGCACCCAACATCTCTGCAGTTTTATACAAAACAATTGTTTATGCACGAATAATTTAACTTCTCTTTAAGAATTTTGTTGATCTTTGATGATGTCTGATATATCAAAAGAGGTAAATTCGCAAAAAAAAATTGATCATGAACATTGCATTAATTGGTTATGGTCGTATGGGCCATGAGATTGAAGATATTGCCGTTAAAAGAGGTCATGCCATTAAACTTATTGTAGATCAGGACAATACGGATGACCTTAACAGAACTAATCTTAAAAAGGTCGATGTTGCAATTGAGTTTTCCTCACCGGGTGCAGCATTAAAAAACATAGTTAAATGTTTCACTTTTAAGGTACCGGTTGTTTCAGGTACTACCGGCTGGCTGGAAGATTATGATACGGCAGTAGGTATCTGCAAAAAGAATAAAACATCTTTTATTCATTCTTCAAATTTCAGTATAGGAGTCAGACTTCTTTTCATACTCAATGCAGAGCTGGCAAAACAGATGGCTCGTTTTAGTGAATATAAAGTATCAATCGAGGAAATACATCACACTAAAAAGCTTGATGCACCAAGCGGAACAGCAATAGCTCTGGCAACAGGTATCATAGAGAAGCATTCAGATTATGAAAGATGGTGTTATGATTATGAAAAAGTAAACAATTGTATTCCAATACATTCTGTACGGGAAGGGACTGTTCCAGGCACTCATATTGTCACCTGGGATTCAGAGATTGACACAATAAGTATTAAGCATGAGGCTAAAAACAGAAAAGGACTTGCACTCGGAGCAGTTATTGCTGCTGAATTTATATATTTAAAGAAAGGAATATTCACAATGGACGATGTAATGGGATTCTGATAATTATTTCTATTTTTACCGATTCTAAAAAACAATTAAATCATGAATAAATTTTTTACCAAAAAATATCTCAGGTTTGAAATTACCGCGTTTCTGTATCTTCTGGTTGTAATCTGGATTGGTAATTTTTGGTTGCTGCTTGGCTTAGGGATAATCTATGATTTATACATTACTGAGAAAGTAAACTGGACCTTTTGGAAAAAGAGAAACGGTAAGAATAATGCATTCGTTGAATGGCTTGATGCATTAATTTTTGCAGTAATTGCTGTAAGCTTAATTAATATTTTCCTTTTTCAGAATTATCGGATTCCAACTCCCTCAATGGAGAAATCTTTACTGGTAGGGGATCATCTCTTTGTAAGCAAACTTGCTTATGGTCCAAGAATGCCGAATACACCGATTGCATTTCCATTTACTCAGCATACTATGCCTCTCACCAATAGTAAATCATGGTCTAATCTGGTGATTTGGCCCTATAAACGGCTTGTAGGCGGAGGTAAGGTAAAGAATAATGATCCGATAGTTTTCAATTTTCCTGCCGGTGATACTGTTGTAGTCGAAGAACAGACAACAAGCTATTATGAGATTGCCAGAAGAAACGCAAGGGAATTGAAAATGAGAGATAGTTATGGTGGTGCAGCACCAAAACCTGACAGTTATTATCTTCAAATGGCAAGAAAAGAGATTCGGGAGAAATATACTGTAATTTACCGGCCGGTTGACAGAAGAGATAATTATGTGAAAAGATGTATCGGTATTCCCGGAGATACTATAACGATCAGAGCAGGAGTGCTTTACGTAAACGGCAAAATTGTACCTGATAACAACACCCAGCAAACCACATATGTTGTCGGAACAAACGGGACAACAATTAATCCAAAAGCATTTGAACGGTTGGATATTTCCAAATCAGACCAGGCTATGATTTCAGGGTCGGCCTACCTGCTTCCTCTGACAAAAGCAAATGCAGAGGTAATATCCAAGTTTTCAAATGTAACAGATGTTTCCCCTGTATTTGCAAGGGAAGGGGAATTTGCGCCACACATATTTCCATATAGTCCTTATTATGGATGGAACGAAGATAATTATGGTCCGATCTGGATGCCGGTTAAAGGTTCAACAGTCAGGCTTGACACAACTAATCTTTGTCTGTACGAGCGGATAATTGATGTTTATGAGAATAATGATCTAAGGGTTGAAGGAAGTACGATTTATATTAATAATAAACCTTCTGACAGTTATACTTTTAAAATGGGCTATTACTGGATGATGGGAGATAACCGTCATAATTCTGCTGATTCCAGATACTGGGGCTTCGTTCCGGAGGATCATATTGTAGGAAAACCTAAGTTCATCTGGTTATCGCTCGACAAAGAAGCAAAGGGTCTTAAAAGTATCAGATTGGGAAGAATGTTCATGAAGGTGAGATAAAATAAAAAAGGACATGCATTGCACGTCCTTTTTTTATTTTAATAAGTTTCTTACTTAACTTTTTCTACGATTGCTTTAAAAGCTTCAGGGTGGTTCATTGCCAGGTCAGCAAGAGTTTTTCTGTTTAAAGTAATTCCCTTTTTGTCGAGTCTTCCGATAAAATCAGAATAGTTCATGTCGTACTGACGAACACCTGCATTTATTCTTTGAATCCATAAAGCCCTGAACAGACCTTTTTTCTTCTTTCTGTCGCGGTATGCATACCCCATTCCTTTGTCGAGGGTATTCTTTGCAACCGTTATTACATTTCTTCTTGATCCGAAGTTCCCTTTAGTCAGCTTAAGAACCTTTTTTCTTCTGGCTCTTGAAGCAACTGAATTTACTGATCTTGGCATAATTCATTTTTTTTGAATGTCAGCGGTCCGGTTAAAGACTCTTTTTTGCTGAACAATCTGTTAATACTATAATTAATTCTATCGAAGCGTTAACAATTATTTCATTGCAAGTAACAGCTTAACGTTCTTAAGATCTGTTTTGTGAACCTCACCTGCATAAGTAAGATTTCTCTTACGTTTGGTTGATTTTTTTGTCAGGATGTGGCTTTTAAATGCATGTTTACGCTTGATTTTTCCTGTTCCGGTAAGAGAAAATCTTTTCTTTGCACCGGGATTCGTCTTCATTTTTGGCATTTCTCTCTATCAAATATATTAAAAAACTATTTTTTCTTTTTCGGCGAAAATGATACTATCATTCTTTTGCCCTCAAGTCGGGGAAGCTGTTCAACCTTCCCAAATTCTTCAAGGTCGTTGGCAAATCGCAATAATAAAACTTCACCCTGTTCCTTGAATAAAATTGATCTTCCTTTAAAGAACACATAAGCTCTGACTTTTGCTCCCTCCTCGAGGAATCTCATTGCATGTTTTAGCTTAAAATTGTAATCATGATCATCAGTATTAGGGCCAAATCTTATTTCCTTCACCACAACTTTAGAACCTTTGGCTTTAATCTCTTTTTGTTTTTTTTTCTGCTGATAAAGAAATTTCTGATAATCAACAATTCTACAAACAGGAGGATCCGCACTGGGAGAAATTTCGACTAAATCAAGTTCCAGATTATCTGCAAGCTTGAGAGCATCCTGGATACTCATTACGTCTGCTTCTATTTCTTCACCGACAACTCTGACCACTTTTGCAGTGATCCTGTGGTTAATTTTGTGAGCCGGCTGGGTAACCCTTGCCGGGCTTCGCCTTATTGAGAAAGCTATAGCTCTTTCCTCCTTATTTTTGTTAATACTAAAATTACTTATCGTGCCTTAAAATGCAATTTCTTTTTTGATCTCGGAGTTAATAAAACTCACAAATTCTTCAATTTTCATGCTCCCTTTATCACCCTCACCCTGCTTTCGGACAGCAATTGTTCCATTCTCCGCTTCTTTTTCACCTATTATCAGAAGGTAGGGAATCTTCTTTAATTCATTATCCCTTATCTTCTTACCTATCTTTTCACTTCTGTCGTCAATCAGTGTGCAAATATCGGAATTATTTAGGATTTCCAAAACTTTTCCAGCATAATCGTTGAATTTTTCGCTTATAGGCAAGAGAACTGCTTTTTCAGGAGCCAGCCAGAGAGGAAATTTTCCGGCCGTATTTTCAATCAGAACTGCAATAAAACGTTCCATTGATCCGAAGATTGTCCTGTGTATCATAACAGGTCTGTGTTTCTGGTTATCGCTGCCGTTGTATGTAAGATCAAACCTCTCAGGCATGTTATAATCAACCTGGATTGTCCCAAGCTGCCATTTTCTTCCGATAGCATCCTTCACCATAAAATCGAGCTTTGGACCATAAAATGCTGCCTCACCGGTAACTATTGTTGTAACAAGGTTTTTCTCTGCAGCTGCTTCTATAATATCGTGTTCAGCTCTTTCCCAGTTTTCATCAGACCCAATATACTTTTGCTTGTTTTCAGGGTCACGTAACGAAACCTGGGCAGTAAAATCATTGAAATCGAGGATCCTGAATACATATAATATAAGGTCTATAATACTTTTAAATTCTTCACTTAACTGATCCTGCCTGCAAAAATGGTGGGCATCGTCCTGCGTAAAGCTTCTCACCCTTGTCAATCCGTGTAACTCGCCACTCTGTTCATATCTGTAAACTGTTCCAAATTCTGCCATCCGGTATGGCAGGTCCTTGTATGAGTGGGGTGTTGCATTGTAAATCTCGCAATGGTGCGGGCAGTTCATAGGTTTAAGCATAAACTGTTCACCTTCCTGAGGGGTTGAAATAGGCTGAAATGAGTCAGCACCATACTTTTCGAAATGACCGGAAGTTTTATATAAATTTACATTTCCAATATGAGGTGTTGTAACAATTTTATATCCTCTTTTTCTTAGAATACCTGTTAGAAAATTAATTAAGTTCTGCCTTAAATCTGAGCCTTTGGGAAGCCACAATGGAAGACCCATTCCGACTTTTGGTGAGAATGTGAATAATTCAAGTTCCTTCCCAATCCTGCGATGATCCCTTCTTTTTGCCTCCTCCAGGAAAACCATGTAGTCATCCAAAAGCTTTTGTTTGGGATAGGTGATGCCATAAATCCTTGTGAGCATCCTTCGTTTCTCATTTCCGCGCCAGTATGCACCTGCAACGCTTAATAACTTAATGGCTTTCAATGGTTCTGTTGATGGAAGATGCGGTCCTCTGCAAAGATCTGTAAAATTACCCTGTGTATATAAAGTTATTGTGCCGTCTTCAAGTTCACTTATGAGTTCAGTTTTATATTCATCGCCTTTTTTCGAAAAAAACTCGAGAGCTTCTTTCTTCGTGACGTCTCTTCTGGTATATGTAAGATTTTTAGAAGCAAGCTCTTTCATCTTGTTTTCAATAGCCTGAAGGTCAGCTTCTGTAATGGTCTTCCCTTCACCTGGATCAACATCATAATAAAAACCGTTTTCAATAGCCGGACCAATCCCAAATTTCATTCCCGGATATAATGACTCCAGTGCTTCAGCCATGAGATGAGCCGAAGAGTGCCAGAATGCATGTTTAGCCTCTGCATCTTCCCATTTATGAAGCTTTAGAGTTGCATCTGTATCAATAGGTCTGGTAAGGTCCCGGATCTCACCATTAACTGTAGCCGCATATACCTCTTTTGCAAGTCTCGGACTAATCTGTTCTGCTATATCGAGACTGCTTACTCCTTTTTTGTATTCTCTTGCAGATCCGTCAGGAAAAGTTATCTTTATCATTCTGAACTCTTCTTTTTATTGGAGTGCAAAGATAATTATAATTTTTAATTTTGAAGATCAAAAAAGTTAAACCATTGTTGCGTCTTAAGTCTGTAAAAATTGTCTTTAAAAAAACATGGCATATATTTTGAAATTGTAATTTTGAACTATTAATTCTAAAAAAATGAAAAAGATATTCTATTTTACACTTGTACTTCCAATTATTCTCCTCTCATGTGAAAAAAAACCAGAAGCTTCTTTCTTTCTAGAAACAGACGTGACTGAAATTGGTCAGGAAATCATCTTTAAAAATACATCGCAAAATGCCAGTAGTTTCGAATGGGATTTTGGGGATGGTTACATTTCAAATGAGAAACACCCAGCGCATTATTATCAATTAGTTGGAAATTATGAAGTTGTGTTAACTGCAATTTCGAAAAAAGGAGTGGAGGATAAGGCCCACATGACCTTAAATGTTCTTGAACCTACACTACTTGTAGTTGAAGTCCTGGAATTCTATAATGCATACCCTGTACCAAATGCCAGTGTAATTCTATATCCATCTGAAAATGATTGGAATAATCAGCAAAATATGATTATAGAGGGTACTACTGCTGATGATGGTATTGTTGTGTTTGCAAACCTTGACCCAATAGTTCACTATGTTGATGTTTGGGAACAGAATCATGATAATTATCAATTGAAGCAGGAAGATATAGGGTTTGTTGAAACGCCCAAAATTATTCCAAACAAAGTCCAATGGTTCGTTGCTTATGTCGATACAGTGCAACATAAAAAAGGAGATGCGAAAGGAGAGAGATCAATGATAATCAAGAAACTTGAAAGAAAAGCTTCTGATAAAAGACAACTGGCAGCAGACTCAGGGACAGAAAACTTGCAGGAGTTATTTAATCGCAGGGTAGTAAAAAAATAGATATAACAATTACAGTACTAAATATTTTAATAATGAAAATGCAACTCAGAAGGGTTGCATTTTTTCATTAAATTATTCCGGCTTACATTTCCATTTTATTAAAGTTTTGGCGGGCTAACTATTTTATTGAGCTCTTTTCTAATAATCTCTGTCCATACTGCATACCCTTTTTCAGTCAGGTG
>Ga0209429_10001625_pt1 | contig 13728 bp, 22 predicted proteins | sample BarGraNGADG00212_3_FD_184493 | JGI IMG/M metagenome (GOLD analysis project Ga0209429, IMG submission 184493) | Arctic peat soil microbial communities from Barrow, Alaska - Barrow Graham LP Ref core NGADG0004-212 (SPAdes) (version 2) | ecosystem: Environmental > Terrestrial > Soil > Wetlands >... | reverse complement strand
CACGTTTGCCACCCTTAACCGTGCGTGAAACTCTGTCGACTTGCAAAACATGCTCTTCGTATTCGCTCTTGGGTCTTTCACGACCCTCTCCACGATTACCAACTCTAAATTCGCGGTTGTCTGTTCTGCTATTTGGGTTTACTGCAGGTTGTTGTTTTTCTTGTGTGTTATTCATATTTTTGTTATTCATTATATTTTTGTCCATTATATCTTTAGTCCTCCCTCGCGGGCGCCTTCAACGAAGGCCTTAACCTTACCATGGTATTGATAAAAACGTCGGTCAAAAACGGCGGATGTAATTTTCAAATCTTTGGCTTTTTGAGCCATTAACTGGCCGATTTTTGTAGCCGCATCAGTCATATTTTTATTATCTTTGATTTCTGTATCTGACACTGAAGCGATAGTGATACTTTTTTGGTCATCAATTAATTGGGCACTCAAATGAAGATTGGAGCGAAATAATGCTAAACGAGGCCGCTCGGCGGTACCTGAAATTTTGGCTCTGACGCGATTAATTGTTCTTGTTTTTCTGTCTAACATTAGGCACCTCCCCCAACTGCTTTAGCCGCTTTACCCAGTTTCTTGCGTGGGATTTCATCAATATATTTAAGCCCCTTGCCTTTATAAGGTTCAACTGGTCGTAATTGTCGAATATTAGCGGCCCATTGACCAACTAATTGTTTATCAATGCCGGCAACCGTAATGACATTCTTTTGAACTGAAAAAGTAATACTTTCGGGCGCGTTTAATTCTACCGGATGAGAAAAACCCAAGGCCATGACTAATTTTTGGTTCCCCTGTGTTTCAGCTCTGTAACCGACACCCTTAAAGTCTAATTTTTTCTCCCAGCCTTTGCTGACACCTTCCATGGCGTTAGAGATTAATTGGCGGTATAAACCATGCAAGGCTCTATTTTTCTTTTCTTCAGAATTACGACTTAAGATAATAGCATTTTCGGTTTTTTCTAATTTCAAGGTTCGGGGCAAATCTAAAACCTGCTCGCCTTTAGGACCAGTAATAGTAATGTGTCCGTGATCTTCATTGAATGTGACACCCTCAACTAATTTTATAGGTAATCTACCAATTCTACTCATTAGACCACCTCTCCTAGCACTTCACCGCCAAGATGCTTTTTTCTGGCTTCCGCGCCGCCCATCACTCCCTGTGGAGTAGACATAATAACTTCGGCTTTGCCGCGCATAATCTTGTAAATACGGTTGGAACCAACGTAGATTCTGCAACCAGAACGGCTAACGCGGCGGATATCATTGAAAGCCAATTCATTATTAGCTTTAAAAGCAAAAGTAACTAAAATCTTTGGATATTTTTGAGTTTCCGTGGTTACAGTTTTAAAATCAGCAATAAATCCCTTGGTTTTTAAAAGCGCTAAAATAGTTAAATTTAGTTTTGAAAAAGAAACGAAAACTTCTTTCTTTCCGACTCTGCCGGCATTCTTTAATTGTGAAAACATGTTTGCAATTGTATCCATCTTATTCCTTTTTCTTTACCACGATGATTTAGTGACTCCAGGGATTTCGGCCCGAGTTGCCATTTCGCGGAAACAAATTCGACATAGTCCGAACTTTCTCATGAATCCATGACGGCGACCACAACGATTGCAGCGACGGACGATCCGGCTAGAAAATTTCGGTTTCTTTAAAGCTCGGTTAATTTGACTCATTTTAGCCATTGTTTTGCTCCCCAAAAGGTAACCCTAATCTTGTTAATAATTTTTGACCATCTTCAGCGTTTTTGGCTGTCGAGACAATCGTGACTTCCAACCCGTGAATATTTTCGGTATTATGTGAAACTTCTGGAAAATAAACATTTTCTCTAATCCCTAATGTAAAATTACCATTTTTATCAAAACTTTTTGGATTAAGTCCACGAAAATCGCGAACCCGTGGCAAAGTGACGCTAGCCAATTTATCGATAAAGTCATACATTCTATCCCCACGGATAGTCACAGTTAAACCGACTTCGTCACCCTCGCGCACTTTAAAACCAGAAATGGCTTTTTTGCTTTTGCGAATAGCTGGTTTTTGACCGGAAATTTCCGCAATATTTTTCTTGATGGCTTCGACTAATTTTTCGTTTTCACGAACTTTGCCAATTCCGACATTAATGACCACTTTGACTAATTTTGGTACGGCCATTTTATTTTTGAAATTCTCTTTTAGAAATTCTGGTACTATTTTTTCTTGATAAGTATCTTTAAGCCTTGGCATGAGTCTCCTTCACATCCAAGTTTCCTTGGCACTTGCGACAAATTCTTTCTTTAACACCATTGGTGATTTTGTAAGCCACTTTGACTGGTTTAGAGCAATGTGGGCACATAATCATCACGTTACTGGAAACAATCGGTGCGGGCATATCCATAATACCGCCATGGGGGGCTTTGCGCGATGGTTTTAAGTGGTGTTTAGCCATATTAATACCAGTAACAATTAACTTACTATTTTTTGTTAAGACACGAGTCACTTCACCCTGTTTGCCTTTAGATTTACCCGCAATCACGTATACATTGTCGCCTTTTTTAATTTTCATATGACCTCCGAGGCTAGTGAAACAATTTTCATGTAGCCGCGGTCACGTAGTTCTCTGGCCACTGGGCCAAAAATACGGGTGCCGCGAGGTGTTTTATCGGGATTAATTAAAACCACAGCGTTATCGTCAAACCGAATAGAAGTGCCGTCAACTCTGGAATGAGCAAAAACCTGACGAACAATCACACCTTTAACAATCTCTTTTTTCTTGACAGTACCGTGAGGCACCGCCGATTTAACCGAAGCCGTCACGACATCACCAAGCTGAGCGGCGCAACGTTTTGCACCACCAACAACGGTGATAACTTGAATTATTTTGGCGCCGCTATTATCGGCTACCTTTAGTCGTGAATATGGTTGAATCATGAGATTTTCCTTGTTATTTTCCAGGATTTGCTACTAGAAATTGGCCTGGTTGACTCAATTTCTACCATGTCTTTAAGATGGTACTCATTTTTTTCATCATGAGCTTTGATCTTGCTGGTAACATGGTATGATTTCTGATAGATGGGGTGGCGACGCTTTTTATCAATAGCCACCACACAGGTTTTATCCATTTTGTCAGAAATAACTTCTCCAATTAATTTTTGGCTGTGCTTTTCCATTATATTTTTCTTTCTAGAAAAATTCCGCGACAAGCTTTGCTTGGCTATTTTGTTTCCTCTTGATGCTTAGCCATTATACTAACACCGGCTTTTTCATTTAAAATTGTCCAAATTCTGGCAATTCTTTTTCTTGTCAGAGTTATTTCATGAAAATTTTTAAGTCTCTTGAAGGCCGTTTTAAATTGCAATTCCACTAATTTTTTATTCAAAACATCTAACTCTTGTGTTAAAGCTTTGGTATCTTTGGCTCTTATTTCTTTTAATTCTGGAATTTTTTTCATCTTAATTTTCATCCTTAGAGATAAATTTGGTTTCAACTCTTAATTTGTGGGATGCCAATCGAAATGCTTCACGAGCCACTTCTTCACTCACGCCAGCCATTTCAAAAAGCATATTACCTGGGCGTACTACAGCCACAAAATGGTCAGTTGTACCTTTACCTCCACCCATACCAACTTCAGCGGCTTTTTGAGTTACTGGTCTGTCAGGGAAAATACGAATCCAAACTGCGCCACCGCGCTTAATATAACGTGTCATGGCGCGACGAGCCGCTTCAATTTCGCGAGCCGTCAGCCAGCCTCGGCCTAATGATTTTAAACCAAACTGCCCAAAAGCAATTTCAAAACCGCGCGATGCCACACCGGCACGTTTACCACGATTTACTTTTCTGTGTTTTAACTTTTTGGGCATTAACATATCTATATTTTCTTTCTAGAAAATTCCGCGGCTAGCTTTAGCTAGACTATATTTCCTTTTTCTCTTTAACGACATCGCCTTTGTAGATCCAAACTTTGATTCCAATAGTACCAAAAGTGGTAAAGGCAACAGCATAACCGTAGTCAACATTGGCTTTTAACCGACCCAATGGGACTGAACCTTCGCCGTATTTTTCCGTTCTGGCAATTTCAGCACCATTTAATCGGCCCGAAAGTTGAACTTTAATACCTTTGGCGCGCATTTCCATGGTTTTAGTAATCGCTTGTTTGGCGGCGCGCTTGAAGGCAATTCTTTTTTCAATTTGTATGGCAATATTTTCAGACACTAATTGTGCATTTAATTCGGGGGCTCGGATTTCAATCACATCAACTTTAATTTTTGGCTGTTTGGCGACATCTAAAATACGAAACATTTTTACACTTTTTAAGATATACGCTTTTAATTCAAGGACTCCTTGACCGCTGCGACCAATTAAAATACCCGGTTTTGAAGAATGAAGATTAACTACAATTGAGTCATTATCACGGGCAATTTCAACCCGACCGATACCGGCCATTTTACCGTATTTCTTTTCAATACTTTGCCTGATAGCCAAGTCCTCAGCCACGTGTTTAGCAAAAGAACCACGACTAAACCACTTGGATTTCCAATCCTTATTTAAAGGCAAGCGAAAACTAATTGGATTAACTTTTTGACCCATTATTTGCTCCCTTTTATTTCTTTAACTGCCTCTTTTTTATCGTCAGTTATAATTACTGTCACGTGTGACATCCGTTTTAAAATCATGGTTGAGCGACCCTGGTGCAGAATGCGGCGTCGTTTTAGCTTTGGTCCTTCATCAACCTGGGTGGTTAAAATTCTAAAATCATCCGGATTTAAATTTTTATTTTTCGCTTGATCCATGGCCTGCTTTAAAGCGTTAATTAAGGGTTTAGCCCCAGCAATACCCGCAAAAGATAATTGGTTTAAAACCCAATCGGTTTTCTTACTTTTGATCATACTAGATAAAACTCTAATCTTATCCGGTGCGATTTTGATAAATTTTGCTTTGGCTGTAAAATTCATTATTTCTTTTCCTTTGGTGCGGCGGCTTTCATACCCATGGCATCTTTCGCCGCTGTGGATTGCGCTTGTTCTCGAGCCATTTTACCACCATGACGCGTAAATTTACGGGTCGGTGAAAATTCACCTAGTTTATGTCCGACCATATCTTCAACAGCTAAAACTTCGATATGAGTTTTACCATTGTGCACGCCAAAACGGAAGCCTACCATTTCCGGAGTGATAACTGATGCTCGTGCCCATGTTTTGATGGCAGTTTTATCCCCGGCCTTCATGTTTTGAAGCTTCAAAATTAGCCGGTGATTGATAAAAGGCCCTTTTTTCAATGATCTAGACATATTACTTCTTTCTCCTCTTTACAATAAATGTAGCTGAATATTTATTCTTTTTGCGGGTTCTGGTCCCCAAGGCATGCTTGCCCCAAGGTGTCTTTGGATATTTCAGACCAATGGAATTTTGGCCCTCACCACCACCATGCGGGTGGGAATTCGGGTTCATAGCTTTACCTCTAACTGTTGGTCGAAAACCCATATGACGTTTGCGTCCGGCTTTACCGATGGTTTGGGCCGAATGAGTGGTGTTACTAACTTGACCAATAGAAGCAAAACTATTTTCCTGAATTTTTCGAATTTCGTCCGATGGCATTTTTACCTGACACCAACCCTCGTCTTTGGCTAAAATCACGGCTGAAGTGCCGGCGGACTTAACTAATTTACCACCATGATTTTGGTGAAATTCAATATCGTGGATTTGGGTGCCGGTGGGAATATTTTTTAAGGACATACGATTGCCTAATTTGACTTCAGCTTTAACATTCGCTATAACCTCATCGTCAATTTTTACTTTATCCCAGGCCAAAACATAAGCTTTAGTGCCGTCTTCAAAATTAACTAAAGCAATGAATGCGCTGCGATACGGATCGTATTCTAAAGCCACAACTTTGGCAGACTTTCCCAGTTTTTGATTTAAGGTAATAATTTCTCTGTATTTTCGCTTGGCGCCGCCACCACGATGACGAATACTAATTTGTCCGGTTCTATCTCTACCGGCTGAACGTTTAATGTTTTTGGTTAAAGATTTTTCCGGTTTTTTCTTTGTTAAAACAGAGTAATCTGTCACTGACATATTACGCCGTCCCGCTGTATTTGGTTTTAATAATCGAATTGCCATATTTATTCCTTAACCTCAAAACCTTCAATTTTCTGACCTTTTTTTAACGTGACAATCACTTTTTTCTTTTCTTTCGATGTGGCCAAAAATCGTCCACGGACTATTTTTTCTTCCGATGGTTTTCGAATCACATTAACTTTTAAAACTTCAACTTTATAAATCTCTTCGATAATTTCAGCAATTTGGGGTTTATTGGCATTTAAGGCCACTTCAAAAACAAACTTGCTATCAGCGGCCATCGCCATAGATTTTTCTGTTATAACTGGACGAACTAATATTCTCATTTGGCCACCTTTTGGGGAATTTTATTGGAAAGAATCTTAACTATCTTTTGCCAACTAGTCACTGTAGTTAAAATATAATCGTATTTAGTTAAATCTAAAATGTTTAGATTTTCAGATTTAATCACCTTGGCGTAAGAGATGTTAGCAAATGACAATTCAACATTAACATCTAATTGCGGCAAAATGACTAATATTTTTCCTTCTTCAATTGGTAATTTTTCTAAAATACCTTGAATATTTTTGGTTGAAATTTTATCTAACTTTAATTCGTCTACAATAATTAAGTGTTTTGATTTGATTTTATCGCTTAGAGCCATCTTTAAGGCAGTTTGAAGCATGGCCTGGGGTAGACGTTTGGAAAAGTTGCGGTTACTGCGCGGCCCAAAGGTTTGTCCACCACCGATCCAAAGAGGTGAACGAGTTGAACCCGCTCGAGCGTTACCAGTTCCTTTTTGTTTAAAAGGTTTGCGTCCCCCACCTGAAACTTCGCCTCGATTTTTGGTATGAGCAATAGCATGACGTCTGTTAGCTAACCCAGCTACCACTACCTGGGAAAGCAAAACTGGATTTTCTTTTTCAACTAAAATCACTGAATCAAGCTCTGAAACTGCTTTACCTTCAAGATTATAAACAGCAATTTTACTCATTGGTTTCTCCCGCTAATTCAACCATATTATCGCTCCAAAGATAAACCGTACTTTTATTTGGTCCCGGTACAGCGCCTTTTAGCATCAAGATACTATTTTCGGCGTCGATATCAACAATAACAATATTTTTTCGGGTAACTTGCTCATGACCCATATGTCCGGCCATACGAATACCTTTAATTACTCTTTGTGGTCCGGTTGCGCCAATTGAACCTGGGCGTCGATAGTTATCGCTCCCGTGAGTTCTGGGACCAGTATTAAAATGATGGCGCTTGACAGTTCCAGCAAAACCTTTACCCTTGGAAATACTTTGAGCGAAAATTTTATCGCCGACTTCAAACTGAGATAAATCTAGCGATTGACCCAACTCCAAACCGTCAATGGCAAATTCTTTGAATGTGCGGCTTTTAATCTTTGATTTAGCCAAATGACCAGTTAGAGGCTTGTTGATCTTTTTTTCCTCAACCAAGCCCACTTGAACAGCCATATAACCGTCTTTGTCTTGGGTTTTGATCTGAGTGACCACATTCTTCTTTGCTTCAACTAAGGTCACGGGGATAACCATGCCTTTTTGGTCGAAAACTCGGGTCATACCAATTTTTTTTACAATTAAAGCTTTTACCATAATTATTTTCTATGTGATAATAATTTCCGCGACACGCTTTGCGTGGCCATAATTATTCTCACCCCACCACTTACTTTCGCTCGAAAGTAAAAAAATATAATCTGGAAACACCCGCCGTAGCAGGCATTATCCGGACTTATATTCTTTTATATTCTATTGGAACTATAATTTGCGCTAGCAAATTTCCGCATTAAACCTTTATGGTTTAATTATATCAGGTTTTAATCTCGATGTCCACCCCCGCCGGCAAATCTATACTCATCAGTGAATCAATCGTTTTGGCGTTTGGCTCTAGGATATCGATTAAACGTTTGTGAATCCTCATTTCAAACTGTTCACGGGCATCCTTATGAATATAAGGACTCTTTAAAACGGTAACTTTACTTTTTTCGGTCGGCAAAGGAATCGGCCCAACCACTTGCGCTCCGGTTCGTTCAGCCGTTTCGATAATTTTGCGCGCCGATTTGTCGATAACTCGATAATCGTACGCTTTCAGTCGGATTCTAATCTTTTGTTTAGGATCGATATTCTTTGCCATATTGTTTTTCTACTTACTTGTTAATTTTAGTTACGACACCTGCACCAACTGTGCGGCCACCTTCGCGAATAGCGAACTTCATACCGTCTTCCATGGCAACAGGTTGAATTAATTTAACTTTGAAAGAAATCGTATCACCTGGCATCACCATTTCAGTATCAGCTGGAAGTTCCACTTCGCCAGTCACATCAGTGGTTCGAATATAGAATTGTGGCTTATAACCCTTCATGAAAGGAGTATGTCGGCCGCCTTCTTCTTTGCTTAAAATATAAACTTCAGCGTCAAATTCAGTGTGAGGTGTAATGGTACCTGGTTTAGCAATAACCTGACCGCGTTCGATATCTTCGCGTTCAATCCCACGAAGCAGTAGACCAACGTTGTCGCCGGCCATACCTTCGTCAAGTTGCTTTTTAAACATTTCTACACCAGTAACAACAACTTTTTTGGTTGGCCTGATACCAACAATTTCCACTTCTTCGTTGACTTTAACAACACCGCGTTCAATACGGCCAGTCGCGACGGTGCCGCGACCCTTGATGGAGAAAACATCTTCAACAGCCATTAACAATGGTTTGTCAATTTCTCTTTTTGGTTCGGCAATATAGGAATCCAAAGCATCCATTAATTCGCTAATGGCTTTTTCAGCATCAGCATCACCATTAAGCGCTTTAAGGGCTGAACCTTTAATAATTGGAGTTTCTGCACCATTATAATGATATTTGGTTAAAAGATCGCGGATTTCCATTTCGACTAGTTCCAAAAGTTCCGGATCAGTTACCTGGTCAATTTTATTCATAAAAACAACAATATTTGGCACACCAACTTGATAAGCCAAAAGAATATGTTCTCTGGTTTGTGGCATTGGGCCATCAGCGGCTGAAACCACCAAAATTGCGCCATCCATTTGGGCGGCACCAGTGATCATGTTTTTGACGTAGTCGGCGTGACCAGGACAGTCAACGTGAGCATAGTGACGTTTGTCGGATTCGTATTCCACGTGACAGGTGGCAATAGTAATACCGCGCTCTTTTTCTTCAGGAGCGGCGTCAATTTGATCAACCGATCGGACGGTAGCTAGACCTTTTTTCGCTTGAACAGCTAAAATAGCCGCGGTTAAAGTTGTTTTACCGTGGTCAACGTGACCGATAGTACCCACATTAACATGGGGTTTACTGCGTTCGAATTTTTCTGCAGCCATTAAAGACCTCCAATAAATTTATTTTTTAATTTATTAATTATCTCTTCTTTTGCTTTTTTAATTGTACGATAAAAATTGAATCTTGTCAATCATTCGACTACCCTCACGATTGACACTGAGTTTATCGCAGTGTCAACCCTAAAAAAACTCCCCTCAAAAAGAATCATACCATAACAAAACAGAATCGTCAAATGTTTAATCCCGGGTAGACAATTTTAGGTAAGTAAAAGTCAAAACTGTCGAAGTAAAAGTACCATATGCTCCAGAAAAAGCCAGACCCAACGCCAGTAGAGCTATCACCATAATAACAACGTAAATAAATAACATAACCGCACTCAAGTAATATAAACCAATTCCGATAATAGATAGAAAAGCAACAATGAGTAAACCAGCAAGAACAACGGCTAAGCCAACCGCAAGACCGACAACCATCAAGAGTAAATACATAACTAAAACTTCTAGTAGATTTTCACGTACAAAGTGAAGCGACTCGCGAATACTCTCAAAAATACTGTGTTTTTTTAGAACTACTATTCTTAAGGCGTAGGGCGTGATAAAACTGATTACAATCCAAAATAAAAGGTTAACAAAGAAAAGCAAAATGCCAACAACCCAGGCAGACGCATATGTACCGGCAATGACTAAAAGACAAACCGGAATAATCCAAACCGATAGTCCAATTAAAATAGCTAAAAGTAAGGTGATATTTAAACCCCAAATTCGCCAAAAACTATGCCAACCAACCAAAAAACTACTCTTAAAATTTGGTTGCTGATCTTTTTCGATTTTATCAGCGGCGCCAATTAGCGCACCCTGACTAACTATACTTAAGACGAAAAAAATGACCGATATTATGAGTAAAATCGCAATTGTAACAAGGACTGTGGTGCCGTGATCAGTCCAGAATATAGTCCAATCAATGTCGGAAAAATTTTTGCCAAAAATTTTATCCAATGAACCAGAAGAGCCAGAGCTGGGCATTTGGAAATTAAAACTACTCACTCCTGCTGTACCACCAGCCAAAATACCGAAAATCCACAAAAATTTGTTTTTTAGAGATGACTTGAATGCTTTTTTGATTATACCAAAATAGTCCATGATAAAACCCTCCTAAATTTATATTACAACCACATTATATAATTAAATAAAATGAAAAACCATACCACTTTAGAGCTTCGGATCATATTACTTGACAGTACTAGATAATTTTAGTATGATACTGCCAGTGTATTAATGTCATGGGTTCTAAATCTTATACACTGGAACCTGTTGATGACAGTTGTTGAGGCCGAGGAGGGCCTGAAGAAAAGTGGCAAACATAGGAAGAAAAGATCTGTGGGAGCTTCTAGTCGCGAACTCACGCGAAGAACCTCTGAGAGGTATGAGTGATGAGGTACAGGCAGACCCGGCATGTCGCACCGAGTTCCTGAACGCGCTCGACACCGATATAAGGGGTCAGATCGCCAGCGACATTGCCGAAATAGTCTACGAAGACGCCGATCCGGCAGCGTTCATCGAATTCCTTCGAGAAGGAAACCTGCAGGCTGTAGACTTAGTTGCCAACCTGGCTCTCAATGGCGGGAACTCCAACAACCTATATGGTATCGGACTCGACTGCACCGACGACGTCAAGGCCGCGGTGATCAAGGAATTGGACAAGGTCCTGAAGGAACTCAGCGACGCGCCTGAGGATTCAGCCATCATGGTCGTGATTGCCAATGTCACTTCTTCCTTTATTGGCAACCTCAAGCCAGAGAAAAGCGAGGAACTTACGCTGGCCTTGGCTGAGCTGACCGAGACAATACAGGGTTTCGAGGACACTGAAGCCAACCGCGTGATCGCGTCTTTGACCAGTTAGTCGCGACCATGTCTAAGCCCGAGACGAAGACCGGATAGACCGGCCCAAGCCGGCACGTCCCGCACTACAGGCGCTAACTTACAAGAAAAGCCCGTGGTGATCACCCGATCATTAACCACGGGCTTCTTATATTAAAAATATCTTAAATTTTCCTTATTTCTTTTTACCTTCTACAATCTTTTGAGTTAAGTGTGAAGGTACTTCGGCATAGTGGTCAAATTCCATAGTGTAGGAAGCGCGACCTTGAGTCATGGATCTTAATTGCGTGGCATAACCGAACATTTCAGATAACGGTGCTTCAGCATCGATCACTTTAAGTTTACCCCGATCAGACATTTCTTTAATTTGTCCTCGTTTGGAGTTAAGATCACCCATAACATCACCCATCGATTCCTCTGTCGTATTGACCTCAATTTTCATGATTGGTTCAAGCAAAACTGGGTCGGCTTTGCGCACACCTTCTTGAAGAGCCATAGAGCCAGCAATTTGAAAAGCCATTTCCGAAGAGTCTACTTCATGATACGATCCATCGTAAAGCGTTACCGAAAAATCAACCAATGGATAACCGGCGACCACACCACGACTCATGGCATCTTTAACACCTTTGCCCACTGCTGGAATATATTCTTTCGGAATTGTACCGCCAACAATTTTATCGATAAATTCAAAGCCTTCACCGCGCTCGCGTGGGGTTAATTCAATATAGACATGACCATATTGACCTCGACCACCAGTTTGACGAATATATTTTGACTCTTGTTTGACTGCCTGTTTAATAGTTTCTTTGTAAGCCACTTGAGGCTGACCTACGTTGGCTTCAACGTTGAATTCACGTTTCATGCGGTCAACTAAAACCTCCAAGTGCAACTCGCCCATGCCAGAAATGGTCGTCTGACCAGTCTCTAAATCACCCTTAATTTGGAAAGTGGGATCTTCCTGAGCTAAACGATTCAAAGCCACACCCATCTTTTCTTGATCAACCTTGGTTTTGGGTTCAATAGCTAGTGATATAACAGGTTCCGGGAAAACAATCTTTTCTAAAATAATCGGGTTAGCTTCATCGCATAAAGTATCAGATGTAAAAGTGTTTTTTAAGCCAACTGCGGCCACAATATCGCCAGCATAAACTTCACTCACATCTTCGCGAGAATTAGCATGAAGTCGCACAATACGGCCAATTCTTTCTTTATTATTTTTAGTCGGGTTTAAAACATAGGAACCGGCTTTTAACGTCCCTGAGTAAACACGAAAGAAAGTCAAAGTACCGACAAATGGATCGGCTGCGACCTTGAAAGCCAAAGCGGCAAACGGTTCGTCATCGGAGGCATGACGTTCAATTTCCTCTTCAGTTTTTGGTTTGATGCCTTTGATCGGGGGCACGTCTAAAGGTGATGGTAAATAATCAATCACAGCATCCAACATGGGTTGAACGCCTTTATTTTTCAGCGCCGAACCAGCAAAAACTGGAATCAAAAGATTAGCTAATGTAGCCTTACGGAGTGCAATTTTTAGATCTTCAAAGGCAATTTCCTCACCTTCGAGATATTTATTAATTAACGTATCATCAGTTTCGGCGATTTTTTCAATCATGGTTTGATGATATTTCTCAGCTTGTTCTTTTAAGTCGGCAGGAATTTCTTCTTCTACTAAATTTTGACCTTTATCGCCTTCAAAACGAACGGCTTTCATTTTCAAAAGATCAACTACCCCAGCTAAATCCCCTTCTTGACCAATCGGAATTTGCATAGCCACCGCATTGTTCGAAAGTCGGTCAATAATGGATTCAAAAGAACGGAAAAAATCAGCACCAGTGCGATCAAGCTTATTAATAAAACAAATACGCGGTACTTGGAACTTATCTGCTTGGTGCCAAACTGTCTCTGATTGTGGTTCTACACCAGCTACGCCATCGAAAACGACCACGGCACCATCGAGTACACGGAGTGATCGTTGGACTTCAGCCGTAAAATCAATGTGACCTGGAGTATCAATAATATTGAAACGGAATTTTTCATCAGGTTTAGCGCGAGTGGCCCAAAAACAAGTGGTGGCGGCTGAAGTAATGGTGATACCGCGTTCTTGCTCCTGTTCCATCCAGTCCATGACGGCTTCACCTTCATGAACCTCACCGATTTTATAAGTTTTTCCAGTATAAAACAAAATCCGCTCGGAAACAGTCGTCTTTCCAGCATCGATGTGTGCTATAATTCCAATGTTGCGTGTTTTTTCTAAACTATATTCTCTTGCCATTAATTTTCCCTTTTAGTCATTAGAAATTAGTAATTTGAAATTAAAAAAATAATCCCTCGTAATTCTTACTATACAATAAAATCGATTTTATATCAAGACATTGCGCTCGTCCATAACATATTGGACTTTTGGGTAGTTAATAATGGTGGCAGATTGAGCTTACTGATTACTGTATTTACATAGTATCTCAGCGGTGGGACTTTACCAATAGCCGAGTGTTGTTTTTTG
>Ga0209429_10001623_pt1 | contig 13731 bp, 13 predicted proteins | sample BarGraNGADG00212_3_FD_184493 | JGI IMG/M metagenome (GOLD analysis project Ga0209429, IMG submission 184493) | Arctic peat soil microbial communities from Barrow, Alaska - Barrow Graham LP Ref core NGADG0004-212 (SPAdes) (version 2) | ecosystem: Environmental > Terrestrial > Soil > Wetlands >... | reverse complement strand
GCGGCAACGGGGGCCGCAGGCGCGGGAGCGGGCGCCGCGGCCGAAACTTCGCCGATGCGTGCCACGACGGTGCCGACGTCGACTGTCTCGTCCTCATTCACCAGAATCTCGAGCAGAGTTCCCGACGCGGGGGCCGGGATCTCGGTGTCGACCTTGTCGGTCGACACCTCAAGTAGGGCCTCGTCCGCGACGATCGTGTCGCCCACGGCCTTCAGCCAACGGGTGACCGTACCCTCGGTAACGGACTCGCCCAGTGCGGGAAGGAGCACGTCCGTCGCGTCACCGGGGCGTGCCGCGAGCGGAGCAGAGGCGGCCGTGGGTGTAGCGGGCACCGCGACAGGCTCGGGAGCCGCCGCGGGCTCGGGTTGGATGGCAAAGGCGGGCGCTGGCTCTGGGACGGATGCCACGGGGACGGTCTCGACAAGATCAGCCACGGGAGCATCGACCACCGGAGCATCGACCACCGGAGCATCGACCACGGGAGCATCGACCACCGGAGCGGGTGCACCGGCGCCAGCCTCGGAGGCCTCGCCGATCCGCGCGACAACGGTGCCGACGTGGACTGTCTCGTCCTCGCCGACCAGGATTTCAAGGAGAACGCCGCCAGCGGGGGACGGGATCTCGGTGTCGACCTTGTCGGTCGATACCTCAAGCAAAGGCTCGTCCGCGGCGATGGTGTCGCCAACGGCCTTCAGCCAACGGGTAACTGTGCCCTCGGTAACGGACTCGCCCAGTGCGGGAAGCGTGACATCGGTGCTCATGCTGTGTGTCTCCTCGAGGCCTATTCGTGCGCGTGAAGCGGCTTGCCAGCAAGGGCCAGGTGGGCCTCGCCGAGCGATTCGTTCTGGGTGGGGTGAGCGTGGATGAGAGGAGCGACGTCTTCCGGGTGCGCCTCCCAGCTCACGATGAGCTGTGCCTCGCCGATCTGCTCGCCCATGCGAGTTCCGATCATGTGAATGCCGACGACTGGTCCGTCCTTGACGCGCACGAGCTTGACGAAGCCCGTGGTGCCCAAGATCTGGCTCTTACCGTTTCCGCCGAGGTTGTACTCGAGGGCGACGACGCCGTCGTCCCCGTAGATCTCCCTGGCCTTGGCCTCGGTGACACCGACCGAAGCGAGCTCGGGCTCGCAGTAGGTCACGCGTGGAATGTTCGACTCGACGATCAGCGCGGGGTTGAGGCCCGCGATCTGCTCGGCGACAAAGATGCCTTGCTGGAAGCCACGGTGCGCCAACTGCAGGCCAGGCACGATGTCGCCGACCGCGTAGATGTTCGCGATGCCGGTGTGGAGGCGTTCGTCGGTGAGGACAAAGCCCCGATCGACGCGAATGCCCTGCTCCTCATATCCGAGCCCCGAGGTGCGTGGCCCACGACCGACCGCCACGAGCAACACCTCGGCCGACAGCGTCGTGCCGTCCGCCAGCGTCACAGTGACGCCCTCGTCGTTCTGGGTGACGCCGGAGAAGCGCACGCCGAGTTTGAAGTCGATGCCGCGCTTGCGGAATGCGCGCTCGAGTCCCTTGCTCAAGGCTTCGTCCTCGTTGGGCGCGAGGTGGGGAAGCGCCTCGACAACGGTGACCTTGGCGCCGAAGGACGTCCATACGGAGGCGAATTCGACGCCGATGACCCCGCCGCCAAGCACGATGGCGGTCTGGGGAACCCAGTCCATCTCAAGCGCCTGGTCGGAAGTGATGACCCGGCCGCCGATGTCGAGCCCCGGGAGGCTGCGGGCGTAAGACCCCGTGCCGAGCACGATGTTCTTGCCGGTGTACCTCACGCCGCGCACCTCGATGGCGTCGGGGCCCACGAGAGTGCCGTGGCCGTCGATCATAGTGACGTTGCGCGACTTCACCAGTCCCTGGAGGCCCTTGTACAAGCGGTCAACGACGCCCTGCTTAAATGCATTGACGGCAGGCATGTCGATGCCGTTGAACTCCGTCAGCACTCCGATTGAGGAGCCGTGACGGGCCTCATCCGCGACTTCCGCCGCGTGAAGCAGAGCCTTCGTGGGTATGCATCCGTTGTGGAGGCACGTGCCACCCACCTTGGACTCTTCGACGAGTCCGACGGTCATGCCGAGCTGGGAAGCGCGGAGCGCGGCGGCGTAGCCACCGGAGCCTCCGCCAAGAATGAGGACATCAAACGAGCTAGGGGTTGACTCGGTCACGGTAGTTATCTCTCCTTGTAAGCGAGCAGTGACTCCCATCTTGCCATTGGTGGCGATGAGAGCGAACCGTACTGAGCATGGTTACCCTAGGAGACATGAGTTTCTTTGGACGTATTTTTGGTCGCGGCGCGTCGCCAAGCGCGCCAACGGGCACCTCCTCGCGAGAGGCTCAGTCGGCGACGATGCAGCACTTCCGCGGCTTTGTCGCAGGAAGGGAAGGCTGCGAGGCGTTCATCGAGCCCGCGACTCGCGTCACGCAAACGACGCTCATCATCGTGGCAGGCACGGGCGAGTGGACGCGTCGCAAGGTTCCCGATGCGCAGGCGGCACGCAAGGTCGGCCAAGACCTCGGCGTTCCCGTCTTTGACGTCAACCTGTCGGGCTACCCGTCCCGCATGCGCGAATGGAACGAGAAGCACCGCCAGATCTAGGCGTTCGCGCGCGACTCCAAGAACTCGAAGAGCGTGCGCACTGCGGCGCCCGTTCCTCCATGGGTCGTGTAGCCGTAGGCCGTTCCCTCGTTGAAGGCGGGGCGTGCGATGTCGAGGTGGGCCCAGTTCGCGTCGCCAACGAACTGCTTCAGGAACATCCCAGCGGAGAGCATTCCCGCCAAGCCGCCCGGGTCGCCCACGTTCTTGAGGTCGCCCACCTTCGACAGCACCATGTCCCTGATGTAGGGGCGTAGGGGCATCGGCCACATGTCCTCGTCGATCGCATCCGCGGCGGCAACCACCTCGGTGCGAACGGTTTCAGTGCCCATGACTCCCGACGTGCGCGGGCCGAGAGCGACTCCCTGGGCGCCGGTCAGGGTCGCAATGTCGAGCACCACGTCGGGGTTGTCCTCGATGGCGCGTACGAGTCCGTCTGCCAGCACCAAGCGGCCCTCCGCGTCGGTGTTGAGAACCTCGACGGTTTTGCCACCGTAGATGCGGATGACGTCCGACGGGCGCTGAGCGGTGCCGGAAGGCATGTTCTCCGCGAGGCAGAGCCAACCGGTGACCGCCACAGGGAGGTTGGCACGGGCCGCGGCAAGCACCGTGTGCATCACGGCCGCCGCGCCCGACATGTCTGACTTCATGGTCTCCATCGACTTCGGCGGCTTGAGCGAGATGCCGCCCGAGTCGAACGTGATTCCCTTGCCGACGAGCGCGACGGTCTGCTTCGCCTCCTCGGGAGCCCACTTGATGCGCACGAGGCGCGGCAGGCGCGCCGAACCCATGCCTACGGCAAGAATTCCGCCGAAGCCTTCGTTGGCGAGCTGCTGCGGCTCCCACACCTGCACGTCGCAGCCTTGCTGCTTGCCGTAGCCCTGGGCGATGTCGGCGAAGGCGCCGGGGAAGAGGTCGAGCGGGGAAGTGTTGATGAGGTCCCTGGTGCCCGCGACGGCGCCTGCGATGACCTTGCCGCGTTCGATGGCGGCCACGGTTGCACCCGCGATGAGCCAGTCGGTGAAGACCCGCTCTTCGTCGTCGTCGGCGTCCGACTTGTAATCGGTGAACACATACGAGCCAAGCAGCGCTCCTTCGGCGATGGCCGACAGGGCACGGTCGCCCTCACCTGGGAGTGCGACCACGACGGTGCCCGGCTTCTTGCCGCACGAACGTGCGGCCGAACCGGCGGCGAAGCGCAGGTCACCCTCGGAGCCTTCGCCGAGCCCCACGAGAACGACGCGTCGCGCCGCGGTGGGTCCGCCTGGGAGCACGGTGACCGAGCCGAGCTTTCCGCGCGCCTCAAGGGCTACAGCGGTTTCCGTGAGCGCCGCGCGGGCCTGCTCGTCGAGTTGCGGGTGCGCCGCGACGGCGCCTGCGGCGTCGACGCCGAGGATCAGTGCATCGCAAGCGAGGGTGGAAACTGCATCAGAGGTGGCTGCGAGGGTGGTCATAGTGTCCGAGCCTAGACCTGTAGTTTTGGGGTGTGTACGGCCTCGTCTTTCGCCACGTCATCCTCCGCATGAGTACCGAGCGCGCGCACCATGTGGCCGTTGCGGCGTTCCGCTATGGGTGGCCACTCGTGGCCATAGCGCGCGCATTGCGGCTCATGCCGCCCCCGCCAACCTCGGGCGCCATCGAGGCGATGGGCCTCACTTTCCCGGCGCCAGTGGGGCTTGCGGCGGGCCTCGACAAGGACGCGGTCGCCGTCAAGGGGCTGTGGCTCGCGGGCTTCTCGCACGTGGAGATCGGCACCGTCACGCCCAAGGCACAGCCAGGCAACGAGCAACCGCGGGCGTGGCGCGAACTTGACGTTCGCGGCCTGCGTAACCGCATGGGATTCAACAACGATGGCGCCGATGCCGCCGCCAGGCAACTGTCGCGCTTGCGGGCGTCGCGCGTGGGTAAACGCGCCGTGGTCGGCGTCAACATCGGCAAGAACAAGCTGACCACCGCGGAGGACGCCGCGCTCGACTACGCGTATTGCGCGAGAGTGCTCGCGCCGTACGCGGACTACCTTGTCGTCAACGTTTCCTCGCCGAATACCCCGGGGCTTCGCGACTTGCAGTCGGTCGGCTCCCTGCGCCCGATCCTGGAGCACGCGCGTGCGGGCGCGAATGAGGGTTCGCCCCGGCGCCATGTGCCCTTGCTGGTCAAGATCGCGCCGGACCTGGCGGATGCGGACGTGGACGCGATCGCGGACCTTGCAATCGAGATGGGGCTCGATGGAATCGTCGCGACCAACACGACGATTGGCCATGAGCGCGGACCAGGAGGGCTGTCGGGGCCGCCTCTGCTCGACCGGTCGCTTGACGTGATCGCGCGCCTGCGGGTGCGGGTCGGCGCCCAGATGTGTCTCATTGGCGTGGGCGGGGTCACGACGGCCGACGATGCGCGCGCGATGATCGACGCAGGAGCCACCTTGGTTCAGGCCTACACCGCTCTCGTCTACGAGGGCCCGTTCTGGCCGTCACGAGTGAACCGAGCACTCAGCCGGCGATAGCCGCGGTGGCGAGGGTGGACTCTTCGACGGTCACCTGTTGGGCGCCCGCCCAGTCAATCCTGGCGTCGGCCCTGCGTCGGGCGAGCATCCGTGCGGTGCCCCCCGCAGCGAGTGACCAGCCCGCCAGTAGAAGCAGGTATAGGCCGACCGCGAGCGCGTTGATGGGCGCGGATCCCGTGTGTACCGACAGCACCGTCGCTCCGGTGACGCACGTGCCGACGGGGAACGTGAACGCCCACCAGCCCAGGGTGAAGGGCAACCCCTTGCGCGCGGCGTCGATCACGATCGTGGCGGCGATCACCAGCCACACGAGGGCGAAGCCCATCGTCGGCACGCCGTACAGAATCGAGAAGGCGAGCATTGCACCGTGGGAGACGCCGAGGGAGTCGGGAGCGTGGTCGGCGAGCAACCCGAGGGCGGTGACGGACTGGCCGAGCGGCCCGAGCACGATGAACAGAGCGGGGGCTGTTGCGGCGTTGCGATGCTGGTGGTGTACCAGGCGGTTCCAGACCGACGAGATGATCGACAGCGAGGCCAGGAGCGTGGCGCCGAACATCGCGTAGCACGCGAGGGCGAGCGTCTGCTTGGTGTCGCCCTGCACGTGGTCAATGAGCAGGGCGCCCGCGGCGGCAGAAACCATGGGGGCGACGACGGGCAGCAACCACACGGGGGTGGCGGCGTCGACCGCAACGCGGTGGCGGGTGAAGGCGATCGCGGGAATCAACGTGGCCGAGGCGAGGCCGATGACGGTGCCCACCACCCACAGTGTGAGGTCGATGTCGACCGCCGCCCGCGTTCCGATCACAGAGGAACCGACGACGAGCGTCGAGGTGCCGACCGTCAGGATTCCCATGGCCATGGCGCCGTAGAAGGGCGCCGTCGCGGGGTTGAGCAGGTTTCCCTTGAGGGCCGACCGGTCCGTCGCGTAGTGCGCGGCGGCAAGGGAGGCCACCACCACGAAGATCGCGAGGTCGAGCACCCATGCGGTGTACGCGATGCCCGTGAGCACGGGGGAGTGCACGGGAAGCGTGTGCGCGGCGGTGGCAACGATGCCCGTTCCCATGACGGCGGTGAAGTACGCGGGGGTGATGGCGGGAGTCTTGATAGTTCGATGGAACAGGAATCGAAGCCGTGCCGGTGGAGTGACTTCACGGGTGATCCACAAGCCAGGCTTGTATCTGCGCCCGTGTGCATGAGAGGGAGAGCCGTGCGAGCCACATCGATCGAGGAACTGCGGATGATCGCCGCGGTCGAGTCGCACGGCAGCCTCACTGCGGCCGCCAAGGCCCTGGGCGTGAGTCAGCAGGCGGTGTCCCAGCGCATGCGCGCGATCGAGCATCGCTGGACGCTGCCGCTCTTCGAGCGGGCGGCGCGCGGCACGACCTTGACGGCGCAAGGCATCTTGGTGGCCGAGTGGGCGGGCGCGCTGCTGTCCCAAGTGGACGCCTTCGATCACGCAGTGCTCGCACTCAGCTCCGACGCCGCCGCTCGCGTGCGCATCGGCGCGAGCCTCACCGTTGCCGAACACCTGGTACCGGGGTGGTTGGTCACCTACGCGGCCGAACCGGGAGCCGCGCGAGTGGAACTCACGGTGGTCAACAGCGCCACCGTGGTGGACAGGGTGCGTTCGGGCGCGGACGACCTGGGGTTCATCGAGACGCCCGACGTGCCCGAGGGCCTAGCCGTCCGCGTGATCGGCCACGACGAGATCGGGATTGTCGTGTCACCTCGTCATCCGTGGGCGAGACGCACCTCGGTGTCGGCGGGAGAACTGGCCGCTACTCCACTCGTGGGCAGAGAGCCTGGCAGCGGTACGCGCCTCACTCTTGAGAGGGCGCTCGCCGCAGCGGTGGGAACTGATGCCATCGCGGAGCCCGCTGCCGAACTCGCCACCACGGCGGGCATTCGCGCCACCATCGTGGCAGGAGGAGGCGTGGGGGCGGTGAGTTTGCGGGCGGTCAGGGACGATCTCGATGCGGGGAGTCTGGTGCGCGTCAAGATCGATGGGGTGGTGGTGAGCCGACCACTCGCGGCGATCTGGCATCCGGGAAGGCCGCTGCAAGCGGGCGCCGCACATCTTCTCGCACTCGCTTCGACGGCGGCGCTGTAGCGTCCTTCACGCGATATGGATGGGAAGCGAGCGTCGGCCCCAGTCGCCGACGGCTCCAGCGAACCGTCCAGGCACTGAGGTGCCGCAGGCAGGGCATCGACCCTCCTTCGTGATCCGGTAGGCCAAGATCGCGTACCAGTCTCTTTCGATGAGCGCCGCGCCGCACACATGACACATGGTCGTCTCGCCCTTTGGGTCATGCACATTGCCCGTGTAGACGAAGTGAAGCCCGATGTCGAGCGCGGCCGCCCGTGCGGCGCGAAGCGTGGCCGGGGGTGTGGGAGCAACGTCGAGCATCTTGAAATCGGGGTGAAAGGCCGAGAAGTGCAGTGGCACGTCGGGGCCGAGCGCGGAAAGGATCCAGCGCGACAGCCGTGCGATCTCATCGGTGGAATCGTTGTAACCGGGGATGAGAAGGGTTGTCAACTCGAGCCAGGTGTCGGTGTGTTCGTGCACCCATACGATCGTCTCGAGCACATCGCGCAGGTGGGCTCCGGTCAACTTCCAGTAGTAGTCCTCGCTGAAGCCCTTGAGGTCGATGTTGGCCGCGTCCATGGGCGCAAAGAACGCGGGCCTTGCCTCGTCGGTGATATATCCAGCGGTCACGGCGATCGCCTTGAGGCCCCGCTCGTGACACGCGTGAGCGGTATCGATCGCGTACTCCGCGAAGATCACAGGGTCGTTGTAGGTGAACGCGACGGAGCCACAACCGGATGAACGGGCTGCCTCCGCGATGGCCTCTGGGCTGGCAACCGCGGCGAGCCGGTCCCACTCTCGGGACTTGGAGATGTCCCAGTTCTGGCAGAAGCGGCAATTCAGGTTGCAGCCTGCGGTACCGAAGGACAGCACGGCGGTCCCTGGATAGAAGTGGGACAGCGGCTTCTTCTCAACGGGATCTATCGCGAATCCGGAGCTGCGCCCGTACGTCGTCAGCACCATGCGCTCGCCATCGCTCGCGCGCACGAAGCAGAATCCTCGCTGTCCAGGGTGCAAGCGGCAGCGACGAGGGCACAGGTCACACTCGATGCGACCGTCGTCGAGGGGTGACCACCAGCGTGCCGTCGGGGCGTCGGGCCACGATCCGACATCGGGTGAGTGCCCGTCGGCGCTGGAAGTGGGGGAGGAGGCCATCTCTTCTACCCGGAGGCTCGTTCCGCCGGGCGTTCACGCCAGGCTGTCACGGTGTACGTGTGCAGGCGGGTTCCTGCATGCCACACTCCCGGCTCGACGCCCGCCTTGAGCCACAGATGGCGCAGGAAGTCCGCGGGGTCGGGCAACTCCTCCCACACCTGGGGCAAGAACGTCGCCTTGCGCCGCGTACCGACCTCCATAATCACTCCGTCGACCCCCGGTCGGAGCGCGTCATATGCCCCAGCGAAGCCCTCGATGTCAAGCGGCGAGGGGGGCGAAAGGACCGATACCTCGATGGATATCTGCTCTAACTCCATGGCGTCAACCGGCGGGAAGCGGGGGTCGCGTATGGCGGCGGCGATAGCGTTGATACGCACGTCATCGACGAGCGGTTGTCTGGCCTCAAGCGAGCCGATACAGCCGCGCAGCGCACGCCCCTCCGTCAGGGTGACGAAACTCGCTCCCGGAACCAGCAGCCAGTCCGGTTTGTCGCTGGGGTACGCGGGCGCCGCGCCCAGCGCCCCCCTGATCGCGGACCACGCAAGGGGGATGAGTATCTTGCCCGCGTCGGGCGGCAGGACCGCCTCCGGCGCAGGTGCGGGCAGGTCGAAGTCACGCATGGCGATCCTCCTCAAAGGCGACCGCGCAGTAGCCGACGACGCGGTCAGGGTCGCCCGCAGTGTCTGATGAGTTGCGGGCGTCGAGCAGTGTGGGATGGAGGCCGTGACGGCGTGCCGCCGTCAGCAGGCCGTTCAAGGGGGTGGCGCCGCACGCGTGCTCGTGGTCGATCGGCCCGTCGAGCGCGAGGATCCGGGCGATCGTGGCGGCGTCGATTTGCCTTGCTGCAAGGTCGGGCAGGTAGTGGGACAGGTCTGTGCTGATGATGATGAGCGTCTCGGGCCCACCCCAAAGGGCGTCGAGAACGTCGGCGACCTCGTCGCCTGTGGCATCCCCCGCGAGCATCGGGATCACGTCCACGTTGCCTAGCGCTCGCTGAATGAAGGGCAACTGCACCTCCACCGAATGCTCCCACCGGTGGGCCTCAGGGGAGACGCACACCGTGGGTAGCGCGGAAAGCTGTGCCGCAGCCCAGGCCTCGGGAACGGAAAGCACCCCAAGCGGTGTGGCGAAGCCTTCAACGCCAGCAAGCGCGATCCCTCGCACCGCCACCCGGTGCGTGGGGCCAATGACGATCACCCTGGTGATCGTGTCTCGCATCCGTGCCGCAAGGGCGTAGGCCGTCGCGGCAATCGGTCCGGAATACACGTAGCCCGCGTGGGGAACGACGAGTGCCTTGGGAGTGCTTGAGAGGTGAGGAACCGCGCTAGAGAGGAGGGCGTCGACCGTGTCGCGCAGGACACTCGGGTCGCTCGGGTAGAAACTTCCGGAGACCGCAGGCTCCCTGACGGTGGGCGAGCGCATGGTGCATCACCTCAACACCATGCTACCCGCGCGGATGCGTCGGCACCGGGTGAGTGGGCACGAGCGGGCTCCCTTGCGGTGTAAAAAACACGTCGCACGAAACGGGAACTAGTTGCGGCAAAAGGCCGTTGAAAGAGGTGTACGCACCTGCCAGGCGTACAGAGTTCATTGTTTTCTCCTTTGAAGCGCGAAACCCCCGGGAATCCTCAGCTCCCGGGGGTTTCGCGCTTTCTGGAATTGTCTTTCTGGAATTGTCCAGCGACGACGCAGCGTCTACGTGGGTCGCTTCACTGGAGCACGCTTCACCGTCATGCCAGGGTCGCTTTCGACCGCATCGCCGAGCACATCGTCAATCCTGGCCATGAGCTCCGCGGGGATCGTGACGCCTGCCGCCTTCGCGTTCTCATAGACCTGCTCGGGCCGTGAGGCGCCGATAAGCGCGGCGGCCACATTGTCGTTCTGCAGCACCCAGGCGACGGCGAGTTGAGCCATCGTCAGGTCAAGTTCGGCGGCGATCGGCGCGAGCCCTTGGACTCGCGTCAGGAGGTCATCGTTCGACAGCCAACCCGCGATGAAGTTCGCTCCGCCGTTTTCGTCCGTCGCACGCGAGCCTGGGGGAGGAGCCTGGCCAGGCTTGTACTTGCCGGTGAGCACGCCCTGGGCCACGGGGGACCAGACGATTTGGCTCACGCCTACCTCCTTGGAGGCGGGGATGACCTCTTGCTCGATCACGCGCCACAGCATCGAGTATTGGGGCTGCGACGAGATGAGCTGGAAGCCAAGGTCCTTGGCCAAGGCGGCGCCCGCGCGGATCTGGTCGGCCGTCCACTCGCTGACGCCGATGTACAGCGCCTTGCCCTGGCGAACGATGTCGGCGAACGCCTGCATCGTCTCCTCGAGGGGCGTCTCGGTGTCGTAACGGTGCGCCTGATACAGGTCGACATAGTCCGTCTGCAGCCGTGTCAGTGAGCCGTTGATCGACTCCATGATGTGTTTGCGCGACAGTCCGGAGTCGTTCGGTCCGCCAGGGCCGGTGCTCCAGTAGACCTTGGTGAAGATCTCGAGGCCCGCACGGCGTTCGCCCTTGAGGATGTCGCCCAGAACCGTCTCCGCCTTGGTGTTGGCGTAGACGTCGGCCGTGTCGAACGACGTGATGCCCACATCGAGCGCGGCCTTGACGCAGGCCGCCGCGGCGTCGTTCTCCACCTGGGAGCCGTGAGTGATCCAGTTGCCGTAGGTGAGTTCGGTGATCTTGAGGCCGGAGTTGCCGAGATAGCGAGAAGGAATCATGACTCCACCCTAACGCCACAGAGCAAGAAGTCGAATCGTTTCGATTCGACGAGGCCCGACGAAGGAGCAGGGCCGCGCCGACGCGCTGACTAGACGGGAAACTCGCCGCGCTTCACGATTGGGCGAGGGACGCGGAGCCTGCGCAAGTTGAGCATGCGGCCCGCCGTGTAGATGCGCCAACCGCGTGGCATCGGCTTGCCAGGGAACTTCGCTGCCATCAAATTGCGCAGACTGCGCATCGCCCAGAACGTCTCGCCGAGTGTGACGAACACCAGCACGTAGAACGCCAAGATGATCCAGCCGCTCACGTTGGAATTGCCGTTGAAGAACAGCGAGATGATCACGAACACGATCGACGCGGGCATAAGGTACTCGCCAAGGCCGGTGCGTGCGTCGACAAAGTCGCGGATGAAGCGCCTTTGCGGGCCGCGATGCTCGGCAGGCATGTTCCGTTCGTCGCCCGTCAGCAGTGCCGTTTGCTCCTTGGCGCGCTGAACCCTGACCTTTTCCCGCCTATCTTTGCTGCTTGCCTTCGGGTCGAGCACGAGGGCGCGCTGATGAGCCGCCTCCTGGTCGCGTCGCTTGGGCGTCGCCTTGCCCTTACCTGCGGCGCGGGCCTCGTCTGCGAGCTCCTCGTTGATGTCCTTGCGTGCCATGTCGTCCTCTCGCAAGCGCGTGCCGCGCTTCGACTAGTCCTTCTCGGGTTGCTGCGCGGGGAGCGCGAGCATGCGGTCAAGTGCGATGTGGGCCTGTTCTTGAGTCACGGTGTCCACGACGATGCGGTTGGGAACCGTTCCGGCGACGAGAGACTCGAGCACCCACACCAGGTGGGGCAGGTCGATCCTGTTCATGGTCGAGCAGAAGCAGACGGTGTCTTCGAGGAAGTGGACCTGCTTGTCTGGGTGCGAATCGGCGAGGCGGCGCACCAGATTGAGCTCCGTGCCGATTCCCCAAGCGGTGCCAGGCTCGGCCGCGTCGAGCGCGTTGATGATGAACTCCGTCGAGCCAACGAAGTCGGCGCTGGTGACGACCTCGTGAGTGCACTCTGGGTGAACGATGATGTTGATCCCTGGGACCCGCTCCCGCAGCGCGTCAACGTTGTCCTTGCGGAAGCGACCATGCACCGAGCAGTGCCCCTTCCACAGAATCATGCGGGCGGCAGCGAGGGCCTCCGGGGTGTTACCGCCGAGGGGCTTGCGCGGATCCCACACGATGCAGTCGTTGAGGCTCAGGCCCAGAGCCAGGACCGCTGTGTTGCGACCGAGGTGCTCGTCGGGCATGAACAGGACCTTGCCGTCGCCCTCGACGCCGCCCACGGTGTCGAAGGCCCAGCGCAACGCGACCTCTGCGTTCGAGGAGGTACATACCGTGCCTTCGTGGCGGCCGCAAAACGCCTTGATGGCCGCGGTCGAGTTCATGTAGGTCACGGGCACGGTGCGCGAGGCGACCCCCGCCTGCTCCAGTTGGGCCCAGGCGTCCTCGACCTGATTGATCCCGGCCATGTCGGCCATGGAGCAGCCTGCCGCCATGGCCGGAAGGATCACGGCCTGGTCGTCCGACGTGAGAATGTCCGCGCTTTCGGCCATGAAGTGCACTCCGCAAAACACGATGAACTCCGCCAGGGGGCGGTTCGCCGCGTCGCGCGCTAACTTGAACGAGTCGCCCGTCACGTCCGCAAACTGAATGACCTCGTCGCGCTGATAGTGGTGTCCCAAGATGAAGACGCGGCCTCCGAGGGCCTCCTTTGCCGCTCGTGCCCGCTCGACCAGGCCGGGGTCGGACGCAGCGGGCAAGTCGCCAGGGCAATCGACTCCACGCTCGGACATCGGGTCGGTGCGCCTGCCGAGTAGCAGCAGCGCGGGTGAGGCGGCGGGCTCGTCGAAGGTTTGCGTCATTCGACCATTGTTCCATGGTCGCGGGGGGCAACGCCGTCAGTTCAGCCACCCGCGAGCAGGCACACTTGACCTCATGCGAGTGGTGGCGGCGGTACAAGGATGGCCAGGCAAGTATCGAATCGATGCCACGGAGGCCGTGGCGATCGCCACGCGGGCCTGGAAAGCGGCTGTTCCCGGAGCGGAGTTGGTGGCGCTCCCGATGGGCGGAGGCGGCCCGCGATCCGCCGATGTGTGGCGCGGCGCTCGCGGCTTCGTTGACGGAGCCGAAACGATCGACCACGCGGGTGCAACGTGGCTTGCGCCCACCGGTGGCTCATCACGCTGGAACCCCATCGATGTGGCCGCGGCGCTCCTCGGGCTCGCCGACGGCGGACGCACCGTCGTGATCCCCGTGGGCGACGACGCGATCGCCGGAGAAGCGGTGGAGTTGTGGTCGGGCTCGCTCCCGGCTACCAAGAAGTTTCTCGCCGGTCTCGACATCGTGGTGCTTGTCTCGTCTCGACGCCCGCTGCTCGGCTTCGAGGGCATGAGCGCGGCCCTTCTGGACGGCAAGGAAGGTGACGCCGCGGTCGCCGCCGTGGCTCACGCCCAAGAGGAGCGTTGGCGAGACCTCGCCGCCCATGGTGACGAGGTGGGAAACAGGTCGGCTCTTATGGGGCCGACGCGCTTGTCCGATGAGCCCGGTACGGGAGCAGCTGCGGGCCTTGCCTACGCGTTGGCCGCCGTGGGCGCGCGACTCGTGCCAGCCAGCACGTATATTGCCGACGCCGCTGGGCTGAGCAGCG
>Ga0209429_10001622_pt1 | contig 13740 bp, 14 predicted proteins | sample BarGraNGADG00212_3_FD_184493 | JGI IMG/M metagenome (GOLD analysis project Ga0209429, IMG submission 184493) | Arctic peat soil microbial communities from Barrow, Alaska - Barrow Graham LP Ref core NGADG0004-212 (SPAdes) (version 2) | ecosystem: Environmental > Terrestrial > Soil > Wetlands >... | reverse complement strand
GCCGGCCAGGAAGGCGCCGGCCAAGGCCAAGGCGCCGCCGCCGAAGGCGAAGGGCGGCGCCAAGAAGACCACCGCCGCCCGCGGGCGCAGCGGCCGCAAGAAGTAGGGCGCTCGGGGTCCCGGCGACCGGTGGGGACGCCGGGCGCCACTCCCGTCCGCACCGAGCGGCAACGCGGCGGTAGCACCTGAGACGGTGCTGCCGCCGCGTTGCCTTTCGCGGTCGCGGCGCATACTCTTTGGCCAGCCTCCGCCGGCGCCCGCCGGCCGAGCCCTTCGATCTCGAGGAGCCATGCCCGACGCCCCGCCCGCGCCGCCCGCCGGGACGATGCTCAAACGTGCGCTGCCCAGCATCCTTCTCATCGCGGTTGCGTCGTTGGCGCCGCTGTGGGGTGTCCTGGCGCAAGACTGGAGCGTGCTGGCGGTCGCCTTCGCCTATGTCGCCGACGGGGTCGCCGACGGCCTGACCTACCGGCTGCGGGCGCGCCGCGCTCAGGGCGCCGCATCCGACGAGGACGCCAAGGACCGCGTCCTGGTCAGCGAGTTCGTACGCACGTACTTCGTGGTGGTCGCGGCCATGGGCCTGGTGCTGTACATGGTCTTCAGCGGCCGCCTGCTCAAGCCTGCAGGCGGCGTGCCCGAGGGCGTGTTCCAGCCGTTCGCCACCTGGCAGTTCTGGGCGGTGGCCGCAGGGTTCGTCGCGGTCCGCTGGTTCACGTACTGGTGGGATTGGGTGCGTGGCGAAGAGGCGGCGTTCATGCCGCCGGCCGGCGTCGTCGCCGCGCCGCTGCGCCGCCTCTTCGTGCTGCAGTTCGGGGTGCTCGTCGGCGGGCTCATCGTCTACTGGCCCCTGGGTTCGTCCGGCGCCGCGCTCGTCGTCCTGGTCCTCGTCGTCGCGGCGGCGGAAGTGGCGTTGGCAGTGTTCGAGCGCCTGCGCACGGCGCGCATCCGCGCCGCCGTCGAGGCGGGGGTCAGGGCCGAGCGGCGCCGCTGACGCGGCTCGTCTTGCCTTCGTTCTCCGCGCCGGTCTACCATTGACCACCACGCGGGGGGTCGTTCCACCCGCGCGCCGTCTCTGCATCAGCCAAGGGGGTGCCGATCTTGAGCGCGAAGGAGCGCGAAACGGCCAACGTGGGCGCTGGCCTGTGGAAAGGCATCGGCATGTGGGCCTGGATGCTCTTCCGCATCAGCGGCCTGGTGCTGGTCTTCTACCTGTTCTTCCACCTCTGGGTGATCTCCCAGGGACGCGTCGGCGGCCCGGAGTCGCTGAACAAGCTCTTCGAGACCTTCGACAAGCCGCTGCTCGTGTTCCTCGATCTCATGCTGGTGGCGGCCGTGCTGTACCACGCGCTCAACGGCGTGCGCATCCTGCTCATGGACGTCGGCGTGGGGATCAGGCGGCACAAGGCCGTCTTCTGGGTCTGCATGCTCGTGGCGGCGCTCACGTTGTGCGCGTTCGCCATCAAAGCCTCCAGCTTCATCCTGGGATAGGGGGCGGGCATGGCACTCGGAACCGAGACCCTGGACCGCAGCCGCGGCGGCATGTGGCCCTGGCTGGGCCAGCGCGTCACCGCCGTCCTTGTGATCGTCACCATCATGGTGCACCTCGTGCTCACGCACTACATCGCCATCGGTGAGCTCTCTTTCGACAACATCGGCGACCGGCTCGCCGGCGGCGCGGTGCTCGTCAACGACATCGTGCTGCTGGTGGCCGTCGTCTATCACGCTCTCAACGGCCTGCGCATGGTCGTGCTCGACTGGGGGCTCGCGAGCAGCGGCGGGCGGCGCGTCTTCGACGCCGTGCTGTGGCTCGTCGGCATCCTGGCCATCGTCTACGGCATCTGGTCCCTCTGGGTCTGGGTGAGCTGAGGGGGACGGCATGATCCATCATCAGCTCATCGTCGTCGGCGGCGGCCTGTCCGGGCTGCGCGCCGCCGTCGAGGCCAAGGCGGCCGGCATCGACGTGGCGATCCTCAGCCAGGTCCACCCCGGCCGCAGCCACTCCGGAGCCGCTCAGGGCGGCATCAACGCAGCTCTGGCCAACCACCCCGAGGCCCACGACGACACGCCCGAGAAGCACGCCTTCGACACCGTCAAAGGCTCGGACTACCTGGCCGACCAGGACGCCGCCATCCAGATGACCAGCGACGCTCCGGGCATCATCTTCGAGATGGACCACTGGGGCTGCCCGTTCAGCCGCACCGACGACGGGCGCATCGCCCAGCGGCCGTTCGGCGGCGCGGGCTACCCGCGCACCTGCTACGGGGCCGACAAGACCGGTCACTACCTGCTTCACTGCCTCGTCGAGCGCGCCTACGAGCGCCGGGTCACGATGTATGTGGAGGTGTTCGTCACCGACCTCATCGTCGAGGGCGGCCGCTGCCGTGGGGTCGTCGCCTACGACATGATCCGCGGCGGCTTCGAGGCGTTCACCGCCGACGCCGTGATCATGGCCACCGGCGGCGCCGGCCGCATCTACAGCAACACCACCAATGCCATCATCTCCACGGGCGGCGGCGCCGCCGTCGCCTATCACGCGGGCGTGCCGGTCAAGGACATGGAGTTCATCCAGTTCCATCCCACGGGGCTGCTCACCACCAACATCCTCATGACCGAGGGCGCCCGCGGGGAGGGCGGCTATCTCATCAACGATCTCGGCGAGCGTTTCATGAGCAAGTACGCGCCCAAGGCCATGGAGCTGGCGCCGCGCGACATCACCTCGCGTTCGATCACCACCGAGATCCTGGAGGGCCGTGGTATCGGCGGCAAGAACTATGTCTACCTCGATCTGCGGCATCTGGGGGCCGCGAAGATCATGGAGACGCTCCCCGGCATCCGCGACCTCGCCATCCACTTCGAGGGCGTCGACCCGATCGAAGAGCCGATCCCGATCACGCCGTGCCAGCACTACACGATGGGCGGCATCGACACCGATGTGGACGGGCGCACCGTGATGCCGGGCTTCTACGCCGCCGGCGAGTGCGCCTGCGTCAGCGTGCACGGCGCCAACCGCCTGGGCGGCAACTCGCTGCTCGAGACCATCGTCTTCGGGCGCCGCTCCGGCGCGGCCGTCGTCGCCGACCTCGCGGGGAGGGCCGGCGGGGGCGACGCCTCCGCCGCCGGCGCCCGCGCGGTCGCCGACGTGGAGGCCCGCGTGGCGGCCCTTGCCGCGCGCGGCGCGGACGGCCAAGACCCGTACGCCATCCGCGCCGACATGACGGTCACCATGAAGGACCACTTCGGCGTCTTTCGCGAGGAGAAGGAGATGCGCGAGGGCCTCGAGCGGCTGCTCGCGCTCAAGGAGCGCTGCGCGACGATCGGCCTGCGCAACGCGGGCGGCGTCTTCAACCTCGATCTGATCCGCACGCTCGAGCTCGAGGGGATGGTCGATCTCGCGCTCGCCGTGGCCACCGGCGCCGTCGAGCGCACCGAGTCGCGCGGCTCGCACGCGCGCACCGACTACCCCACACGCGACGACGGGGCCTGGCTGAAGCACACGATGGCGCACTACACGCCCGACGGGCCGCGGCTCGACTACAAGCCGGTGACGCTGGGGACCTTCGAGCCACAGGAGCGCAAGTACTGATGCCTGAAGCGAAGTTCCATATCAAGCGCTACGACCCCGCCCGCGACGAGATGGGCGCGTCGCGCTACGACGACTTCGTCGTCTCCTACGACAGCAGCCTCACGGTCCTCGAGGGGCTCTTCTCGATCCAGGAGCATCAGGACGGCTCGCTGGCCTTTCGCTACTGCTGCCGGGCGTCCATCTGCGGCTCGTGCGCGATGTACATCAACGGCAAGTACCGGCTCGCTTGCCAGACCAACCTGCGCCACGTGCACGCCGACGTCATCACCGTGGAGTCCATGCCGCACCTGCCGCTGGTCAAGGACCTGGTCTGCGACATGAGCGACTTCTTCGCCAAGTACGAGTACGTGAAGCCCTGGCTGATCCGCAACTCCGCGGCTCCGGAGAGGGAGATCCTGCAGTCGCCGGAGGAGCGCAAGAAGCTCGACATGCCCATCGACTGCATCCTCTGCGGCGCTTGCTACAGCAGCTGCCCGTCGGTGTGGACCGAGGACAATTACCTCGGGCCCGCGGCCCTGCTCAAGGCCTACCGCTTCGAGGTCGACTCGCGCGACGAAGCCGGCAAGGTGCGTATGCCCTCCTGGGATAACGAGCGCGGCGCCTACCGCTGCCACACGATCACCAACTGCGTCGAGGCCTGCCCCAAGGAGCTCAACCCCACCGAGGGCATCCAGTGGCTCAAGATGGCGGCGGTGCGCCGCCGGCTGTTCGGCAAAAACAAGTAGGACCGGCCGGACGCGATGTGTGACCGGGGGGCGGCCGCAGGCCGCCCCGTCGGCGTCAGCGCAGGCCGTCGGGCGCCGCGAGCATGACGCCGGCGACAGTGACGACCGCGGCGAGCGCGAGGCGCGGCCCGATGCGCTCGCGCAGGAAGACGACGCCGAAAACGATGGTGAAGATCGGCCTCGTCGCCATGACTAGCATCGTGAGCATCGGGCCGATCGCCGCAATCGAGAGGAAGAAGAGCACCGAGACCGCGGCCTCCAGCAGGCCGGCCGCGACCCGGCTTCGCCGGCCCCGGCAGAACGTCGCCGTGCGCCGCCGCGGCCAGCGCGCCGGCCATCCCGGCGAGCGTGAGCCCGCCGAACGCCGAGCCAAGGATCGCCCAGGCAAACAGCGCCGTCCACAAGGGGTCGGTGCGGCAGATCGGCGCCACCACGGCGACCCGCTCGCCGCGCAGCGCGTAGTAGTAGGCGTCGACGGCGACCAGCCATGTCGCGAGAGCCGAGAGCACGATTCAAATGGCCGCGGTGCCGTTGATGCCGAAGCCGTTGTCCCAGAGCCGCAGTACGGTGAGCGGTACGGTGATGAGAGAGAGGCCGACGATGGCGGCGATGCGCACGAGCAAGTTGACCGCCACTGGGTCGACGTAGGCGAGGACCCGCTTGTTCACGACGACCACCAGCGCCCGGAGGGCGGTCATGCCGAAGGCGGCGACGATGCAGACGGAGTAGGTACTCGTGGCGACCCCCGGAGATTGCCAGAAGTGCATCGTATGGCGGTGCCGCGGCCGGTCGCAGCTGGAGGCGCTCTGGCCGCCCCCCGATCGCCGGGTATAATCCCGTCAACGCGGATCCCTGCGGAGGGCGCAGAGTGGAGGCCACATGAAGACGTCAGTCGGCAAGACCAAACTCGAGATCGCCTCCGGCGACATCACCGAGCTCGAGGTGGACGCCATCGCCAACGCCGCCAACACCGAGCTGTGGATGGGCGCGGGCGTGGCCGGCGCGATCAAGCGCGTAGGCGGCGAGGCCGTCGAGAAGGAAGCCATGCTGCAGGGGCCTATCGAGATCGGGGAGGCCGTTGCGACCACCGGCCACGATCTCAAGGCGCGCTGGGTGATCCACGCCGCGGTCATGGGCGCCGATCTGCAGACCAACGCCAACGCGATCGCCAAGGCCACGCGCAGTGCTCTCGACTGCGCCGAGCGCTGCCACGCGCGCTCCATCGCCATGCCGGCCTTCGGCACCGGCGTCGGCGGTTTCCCCCTGTACCAGTGCGCCAGCATCATGGTGGCCGAGACGGTGGCCTATCTGAAGGCCAAGCCCAACACCGCGCTGCGGCACATCATGTTCTCGGTCTACAGCGACGCGGCGAGGGCGGCCTTCAAGCACGCGCTCGCCGGCGCCAGCCGCTTCTAGAGACGCGGCGACTCCCGACTACGGGGACAGGGGCCCATGCCGATCGCCGCCGACGCCGTCAGCATCGAGGAGACGCTCGTCGCTCTCCTGCTCATCGCCGCGGCGGTGGCCGTCGCGGTGCGGCGTGTCGGCGTCCCGTACACGGTCGGCCTCGTGGTCGTGGGCCTCGTGGTCGGCCTCGTGACCCACGTCCGGGCCCTCAGCCTGTCGTCTGACCTGGTGTTCTACGTCTTCCTCCCGATCCTGCTGTTCGAGGCGGCGTTCAACCTGGAGGCCCGGCACCTGCTCACCGACTGGCACCGCATCCTGGCGCTGGCCGTCCCCGGCGTGCTCGTCGCCTTTGCGCTCACGGCGACGGGCGTGCGCTACCTCGGTGGCACGACATGGGTCGTCGCGCTCCTCTTCGGGGCGCTCATCGCGGCTACCGACCCCGTGAGCGTGGTCGCGTTGTTCCGCCGGCTCGGGGTGCCGGAGAGGCTCACGACGACGATCGACGCCGAGAGCCTGTTCAACGACGGTACGGCCGCCGTGGTGTTCGCCATCGTTCTCGCGGCGGTCGCGGACGGCGCCTCGGCGGGCGTGGCCGTGGCGGCCGGCCGCTTCGTGTGGATGGCCGCCGGCGGACTTGCGGTGGGCCTGGGCGTGGGCTACGTCGCGTCCGCGGTGCACCGCCTGCTCGACGATCACCTCATCGAGATCACGCTCTCGACCATCGTTGCCTTCGGGTCGTTCCTTCTCGGCCAGCAGCTCGGCATGTCGGGCGTGGTCGCGTGCGTCACCGCCGGCATCGTCGTGGGCAACTACGGCCGGCACCGCAACATGGGGCCTGTCACCCGGGTGACCATGGGCACGGTGTGGGAGTATGCGGCGTTCGTGGCCAACTCGCTCATCTTCCTTCTCATCGGCCTGCGCATCGACCTGTCGCTGATCCTCGACCACGCGTGGCTGGTGCTCGTCGCCTTCGCGATCGTGGTCGTCGCGCGCGCCGTGACGGTCTACGGCTACGGCGCCCTCTCGCGGGTCGCCGGACGCCGTCTGCCGTTCAGCTGGCAGCACGTGCTCGTGTGGGGCGGCCTGCGCGGCACTATCGCCCTTGCTCTCGTGCTCAACGTCCCCGCTGACGTGCCTGGGCGCGAGACGCTCCAGGTGGTCACCTTCGGGGTCGTCCTGCTGTCGCTGGTAGGTCAGGGCCTGACCATGCCCGTGCTCGTGCGGCGGCTCGGCCTCGCCGGCGGGGGGGAGGAGCCGGTGAGTTTGCGGCAGCGACAGGTGCTGGTCGAAGGATTCGTGCGCGCCCACGAAGCGCTCGACCGGCTCCAGGAGACCGGCGTGCTGAGGCGCGCCGAACGCCAGCACTTGGGCGTGACCATCGAGGAACAGGAGGAAGCGCTGCGAGCCGCTCGCCGGCGAGGACGACAGGCTGGCGGACCGCATCGCGGAGCTCCTCGTGCAGCGCACACGGATCGAGGCGTTGCGCCAGGCGGGCGCCGCCGACGAAGCCGTGACGGCGGCGCTCCTGGACGAGCTGGACGAACGCATCGCGCTGCTCGGCGAGCGGCTGGCGGGCGAGTCGCCGGGAGGAGGGAGGGGACCACGAACGGAACGTTGACAGACGTCCGCGGCCTCAGCGTCGGTCACTGGACCGACCGTGAGGCCGCCACCGGCTGCACGGTCGTACTCTGCGACGGCGACGGCGCCGTGGCCGGCGTCGATGTGCGCGGCTCGGCGCCGGGCACGCGCGAGACCGACCTGCTGGACCCGGTGAATCTCGTCGAGCGCATCCACGCGGTGATGATCGGCGGCGGCAGCGCCTTCGGCCTGGACGCCGCCGGCGGTGTGATGCGCTGGCTCGAGAGCCGCGGCCGCGGCGTCGGGTTCGGCGCCGCGCGTGTGCCGATCGTGTGCTCCGCCGTGCTCTTCGACCTGCCGGTGGGGCGCGCCGACGTGCGCCCCGACGCGGCCGCCGGGGAGGCGGCCTGCGACGCCGCCTCCCCGGCGGCCGTCCCCCAGGGCTCGGTCGGCGCCGGCGCCGGCGCCACCGTGGGCAAGGCGCTCGGCTTCGAGAACGCCACCAAGAGCGGCCTGGGGTCGGCGAGCGTCAGGCTGGGCAGCGGAGTAGTGGTCGCCGCCATGGTGGCGGTCAACGCGTTCGGCGACGTTGTCGACCCCGCGAGCGGCGCCGTCCTCGCCGGTCCGCGATCGCCGCACGGCGGCTTCGCGCGCACGGCGGAGCTCCTGCTCGAGTCCGCGCCCTCCGTCGCGCCGGGGTCGAACACCACCCTGGCCGTGGTGGCGACCGACGCGCGCCTGACCAAGGCTGGCGCCACGAAGGTCGCGCAGATGGCTCACGACGGCCTCGCCCGCACCATCGACCCGGTGCACACGATGTTGGACGGCGACACGGTCTTCGCGTTGGCCACCGGCGCGGCCGCGACGCCCGCCGACGTGACCGTCGTTGGCAGCGCGGCCGCGGGCGTGCTCGCCGCGGCCGTCCTGGCGGCTGTGCGCGCCGCTACCGGCCTCGCCGGCCTGCCGTCGGTGAGCGAGCTGGCTGCCGATTAGCCACCGCAGGCAGGCTAACGTGGGGGGCGCCGTAGGCGCACCACACATTAGCTTTCGCCGCCGGGCGTCACGCCCCGCTCGGCGAAGGCGCGCAGCAGCCCAAAGCAGCCCGTGAGCATCATGTCGCCGTAAGGCGCCGCGTACTCGAGCGGCAGCGCGCTGCCGGCAAGCAGGGCGCGGCACGGCCCTGTGGCGAAGAACGGCAACGCGGTCGGGTCGACCGTCTGCGCCGCGGCGGCCAGCACGGCTCCGTGGCCACCGCCCTCACGCACCTCGTCGCTGCCCAGGTCCCCGGCCAGGAACCGCCGCAGGTACTGCTCGAGGCCGGGTCCGTCGAGCAGCCTGGTGTGATGCTCGAACACGCCGGCCAGTCGGCCACCCAACGTGACCACGCAGATCGTGTGCCCGTTGCCCACGTTGACGAGGACGGCGTCGGCGACGCCTGACGGGAGCGCGCCGTAGAGCGCCGCCGGGCCGGTGTCGGCGACGAGCGCCGGCCCGCCGCCGGCGAGCTCGTCGGCGAGCGTAGCTGCGGCGCGCAGCCTGGTGAAGTCGGACGGCGTGTCGGGGGTCGCGTAGAAGAGCTCGCCGAGAAGCCGGCCCTCGTCCACGGCGGACTTCCAGAAGGCGAAGCGGAAGACGCGATTGGAGCCGCGCGGGCTGAAGCCGTGGTCCTGGACGGCCACCGCGACGGCGTCGAAGCGCGGCTCCACGCCGAGCATCTCGAGCGCGTCGCGCAGGCCGGCCGCGTCGAGGTCGCCGGAGCGCACGTGGGCGAACGAGCCGGCCGGCAGGCGGCCGAGCAACTCGGCCGCTGTGCTTTCGCCGACCACGCGCGCGCCGAGGGCGCGGACCTTGTCCACGTCGTCGGCGAAGGTCCGCGCCGCCTCCTCCGTGGCCACCAAGGCGTGGCCGGCGGCGAGGTGCGCCTTCATGGCGCCGCCGTCGGCGCCGCCGCCCATCGTCGGCCCCGTGAACACGACGGTCTGGCCGCGCCCGGTCGCCTGGGCGATCTGCGCGGCCACCACCTGAGTGCGGGACGGCACGACGAGCTTGACGGCGTTCTCGAGCGGCTGGCCGGGACGCGTGAGGAGGATGTCGGCGGTGCCGGCGCCGACGTCGACGGCGAGGATGCGCGTGCCGGGGTCTCCTGGGGCAGGCGCCGCGCCGGGGGCGCTCCCGCGGCGGCCGGAGGGGGCGGCGCCGTGGGCGCCGCCGCTCACGCCGGCCGCCGGGCCGGCGCCTTGCTGAAACGGAGCTTCCAGACGCTCGTCATCGCCTCCAGGACGATGTCGTTGCTCATCTTGCTCTCGCCCACCTTGCGGTCGACGAAGATGATGGGCAGTTCGACGACCTTGAAGCCGAGCTTGTGCGCGCGGTAGGTCATCTCGATCTGGAAGCCGTAGCCGGCGGCGCCGATGGCATCGAGGTCGATCGTCTCGAGCACGCGGCGGCGGAAGCATTTGTAACCGCCCGTGAGATCGTGGAACGGGAGGCCGAGGATGGTCTGCGCATACAGGCAGCCGCCGCGGCTGATGACCTTGCGAGAGAGCCCCCAGTTCTCGACACCGCCGCCCTTGACGTAGCGCGACCCGAGCACGAGGTCGGCGCCCTGGTCGATGAGTCGCAGGAAGTGAGGCAGGTAGCTCGCGTCGTGGCTGAGGTCGGCGTCCATCTCGAAGACGCGCTCCGCGCCCATGGCGAGCGCCTCGCGAAAGCCGGCGACGTAGGCCTTGCCCAGGCCCTCCTTGCCGGCGCGGTGCAGCACCGAGACGTCCGCGACCTCCGCGGCGAGCTGGTCGGCCAGCTCGCCGGTGCCGTCCGGGGAGTTGTCGTCGACGATGAGGGTGTGCAGCTGAACGCCGTGACCGTCGGCGACCTCGCGGATGCGGGCCAGGGCGTGCCGCAAGTTCTCGCGTTCGTTGTAGGTGGGGAGGACGATGACGTTCATCGTGGACAGAGTATACCGTCGCCGGGGCCGCTGCGCCGCCCGGCTCCGGCCCCGCACCCTCGTCCGCGCCTGTCTCTTCGCGTCCGTCCGTGCTCTCTGCTACCCTGTGCGGCCGGAGCGGAAAAGGGAGTCGGTCTCATGGCAAGCATCACCCTCAACATAAGCCTGAGACTTTTCCGCCAGCGCAGGCGCCAAATGCCGCAGAAGGAGGGTTGTCAGGGCCGTTGAATACACTATAGTGGTGTCCTCATTCGGTAGGGCACTACATCTTGTGGTGAGGAGTCATCCGTGCATTGTCCTTTCTGTAGCAGCGACGAGAGCAAAGTCGTCGATTCCCGCGACTCGGAATCGGGCGACGCCATCCGCCGGCGGCGAGAGTGCCTGGCCTGCGAGCGTCGCTACACGACCTACGAACGGCTCGAAGAAGTGCCCCTGGTGGTCGTCAAGCGCAGCGGGAGCGAAGAGGTGTTCGCGCGGCAGAAGCTTCTCAACGGCCTGCTGCGCGCCACCGAGAAGAGGGCCATCCCCATCGAGAGACTGGAGCGGGCCGTCGACGACATCGAGAACGAACTGCGTCGCGTCCCCGGGCAGCGGGTGACCACGCAGATGGTCGGGGATTGTGCGCTGCGGCACCTCCGGGACATCGACAAGGTGGCCTACGTGCGTTTCGCCTCGGTCTACCGGCAGTTCGACGGCGTCGACGAGTTCCAGCAGGAGCTCGCCCGTCTCGAACGCGCCGGCGCCGATCCGCTGCCGGGCGAGGAGCCGCTGCCGGGCATCGAAGCCGAGATCGACGCGTTTACGGCCAGCACATTCATCGAGCCGCCACAGGCGGTCGCGACCGGGGGGGACAAGGGGCATGACTGATACGGGGAAGGCAGTGATCGAGCTCTCGGCCAATGCGCTCAAGGTGCTGCAGCGCCGCTACCTCAAGAAGGGCGAGAACGGCGAGCTGCTCGAGACACCTGAAGAGATGTTCCGGCGCGTCGCCCGCGCCATCGCGCAGGCCGAGCGTCTGTACAACCCCGCCGCCCCCGTCGAAGAGTGGGAGGCCACCTTCTACGAGCTCATGACCAGCCTCGAGTTCCTCCCCAACAGCCCCACCCTCATGAACGCCGGCCGCGAGCTGGGCCAGCTCTCGGCCTGCTTCGTACTCCCCGTCGGCGACTCCATGGAGTCCATCTTCGAGGCCATCAAGAACACCGCTCTCATCCACAAGAGCGGCGGGGGCACCGGCTTCAGCTTCTCGCGCGTGCGCCCGCACAACGACGTGGTGATGAGCACCAAGGGCGTCTCCAGCGGCCCGCTCTCCTTCATGAACGTCTTCGATGCCGCCACCGAGACCATCAAGCAGGGCGGCACGCGGCGCGGCGCCAACATGGGCATCATGCGCGTCGATCACCCGGACATCCTCGACTTCATCAGGGCCAAGGAGGACGACGACCGCCTCAACAACTTCAACATCTCGGTGGCCGTCACCGACGCCTTCATGCGCGCCGTCGACGCCGACGAGGACTACCCGCTGATCAACCCGCGCTCCGGCGACGTGGTGCGCACCCTGAAGGCCCGCGAGGTTTTCAACAGCATGGTCACGCTGGCCTGGAAGAACGGCGACCCCGGCATCGTCTTCATCGACCGCATCAATGCGGACAACCCCACGCCGCAGCTGGGCGAGATCGAGAGCACCAACCCGTGCGGCGAGCAGCCCCTGCTGCCCTACGAGAGCTGCAACCTGGGCTCCATCAACCTCAGCAGGGTCGTGCCCGACGGCCACGTCGACTACGGCGCCCTCGGCCGCATCGTGCGCACCGCGGTGCGCTTCCTGGACGACGTCATCGACGTCAATCGCTACCCGCTGCCCGAGATCGAGCGGATGACCAAGGGCAACCGCAAGATCGGTCTCGGCGTCATGGGCTTCGCCGACATGCTGCTGCGCCTCGAGGTACCCTACGACTCCGCCGAGGCCTGCAAGATCGCCGGCGATGTCATGAGCTTCATCCACGACGAGGCCCGCGCGGCCAGCGAGGAGCTGGCCCGCGAGCGCGGCGTGTTCCCCAACTTCGAGGGCTCCATCTTCGACAGCCCCGCGGGCGCCCGCGTGCGCAACGCCACCGTCACCACGATCGCGCCCACGGGCACCATCAGCATCATCGCCGGCTGCTCGAGCGGCATCGAGCCCCTGTTCGCGATCAGCTACGTGCGCGCCAACGTGCTCGACGACGACCGCATGGTCGAGGGCCACCCGTACTTCGAGCAGGTCGCGCGGCAACGCGGCTTCTACAGCGACGAGCTCATGAAGCAGATCGCCGAGGTGGGCTCCGTGCGGCACCTCGACGGGGTGCCCGCCGACGTGCAGCGGGTCTTCGCCACGGCCCACGACATCACCCCGGAGTGGCACATCAAGCTGCAGGCAGCCTTCCAGAAGAGCACCGACAACGCCGTCTCCAAGACGGTCAACTTCCCCAACGAGGCCACCGCCGACGACGTCGAGAACGTCTACCTGTTGGCCTTCCGCAGCGGCTGCAAGGGCGTCACCACCTACCGTGACGGCAGCCGCGAGGAGCAGGTGCTCAACGTCGGTCAGAGCAAGAACAAGCGCGAGCGTGACCCAGCCGCGGGAGGCATCGCCACCACGCGGCCCTCGCGGCCGCAGCTGCTCAGCGGCGAGACGCAGCGCATGGACACGGGCTGCGGCAAGCTGTTCGTCATCATGAACGACGACGAGTACGGACCGCGCGAGGTCTTCGCCAACATGGGCAAGGCCGGCGGTTGCGCCTCGAGCAACACCGAGGCGCTCGGCCGGCTCATCTCTCTCGCTCTCAAGAAGGGCGCCTCGACCGGCGAGATCGTGGAGCAGCTCAAAGGCATCCGCTGCCACGTGCCCTACGGCCTCGGCGCCAACGCTACGCTGAGCTGCGCCGACGCCATCGGCAAGGCGCTCGAGCGGCGCTACGTGGTCGGCGCCGCCGCGGCAGCGGCCGGCGGATCGGAGCCGCAGCTCTCGTTCGTCCAGGTGGCGCAGGGCGCTTGCCCCGATTGCGGCGGCGACATGCGGCACGAGGGCGGCTGTGCGGTGTGCAACGATCCCGCATGCGCCTACAGCAAATGCAGCTGAGGCGGCTGCGCCGACGACGTCTACACCTACGCCGACGCGCCTGAGGAACTTCGCGTGCAGATAGTCTCTGTCTAGATGCGCCCATAAGTTCGGCACAGGAGAATGTCATGGACCGGGAGCAAGCCAAATGACAACCTCACCGACAGTAGAGGGAGCATCCGACGTCCCCGCGCAGGTCTTTGAGACGTTCCTTGAGGCCCTTGCGGGTACGGGCGTGTCGGCCGAGTTGATCGCACGGCTTCGCAGGGCTCTTCTGGAAGACCAGACCTTCACGGACAGCGCGCTGAAGGCAGCCGTTCTGGGGGAGGAAGCGCTACCATGATTCGGGTCGAGTCCATCAGGATCGAGGAGTTTCGTGGAATCCGCGATCTGACACTGGACCTCAATG
>Ga0209429_10001620_pt1 | contig 13747 bp, 13 predicted proteins | sample BarGraNGADG00212_3_FD_184493 | JGI IMG/M metagenome (GOLD analysis project Ga0209429, IMG submission 184493) | Arctic peat soil microbial communities from Barrow, Alaska - Barrow Graham LP Ref core NGADG0004-212 (SPAdes) (version 2) | ecosystem: Environmental > Terrestrial > Soil > Wetlands >... | reverse complement strand
GAAAAGGAAATAGTTTTACATTTTAATTCCAACCTTGCTCCTGTAAAAGTGGCGGTTTTCCCATTAGTTAAAAAGTTATCCGAAGATGCTAAAAAAATATATGACGATTTAAAATCCTGCTGGGGTAATATTGAGTTTGATGAATCCGGTAGTATCGGTAGAAGATATCGCCGTCAGGACGAAATCGGCACGCCGTTTTGCGTCACTTTTGATTTTGATTCGCTGGATGATAAAAAGGTCACCGTCCGCAATCGCGACACCATGAAACAGGAACGCATTGAAATATCAGAATTAAAAAATTACTTATTTGAGAAGCTGAATTCTTGGATGAAGGTATAAAATGGAAAAAAGCCCGAATGAATCTGAAATGAATGCGAAACCTGCCGAAATTGATGCGAGATTGGCCGAAATTATTAAATTTCCGATGCCTTTTGAAGTGAAAGTTGAAGATTTAGTACGATTGAAACATCCATTATCCAATCAAAAAATTAAATCTGAACACGAATTAGAAAATTCTACATGCTATATGCGAAATAGTTTCGATAATTTAGCAGGTCCGAATTTAGATAAAGTTAAAAAAATTTTTAAAAATCAAACCGTTGTTGATTTGGGTGCGGGGGAGTCGAGTTTGGGTTATCAGTTATCCGTAAAAGCTGGTGCTAAAAGTTATATTGGAGTTGAACCTTATTTTGCGCAGGAATTACGGCATGGTGGGGGAGTTGGAACATTAACTTACATTTTAACTCATGATTTGCCAGATACTGGTGAACTCTCATTTAATATGTCAAGTCATATTAATACCAAAGAAGATTCGCTTATTCCTTGGAGTGTTGTAGATACTGACATGCTGTCTTTTCTAAAATCAGTAGAAGATGGTCAAATAAGCGTCCTTTTGTCGGGTATTGATGATATAATTATTAAAGATGATAACTATGCAGACGAGGTGGGACAAGAGATTGAAAGAACTCTTGCTCCTCAAGGGGGAGTTCTAAGTATCCATTCTTATATCTACAGTCCTTCGATTGATCGTGAAGGCGAAGTTTTTCGTGATGATGAGCATGAAAAAGAAAGAACATTTTATTCAAACAGTAGTGGTGTCAAAATATACACAAAATAGATTGTTAATTACTCCCATGTTTTAATTTTACCTAACCAGCAAAATACAACCCCAGGGGTTGTATTTTGGGTTTAAAGCTCATCGATTAAATGTTTTTTGATGATTGATAATTCTTGTTGATAGGCAATTCTATCTTGGACGAATTCTTTGTATTTTTTAGGTTCAATTTTAAGCAGATCGTCAAATTGACAGATGGGATAGTCAACCCGATCAATATATTCCTTGTAAGAGGAAAATTTCCAGTCCTCTGGTTTTTTAACTAAAAAAGCACTGGTCGGATTGAGATGATGGTATCTTGTTAAATGTAGTAACTGCTCGTCACTTTCAACTGGTACATTTTGAAATTTACTTTCCCATAAAGGTCCCTTGCGGTGGTATTTAACATTAAAATAGCGAGTATAACTGTTTAGGATATTACTCATAAAGTTTGATATGCCAGATGGCGTCAATTGTTTGACCGTGAGGTGAACGTGAGTTGGCATTAAGCAATAAGAGATAATTTGTACAATCTTTTCTTGATCTCTAGTAATTGAATTAAAACATTTTTCAAAACCATCTTTTTGCACTTTTTCTAACCTCACAAAAACAGAGAAACTTGAGGGAGGTTCTTTAACTTGAAAAAATTGTAACAAATGAATCATTCGTTGAAAATCTGCATCACAATTAAAAATTTTAAACTCGGCGATACTTCGGCTGAAGATATGATACACTTCCCCATCTACTAATTGATTTTTTCTTTTCATATATCTATTTTACCATATAAATACAACCCCAGGGGTTGTATTCGGTAAAGTTATCCACAGCCCTTGGGGCTGTTTTTTAGTTTTAACCTGTTAATTTTAAAATTTGTGCTTTAAAAACAGGGTGTTGACACAGGAATACAGGTGGCATAAGATAGAGAGGAAGTGGAAAATTGTGGATAAATGTGGGGAAATTAACAAATGTTTATCGGAGAGTACGAACACGCAATTGATGAAAAAGGGAGGATGGCGGTTCCTTCCAAAATGCGAGGGGATATTGGTAGTGGTGCGGTCGTAACTCGGGGGATCGATAATTGTCTCTGGCTCTTTCCTAAGAAAGAGTGGCAAACCTTAGCCGAGAAATTAGCAAATTTACCTTTAACAGATGCTAATTCAAGAGCTTTTTCTCGTTTAATGCTTGCCGGTGCGATGGAAGTGGAATTTGATAGCCAAGGCAGAATCCTGCTTCCAAGTTATTTAAGAAGTTATGCCGGTTTAACCAAACATGCCGTGGTAGCCGGTCTTTTCAACCGTTTAGAGATTTGGGACCAGTTGAAATGGAAAGAGTATAAGCAAATGTCCGAAAAGGCGACTGATCAAATCGCTAAACATATGGCAGATTTGGGCATTTAATCTCTCGACTAAGATCGAGATTTAATCCTTTGTTTGACTAGCAGCCAGTAAAAACAAAAATTTTACGGCTGCATCACATATTTTAGGTCCTACCCGTCACAATATGTGCCGGGCGGGGCAAAACAAAATTGGTATTTTTTTAAGGAGGGGCACTGGCTGCTAGTCCTAATAACATTTACATCACACCTATGGCAAAGATTACTTTGCGCGGAATTTCCGGAGAAATATGAAACACATTCCAGTCTTAGTACAAGAAGTTATTAAAAACCTTGCCCCTCATCCCAATGAAAACTTTGTTGATTTGACCCTTGGCCACGGCGGCCATGCATTAGAGATCCTTAAAAAGACAGCACCCAAAGGAAAATTGTTAGCCGTAGAGCAGGATCCAATTGCGATTGGGGAGGCAGAGAAGAATTTAGCGCCTTTTAAGAATCGCGTGACCATTCTTCAAGGCAATTTCAAAGAAATTGGACTGCTTATTCGAAAATGGCGCAATGTGGAAATATCTGGTGTATTGATTGATCTGGGTCCGAATACACAGCAGCTTTCAACTGAAGATATCGGTTTGAGTTTTCAGGGTGATGCTCCGTTGGATATGCGGTTAGACCCGGGAATTCAAAAAAGTGCTTCAGATATTCTAAATAAATTTTCCCAAAAAGAAATTGAAAATATTCTTTATACAGGGGAAGAACGTTACGCTCGAGCTATTGCTAAAAAAATAGTTTTTGCTAGAAACTTGAATTCGATCGAAACTACTAGTCAACTAGTCGAAGTGATTCGTCAGGCTACACCACCGGATTACAGGTTTAACCGAAAAACACATTTTGCTACGGGGACTTTTAGAGCATTGCGGTTAGCCGTTAATGACGAACTAGGTAATTTAAAAAGCGTTTTGCCCCAAGTTGTTTCAATTTTATCTCCTGGTGGAAGATTGGTTGTTATTACCTTTCATTCACTGGAAGACAGAATAGTGAAACATTTTTTACGCGATAGAATTGATTTAGAAGTTTTATCACCAAAGCCGATTATGGCATCGGAAGAAGAAATAACATCAAATTCAAGTGCCCGTTCAGCCAAGCTAAGGGTGGCAGTAAAAATTTAAAAAGGAGAGAGAAAATGTTAATTACACAGCAAAATACCTGGGAACCAGGTTTTCGCAGAAGAACTATTAAAAAAGAATTTAAAGTTGGACCTATGTCTTTAAAGTTTGTTACAGTGGCTTTAATTGCTGTTGGTGCCTTATTTTATTTGGCTCAAAGTACTCAAAGTTCCGCTCAAAAATATAAAATTACACGATTAACTGATAGTAAAAATCAGCTTCTATCCCAGAGTAAAGATTTAGAAATTGAAGCGGTGCGACTAAAATCGCTCAACGAAATTAAAAATACAGCTGAAGGTCAAGGATTAGTGAGCGAAGTTAATAATTAATCATATGCCTAATCAAGAAGCTCATAAACGAATTCAAATCCTTGGGGTGATTTTTGTGCTGATCACTCTTCTTTTGGGTTACCGACTTTTTCAAAAACAAATTATTCAACATGGTAGTTATGTGGCCCAGGCTGAGAACCAGTATATTGTCAAAAACGATGTACCGGCAACTCGCGGTAATATTTATTTTTCAGACATGTTCCCAGCGGCAACAAATACTCGACTTTATCAAATTTTAGCGGTGCCTAAACAAATTAAAGATAAGCAAGTGACGGCAGAAAAATTAGCACCGTTAATTGCTCAAAAAGAGACCGATCTTTTTGGCGAAATTAATAATGATAAATACTATATTCCACCATTGGCTAAGAAGCTTTCGGAAGCGGATGGTCAAAAAATAGCCGATCTACATCTTAAAGGTATTACGGTTATGCCTGAAAGTTTGCGTCTTTATCCTGAGGGAGAATTGGCTAGTCAAGTGTTAGGTTTTGTTGATGCTTCGGGCGATGGTCATTATGGGATAGAAGGTTATTTTAATAACGAATTAAAAGGTGTTGGAGGTGAGGTTTACGGTGAAAAAGATAGTCAAGGCAAGGTTTTTGATGAAAGTTCAAATTTAGCGGCTCGCGATGGCACTAATTTTGTTCTAACTATTAATCATGATGTTCAATATAAAGTGGAACAAGTTTTAAAAACAGCTTTAGAGAAATATCAAGCTGACTCTGGTTCAATCATTATCTCTGATCCTAAAACTGGTCAAATTATTGCCATGGCTAATGCGCCTACATATGATCCAAATAATTTTAGTAAAGTAGCTGATCAACAAAGATTTAACAACGCAGCTGTCAATAACGCCTGGGAGCCAGGATCGGTTTTTAAACCATTTACTATGGCAGCTGCAATTAATGAAAATAAAGTTCAGCCCGATACAACCGGTAATTTTGGTGAAGAAGTGACAGTTAATGGTTATCAAATTCATACTTCAACCAAGCAGGCTTATGGCAAGGAAACCATGACTCAGGTTTTGGAAAACTCCGATAATGTGGCCATGGTCTGGGTAGCCAATCTTTTGGGTAAAGATTTAATGGAAAAATATTTTAAAGACTACGGTTTTGGTCGGAAAGCCGGGATTGAACTAGATACGGAAAGCCCCGGCGATTTAGTCGAAGTTAAACACATGTCTGATGTTCAGCAAGCTAATATGGCTTTTGGTCAGGGTATTACGGCAACTTGTCTTCAAGTATTGGATGCAACGGCCATAATTGCTAACAAAGGAAAATTTATGCAACCATATATTGTGCAAAAGACCATAGATTATGCCGGCAAAGAAGACGTGCGTCAAGCAAAGGAAGTGACACAAGTTCTTTCTGAGGACACAGCGAATAAAACCAAAGATATGATGGTTTCAGTCGTGGTCAATGGTCATGGTAAGCACGCCGCTGTGTCTGGTTATACGATAGCAGGAAAAACTGGTACAGCTCAGGTACCAAAACCGGGAGGCGGGTACTATGAAGACCGTCATGTCGGTTCATTTACTGGTTTTGCACCAGCCAATGATCCTAAGTTTGCCATGGTAGTGCGGTTAGATAATCCAAAAAATGTGGATTGGGCTGAAAGTTCGGCGGCACCGACTTTTGGTGAAATTACTGCTTGGCTCTTGGACTACATGAATGTACCAAAAGACCAATAATTCTATTGTGATATATGGTTAAATAGGGTATATTAAATTTATAGCCAAGCAGTAACTTGTCGCGGAAATTTAAAAGGACTTTAAATTATAGCCAAGCAGTAACTTGTCGCGGAAATTCTGACGAATTATGGCCAAGCAGTAACTTGTCGCGGAAATTTTCCGAAGGAAAATTATGCAGAAAATTTTATTTAATTATCTTAAGTTTTGGGCTGGTGGATATTTACGGCGGACAAAACCTGAAATTATCGCTGTTACCGGTTCGGTGGGAAAAACCTCGGCTAAAGAGGCGATTTTTGAGGTTCTTAAAGTTAAGTTTGGCGACCAAGTCAGAAAATCAGAGGGTAATTTAAATAATGAAAGCGGCGTACCAGTTGCCGTCTTGGGTTATAAGAAAGCTCCTTCGTATAGCGCCAAAAATCCATTGGGTTGGATTCCGATAATTTTATGTGCGCCATTTAGAAGTTTTTTCTTAAAAAAAGTTGAAGTTTTGGTCTTAGAATTAGCGGCTGATAAGCCAGGGGATATGAAGTATCTTACTTCTTTTGTCAAACCCAAAATTGCGGTTCTAACAGCTATTGGTCCGGCGCATTTAGAGGCATTTGAGACGATGGATAAAATAGTTGAAGAAAAATCCGATTTATTACGCGCTTTAGAAATTGGTGGTTGGGCAGTAATCAATTTAGATAATGAGCTATCAAGAAAGGTTTTTTATGGTGGTCGTTGGCAGAAGAAGAGTTATGCTGTAAATTACGATGCCGATATTCAGGCGGAAAATATCCAAACTGAAATCAATAATTTTAAAGGAGAGACTACATTTGATATTAAAATCAAGGACGAAAAAGAAAAAGTCATATTACCAACACTGGGTAATTTTACTAATGTTTCAGCGGCTTTAGCGGGTGCGGCAGTGGGAACAATTTATCAAATGAGTTTATCTGATATTGCCAAGGGATTGAAAAATGTCAAAAACGAGAAACATCGTATGACCGTTTTCCAGGGCAAAAATAACACGACTATTATCGATGATTCTTACAATGCTAATCCACAAAGTATGAAGGCAGCATTAGATTTAATGAAATCATTGCCAGCCAAAAGAAAAATTACTGTTCTAGGTCAAATGCGTGAGCTTGGTCCCATAAGTCAAGAGGCGCATAAAGAAATTGGTCAATTGGCAAAAGAAGTTGCTGATCTTGTTATTGAAGTCGGTGATAATCAATATAGTGCGGCTAAAAATTTCGCCTCAACAGAAGAAGCAACCGAATTTCTTTTGAAAGAAGTGAAGCCAGGTGATATAATCTTAATTAAGGCCTCGCGCACAATCAGACTAGATAAAATCGCCGAAAGTTTAAAGCAGTAATAGTTTACACTGACGAATGGAGATGAGGAAGTAGTCAAGTAGTAACTTGCCGCGGAAATTTTTCAGGAGAAAAATTATGGAACAATTCCAAGTTTATATTCCGGATATTGCAAAAATATTATGGCTCACAGCCATTTCTTTTGTCATTGCCCTGATTTGGACGCCTCTTTTTACTGATTTTTTGTACAAAAATAAATTGGGTAAAAAAATTCGTGATACCAGCTTGGATGAGCAAAAAGCTCCGATTTTTTATAAACTTCATAAAGGCAAAGAAAATACTCCGACCATGGGTGGTTTATTGGTTTGGGTGACAACAGCTGTCATCACCGTATTATTTAATCTTTCCCGGGCCGGAACATGGTTGCCTCTGTTTGTTTTGGTTTTTTCAGGTATCATTGGCGCAATTGATGATTTACTAAATATTCGAGGCATTGGTCCAAACCGCGGCGGTTTGGCTTTTCGCTATAAATTTTTCTTATATTTAAGTATTGCTGTGCTTGGAGCATGGTGGTTCTACTTTAAATTAGGGTGGAATGTTTTTCATGTACCGGGCTTGGGTGATGTTTTCTTGGGTTGGTGGTATATTCCTTTATTTATTGCAGTCATTGTTTTTATGGCTTTTTCGGTTAACCAAACAGATGGTTTAGATGGCCTAGCTGGTGGTACTTTAGCCATTGCTTATGGCGCCTATGGGGTTATTGCTCTAGCTGACGGCAAGTTGGCTTTAGCGGCATTTTGCGGTACAATAATGGGCGCACTTTTGGCTTTTTTGTGGTTCAATGTCTATCCAGCTCGGTTTTTTATGGGCGATACGGGGTCTATGGCATTGGGGGCTACTTTAGGCATTATTGCGTTTCTCACTAACCAGGTAGCGGTTCTACCAATCATCGGTTTTGTTTTTGTGCTAGAGGCTTTAAGTACAGTCATTCAAATGTTTTCAAAAAAGTTTTTTCATAAAAAAGTTTTTCTTTCAGCGCCAATACATCACCATCTCGAGGCTCTTGGTTGGCCAGAAAGTAAAGTGACCATGCGTTTTTGGATTATTTCCGCCGCCATGGCTGTAATTGGTCTTATGATCGCACTCATCGGTAGGGGATAATTATCCACAGGTCGATAATTATGTTTTTTTGATATAAAATAATAGTGTCATTCTGAGCGTAGTGAAGAATCTCACACGGATGTGTGTTAAAATATCTAAGGAGGATTGATGCAACCTGAACCCAAAAAACACGTTTCTCACGCGATTGCCTGGTCAATAATTATTTTATTATCTGGTTCATTGGCTATAGGTATCTGGGTTTATGTTAATCAAATTAGCTCTATTTACGACGACACCGTTATTTACAGTATTCCACATAATAAAACTTCATCAAAACCAACAACAGCTACTGGTCCCATTGTTGATTGGGAAACTTATACTAATGATACTTACGGGTTTAGTTTTGAATATCCAAGCGAATGGGCCACTACGAAAGCAGAATCAACAAAAAGTGGCGATGGTGATACTCAAGACATATTATTTAAAGTAATATTTAGTAATCCTCAAAGAGTTAAAGATATGCAAATATCGAATTGTTTGTCTAATGAGCAGGTTAATTGGTCGAATCCAGCACCAACCAAGGAAGAATGCACAGATATTTTATCAGGATTAACAACTACACAAAGAACAGAATTAAATACCAGAATGGACCCCAAAAATTTATTTGTTAGAGTCATGAAATACGACCCAAATAGTGCTTCTTTAAAAGATTGGTTAGTAAAAGAGTATAAGAAACCGAACACTGAACTGGAAGATTATGACGTTGGAAAAGTAATAAAAATGGGTGGTATAGATGGATTTGTGTCATCTATCGGCTGTTGTTCGGGTACTGATGTTAGTTATGTTATTCAAAAGGGAGATTATGTTTATATGCTTGGGACAAATGACTCATCAGGGAAAACTGGAGAATCTAGAGCAGAAGCCGATGATGCTTTTATTCAAAAAATCGCACCTACCTTTCTTTTCGCAAAATAAACTTTAGCTGTATCAAAAAAGCGCCTTAAAGGAAATCATGACACCTTATCGGCGCTTTTTATGTTTCACATCAAAAATGTCTGTTGAATAACCACCATGCCACTTCCAAGGTGGCATATTCTGAATAGTTCAAATAACATTAGCTCATATCAGTATTTCTAGCCTCGTTTGTACCACTCCAATGATATATCATTGGAGTGGTATATTAAGGGTAAATTTGAAGTGATTGTGTAAATTTATGATTTTATTATGTTTTATCTGATATCAAAATAAAATAAGTAATAATCGCTTTGAGAATTAGGTCTTTTTTTGATATAATGAGTGTATAGGTAAGTCGACACTTACCGCGGAAATTTTTTACTAGGTACAAAAAAATTATGGAAGAACGCTTCTTTAAGTTTTCGTTATTTTCTTGTTTTCCAGAAATCGTTCAGGGAATTACCAACCGATCATACGGAGATATGACATTCGGACATTTAGCCCTGGAAGAAGTGGTTAAAAACAGGAGGCAATTTACAACAGACCTGGGTATCGATTTAAACCAGGTGGTTTCACCCCAACTAGTCCACGGTAATCGTATCGTGGTGGTTGGAGTTGAGGATAAAGGTAAGGGTACTATTGACCCTGAATCACGACTTCCTGGTACCGATGGTCTAATTACTAAAGAACGAGGGGTGTTTTTAATGACAACTGTGGCAGATTGCATACCTGTTTTTGTCTATGATCCGGCCAATCGAGTGGTAGCATTGGTCCATGCTGGTTGGCGGGGGATTATTGACCAAATTATTCCCAAGACTATTGATAAATTTTGTGATTTTAATTCCAAACCTGAAGATTTAATTGTGGGAATTGGACCTGGCATTTGCCAAAAGCATTTTATTGTTAAAAATAGTGTTTTAAAGTTGTTTTTAGAAAACTATCCTTCGGCGACATTGGTTCGAAATAAAGATGGTTACGTCGATTTAAAAAAAGCCATTTTAGGGGATTTTAAAAAAGCCCATGTTCATACTGGAAACATCGAAATATCAAATTTTTGCACCGTTTGTGATAATGGTATCTATGGTAGTTTTCGTAAAGAAGGTGAAAAAGGACCGAAAATGGCGGCAATTATCGGAATGAGAGAGTAAAAGGATATACATGAATAAGAATTTCAAAAATAAAAAAGTTGGTATTTTAGGGTTAGGCGAAGAAAATATCGCTTTATTGCAGTATCTGAAGCATTCAGGGGCCAAAATTACAATTTGTGATCAGAAGAGTAGAGTGGAGCTTGAACCTTCTTTGAAGCGTTTTAGCGAGTTTGAATATGATCTACAACTCGGTCCTACTTACTTAGATAATCTTTCCGACTTCGATATTGTTTTTCGTTCTCCTGGGCTCCCCTACTTAAATGAAAAAATTCAGGTTGCCAAGGAAGCGGGCGTGAAAATTTCTTCGGAGATAAAATTGTTTTTTGACCTCTGCCCGGCTCCCATTATTGGAGTTACTGGTACTAAGGGTAAGGGTACAACCACAACGCTGATCGGGGATATCTTAAAAAAATCAATTAGAGCGCAAGAGACACAAAAATTTATCAATCGTGTTTTTGTGGCTGGTAACATTGGTCAGGCACCGATTGAATTTGTGGATAATTTGGAAAAAAATGACGTTGTTGTTTTAGAACTTTCCAGTTTTATGCTACAGGACTTACATGTTTCACCGCATATTGCAGTAGTGTTAGATATTAAAATTGATCATTTAGATCACCATGAAAATGAAGCAGAATATATACAAGCTAAAACAGCAATTGTGAAGTACCAAACGAAAAAAGATTTTGCTGTGGTTAATGCGGACTATGCAACTACCTTAGATTTTGCGACCAAAACTTTAGCTGAAGTTTATTGGTTCTCAAGGCGGAAGGTTGTTAATCAAGGTGTATTTCTTCAAGGTGACGAACTCATTCTACGTGATGATGGTAAGGATAACATATTGGTTAAAACATCTGAAGTAACTTTGCGAGGAGAGCACAATTTAGAAAATATTGCAGCAGCCGCAACCTCGGCATACCTGGCTGGTGCTGATTTAGAATCAATTAAGAAAGTTATAAAAAATTTTAAGGGTTTAGAACATCGTTTAGAATTTATAGGCCAACACGCCGGTATTAAATATTATAATGATTCTTTTTCCACGACACCAGATACGGCCATAGCGGCAATTCATGCATTTTCAGATCCGGTGATTTTAATTGCTGGTGGTTCGGAAAAAAATGCTGATTATACGGAATTGGGTAAGGTGATTTCCGGAAGTAATACTAAGACAGCGATTTTAATCGGAGACACCGGGCCACAAATTAAGAAAAAAATTAATAATTCTAAGATTAAGATTATTGATACTTGTAAAAACATCGAAGATGTTGTGAAGTCGGCAAGATCTGTTGCTGAAAAGGGCGACGTTGTTTTACTTTCACCTGCTTCAGCTAGTTTTGATTGGTTTGGAAATTACAAAGAAAGAGGAAAGAAGTTTAAAGAAGAAGTATTAAAAGGATTTGTATGAGAGTATTGCCCGGACATAGTCAAAAACCAGATTATATTTTTGTGATGATGGTTTTTTTACTGACTTTTTTTGGATTGGTCATGATTGCCTCCAGCTCAATGGTTGCTTCGATGGATAAATTTGGTAGCAGTTATAGCTATGTGATTCGACAAATCGGTTCTTTGATAATTGGTCTGATTCTTATGTTTCTTGCGGCAAAAATTGACTATCGATTCTGGAAAAAAAATGCGATCTGGCTTTTTCTTATTACGATTATTCTCTTAATTTTGGTTTTTATTCCTGGTTTGGGTGTCAAAATAAACGGTGCGCAACGCTGGATTGGGATTGGTTCAAAAATGTTTCAGCCAGCGGAAATTATCAAAATTACTTTTATTATTTACTTAGCTGCTTGGCTTGATAAAAAAGGCGAAAATATTAAACATCCTTTGAGTGGTTTTTTGCCTTTTGTTATTTTAGTTGGTTTGGTTAGTTTTTTAATCATTAAACAACCTGATATTGGTACTATGAGTGTAATACTTCTAACTTCGGCGATCATGTTTTTTACAAGTGGTGCCAGACTAAGTCATATTAGTTTAGGGGCTGGGGGATTGGTAATTTTAATGGGGATCCTGATTAAAGCTGCGCCTTACCGAATGCAACGACTCTTAGTCTTTCTGAACCCTGCCGTCGACAGTCAGGGTTCATCGTATCACATCAATCAAGCTTTACTGGCTATTGGGACAGGCGGATGGTGGGGGTTAGGTTTTGGCCAGTCGAAACAAAAGTATTTATATTTGCCGATGCCGCATACTGATTCTATTTTTGCAATAATCGCTGAAGAACTTGGGTTTGTGCGCACTGGTATAATTTTATTGGTGTTTGTATTTTTAGGTATGAGAGGTTTTAAAATTGCGAAATACGCACCCGATTCTTTCTCTAGACTTTTAGCAGTGGGCATTACCTCCTGGATTTTAATTCAAGTGTTTGTTAATATTGCATCGATGCTAAATTTGATCCCAATGACAGGTGTGCCATTGCCATTTATTAGTTACGGCGGTTCATCTTTGATTTTTTTACTTGCGGCTGTGGGTATTATGATCAATATTTCTAAAAATTCTCAGAAAGGCATTAGGTGAAAAAAATTATTTTAACTGGTGGTGGAACATTTGGGCATATTTCTCCCATTATAGCTTTAGTTGAAGTTTTGAAAAAAAACTCGCGTGTTGACTATTTATATATTGGTTCACGTAACGGTCCAGAACGTGAAATTTCTCAAAAAAATCAAATCAAATTTAAAGGAATTTTCGCTGGCAAACGCCGTAACTATTCATCATTTAGTAATTTTATTGATTATTTAAAAATTATATTTGGTTTAATTCAAGCTTATTTTATTTTGATTTTTTTCAAGCCGGATTTAATTTTTTCTAAAGGTGGTTATGTCGCTTTTCCAATTGTTTTTTGGGCCAAGCATCTTAAAATTCCACTCGTTATTCATGAATCTGATTCTGTCATGGGAAGTATCAATATATACTCGGCTAAATTTGCTAAAAAAATTTGTGTTGGTTTCCCACTTGAAAATTATCAAAATACGAAAATTGATTTTGATAAGTTAATTTATACCGGTACGCCATTAAGAAAAGAATTTTATAATATCGAACCAGTTAAATCTGAAAAACAGACAATTTTAATAACTGGTGGTAGTCAAGGCGCTAGTAAAATCAATAACTTAGTTTTAGAAATCTTACCGGAATTAGTTAAGAAATTTGAGGTTTATCATTTAGTTGGAAAAAATGATTTTGAAAATATTAAATCAAAATTTTCAAATGAAAATTACCACCCTATAGCATTTACCGAAAATATGGCGGAATTAATGAATAAAGCTGACTTAATTATTTCGCGAGCTGGATCGACTGTGGCCGAAATTTCTGCACTAGGTAAAGCTTCGATTTTAATTCCACTTCCATCGGCGCACATGGATCATCAAGCCAGGAACGCCCAAATTTATGCTGACAAAAATGCAGCTGTGCTAGTTTCGGAAAAAAATTTGACGGCATCTTCATTATTGAGTATTATTAAACGTCTACTTGAAGATGACAGATTTCGTTTATTAATCGGTCATCATGCGAAAGAATTTACGACAGAAAGTGCAACCGAAGATATTATCGACATATTATTTAAATTTTCAGAGGATCCAAATGAACGCTAAAAACATTTATTTTATTGGTATAAAAGGGGTAGGTATGACTGCTTTGGCTATTTATCT
>Ga0209429_10001618_pt1 | contig 13755 bp, 12 predicted proteins | sample BarGraNGADG00212_3_FD_184493 | JGI IMG/M metagenome (GOLD analysis project Ga0209429, IMG submission 184493) | Arctic peat soil microbial communities from Barrow, Alaska - Barrow Graham LP Ref core NGADG0004-212 (SPAdes) (version 2) | ecosystem: Environmental > Terrestrial > Soil > Wetlands >... | reverse complement strand
TCGGCAACGCCACCGGTCACCCCAGCTTTGTGATGTCGACCTCGTTCGCCAACCAGGTGCTCGCGCAGATCGAGCTGTGGGTCAACCTCGACGCCTACCCGCTGGGCGTGCATCGCCTGCCCAAGCAGCTCGACGAGAAGGTGGCTCGCCTGCACCTCGACGCGTTGGGAGTGCGCCTGACGGAGCTATCGCCCAGCCAGGCCGACTACCTTGGCGTTCCCGTCGATGGCCCGTTCAAGGCGGATCACTACAGGTACTGAAGGTCGCGGGCAGTCGTTGCGGCGTGCGCTAGTTCGCGACGTCGAGCACGCCGTGCGGCAGCTGGTGCACGGCAAACGCCTGTGCCGAGTCGGCCTGAAGTCGCCGAATCTCGAGTGCGTATTCTCGATCCCGGCGCACCGCCAGCACCGCCGTCAAGAACGTCTCGGGGTGTGTGCCCTGCGGCGGGAGGGGTGACACGAGCGGCGCGATCCTGGCCGACAGGCTCTCGCCCATTTGCCGCCGCGACGAGGGGTGCAGGGCCAAGGCGCGGGTGAGGAATTGCCTGGCCTCGAGCGCAAGCCCGTCGGGAAGCCGCCTGATGTCAACAATGCGCGCCCATCCGTCCAAGGAAAACGGCACCACGAGCGGCACATGCTGGGCGCGCGACGCGCGCGTCTGCAGCGCATAGGTTCCGGCGATGACGTCGCCCACCCTCTTGCCGCGCGCGGTCGCGGCGCACACGATGAGCGCGATGCCCCCTGAGGCCGCCCACAGCTCGACGACGCCAACGAGGGCGCGAATGAAGGCGTGCCGAAAGGTAATAGGGCCGCCGTCGTCACGCACGATCCGAAGGCCCAACGCGAGCTTGCCGACGCTACGGCCGCGTGTGAGCGTCTCAACGAGGATGGGAGCGCCTACGAAAATGGCCAGCGCGTGGATGAGGAAGATGGCTGCGAGCGCCGCTGTATCAAGCGAGGGAGGCATGACGGCTACCAGGAGCAGCATGGTGCCGACGTACACGGCGACGACGATGACGGCGTCGAGCAGAGACGACGCCGCGCGAGAGCCGAGCGAGGCGGCGGCGGTGTCGAGCGCAACCCCCTCGCCGATGATGGTTTCGTCTACGTCGGCCACACGTAGACCTTAGCGCGTGTGGCAAGGTAGGTGCATGGATCTGGATGCGTTCACCGCTGTCAGGGAAGCGCGCTGGCAGAGGCTCAAGACCCTTGGCTCCACGTCGAGGCTGACGGGCGCCGAGGCCGACGAGTTCACTCGCCTCTACCAACACACCGCCACGGACCTGGCCATGGTGCGATCGAGTGCGCCAGACCCTGCAATCGTGTCGCGCCTGTCGGTCCTGCTCGCGGGTTCGCGCGCGTCGTTGGCAGGGGCCAGAGAGCCCGCTTGGCGCGAGTTCGTCCGGTTCCTAGGGCAGCGATTCCCCGCCGCACTGTTCCGCATCCGGTGGTGGACCGTGGGCACGATGGTCGCCTTTGTGGCGCTGGCCGTCGCGGTGGGCGTGTACACCGCTCAGACCCCTGGCGCCCTCGACGCGCTCGGCACCCACGAGGAGCGGCAGGCGTACGCCGAAGAGAGGTTCGATAGCTACTACTCGCAAAACCCCTCCACTTCATTCTTCGGCAGTGTGTGGTCCAATAACGCGTGGGTCGCGGCCTTCACGGTCGCGGGCTCCTTCACGGGCGTGGTCCCGCTGTACGTCCAGTATCAGAACGCGGTCGGCGTGGGGCAGGCCGGCGCCATCATGAACGAGTTCGGCTATCTCGGTTATTTCTTCCAACTCATCAGCCCGCACGGACTGCTCGAGCTCACGGCTGTGTGGGTCGCGGGCGGAGCCGCCTTCAAGTTCTTTTGGACGATGTTCGTTCCCGGCGCCAGGCCCCGCGGGCGCGCGATGGCCGAGGAAGGCAGGGCCATGTTTGGCGTCGCCCTTGGCCTCGCGCTGGTCTTGATGGTGTCAGGCGTCATCGAGGGCTACGTGACCGGTTCCGCGCTGCCGTGGGCCGCCAAGATCTCGATCGGCGCGCTAGCGCTCGCCGCGTTCTGGACGTACGTGCTCGTCGCGGGGAGGCGGGCCTTCAGGGCGGGCTTCACGGGAGACGTCGACACCGAGTCCCGCGAGGCTTTTGCGGCGACGTCGGGCTGACGCTGGCTCTTACAGCCTGCCAGCGGCCTTGAGGGCCAGGTACCGGTCGGCCAAACGTGGCGCGATCTGCTCGGGGCCGCCCGCCACCACGTCCATCCCCGCCTTGGCCAGCCTCGCGGCCACGCCCTTGCGCTCGAGGTCGAACCGTGTAGCCGCCGCCGCGCCGTAGACCTCGAGAGCATCGCCCCTGGCAGCCATCATGTCCACCACCTCTGGGTCGTCTACGGACGCGATGACCACCTGGTGGGTGGTGGCCACAGTGCCGAGCGCGCGCAGCATGCCAGACTCCACGGCAGCGGGGTCGATGCTGGTGAGCACGGCTACGAGCGCCCTCTGGCTGAGAGCGTCACCGATGACGGAGGCGGCGCCCGTCCAGTCCGCCTCCACGAGGCGCGGTTCGATCGGGGCTAACTGGTTGGCGAGGGCGGCCATGAGGCCCGGACCGGAGACGCCTCGCACGCGGGCGCGCACGGTGCGGTCAAAGGCAATGACCTCGACGCGGTCGCCCGCCTTGGAGGCGAGCGCGGCCAGCAGCAAGGTGGCCTCGATCGACGTGTCTAGACGCGGCTGGTCGCCTACCCTTGTCGCGGCGTGGCGCGAGGTGTCAATGAGGATGAGCACGCGTCTGTCGCGCTCGGGGCGCCACGTGCGCACCACGAGCTCCGTTCTGCGTGCGCTCGCCCGCCAGTCGATGGAGCGCACATCGTCGCCGATCACGTACTCGCGCAGAGAGTCGAACTCGGAGCCAGCGCCGCGAATGCGGACGGCGCTGCGGCCGTCGAGTTCGCGCAGCCTCGCGAGTCGCGACGGCAGGTGCCTACGCGAGGCGAACTCGGGCAGTACCCGAAGCGTGGTCTGCACGGGAATCGAGAGCTGTCGGCCGGCGAGGTGCAGCGGGCCTACGATGCGCACGACGACGGGTCCCGCATGGAGGTCACCCCTGCGTGACGGGCGCAACGGGGTCTTGAAGCGGCGCATCTCGCCGGCCGGAAGGTCAAGAGCGTGACGTGTCGACGGCGCCCCAGCGGAGGGTTGCCATGCGTCCCTCACGAGGCCGCGCACGCGGCGGCCAGTGGGGTTGGCGATGGTCACCGTGCTGGTGGCGGGCTCGAGCCTGCGAACAGAGCCTGGCACTTCCCTGCGCGCGGCGATGCGGCGCGGGGAGGGAGCGAGCAGCACGTCGATGAGCGCGATCGATGCGACGAGCGCAAGCCACGCCCACACGACGTCCGCGCTCGCAGTGGCGATCCCTAAGGGGAGCGCGCACGCGAGGAGGGCGACCGAAGGCCAGGATACGTACATCGGCTAGCGGGGGACTGGCACTGACGCGAGTACGCCGTCGAGTACAGAGGTGGGGGTCACGCCCTCGAGTTCCGCCTCGGCGCGCAGCTTGATGCGGTGGCGCAGCGTCGACGCCGAGAGCGTCTTCACGTCGTCAGGCGTCACAAAGCTGCGGCCCGAGAGCCATGCCCACGCGCGCGAGGTGGCCACGAGCGCGGTAGCTCCGCGAGGCGAGACACCCAGAGCGGTGGACGGAGCCGAGCGCGTGGCGCGGCACACGTCGGCGATGTAGCCGAGGACGGCATCGTCCACGGTGACCTTCTGGACCTCTGCCCTGGCGGCCGCGAGGTCATCGAGAGAGGCCACGGCGTGCACCCCTGCAGCGGCGAGGTCGCGGGGGTCGAATCCCGCGGCGTGCCTGCGCAACACTTCGATCTCCGCGTCACGCTCGGGCATACGGAGCTCAATCTTGAGCAGGAAGCGGTCGAGTTGCGCCTCGGGAAGAGGGTAGGTGCCCTCATACTCCACGGGGTTCTGCGTGGCGATGACGAGGAAGGGGTCGGGGAGTTTGCGGGGCTGGCCGTCGACGGTGACCTGGCGCTCCTCCATCGCCTCGAGCAGCGCAGACTGCGTCTTGGGGGGCGTGCGGTTGATCTCGTCGCCCAGGAGCAGGTTGGTGAAGACGGGTCCCTCCCTGAAGGAGAACTCGGAACTGCGCGCGTCGTACACCAGTGAGCCCGTGATGTCGCCAGGCATGAGGTCCGGCGTGAACTGGACGCGCTTGGTGTCGAGAGCGAGCGATTGGGCAAGCGTGCGCACCAGCAGCGTCTTCGCCACGCCTGGCACGCCCTCGAGGAGAACGTGCCCGCGGCACAGGAGCGCGATGACCAGCCCCGTGACGGCGGCGTCCTGGCCGACGACGGCCTTGCCCACCTCGGACCGCAGCGCCGCAAGCGTGGAAACAAGGGGCGAGTACGTGGGCTCTGGGGTCGTGTCTGTCACGTGGGATCTACCTCACTCTCAAGGGCGTCGAGGCGCCGTACCAGGTTCAACATGGCGGCCTCGTCGCGCGGCGGCGGGCCGTAGATCAGTTCTCGCGGCTCGGTTGAGTCGCGTCCGGTCGCTGCGGCGATGGCCGCGACGAGCTCTCCTGGGGTGGCGTGCGGGCCGAGCCCGAGCCGTGCCGAGGTACGGCGCGCGGTGCCCGCTCGCAGGGCCGCCGCGGCATGACCGAAAGCCCTCCCGCGACGGTACAACCTGGCGCGTCCGCGCGTGGCCTCCGACGCTGGGACGATGACGGGCAGTGGCTCGGTCACGAGCTTGCCCATGCGCCTGCCGCGCCACAGCGCCGCGCCAAAGAAGGTGATGCACAGCGCGAGGAGACCCGCGTTGGTCCATGCTGGTGCGCCAAAGGTGATGCCGCTCTCGTCGGTCGGATCGCCAGTGAGTGTGGTCGTGTCGAAGCCGCTGCCCATGTACCAAGCCACGTGGTCGCGCGATCCCATGAGCTGCAGGGCAAGGGCAGCGTCGCCCTCTTGCGCAAGGCGCCCGTTTGTCATAAATCCGGTCGCGCTGATCACAGTCAGCGGCGGCAGATCGCCCCTGTCGATCTGGACGAGGGCGCTTCCGCTCCTGGAGTTGCCAAAGCATGACGTGATGTCGGGGCCCTCGCTTTCCACCACGACCTTCTGACCTTCGACGACGATGCTTCCCGCAGCCTTGGCCGCAGGCAGACCGCAATCCGCCTCGACGGTGCGCACCACTTGCGAGTCGACGCCGGCCAAGCGATCGTCGCTCAACTCGACGTCGCCCCACTGCGGTGCGAGCCACACGACGGGCCCGTTCCACGCGTAGATCGAATCCATCTGAGGGTGAGACAGGTACGTGTAGCCAGCGACTACCAGCGTCCCGTCACGGCCGAGCGCTCCACGCGCGTCGCTCAGCGTGTCGAGTTCCTTCACGGACACGCCTTGGTGCCTGAGAATCTCTGCGAGCGCCTTGGTGCCGTCTTGGCCCGCGTTGTTGATGCTGAGCGGGGTCTTGGACGTGGGGACCTTGGTGAGCGCAAGGATTGTGAGGACGAGCAGAGTCGACGCGACGATGCCGATCACCCAGCCGTAACGCGACCACCGCCCGCGGGCCGCAGCGCCAGCGGTGCGGCCGTCGCCCAGGGTGAATCCCTGCGGCACGGTGACCGTTCGCGCGGTCATACGAGCGCCATCTTGAGTGCCTTGGCAGTGGACGCGGTGCGGTCGAGCGACTCCATCGCGTCGACGTCCCTCTCCGTGCCTTCCCTGTGTCCGTAGCAAAGCTCGTCGAACGTCGAGGCTGCCGCCAGGAGTTCGGTGCGGTGCGCGCCCACCGCGCGGGCGATGTCCCTCGCGGCCTCGCGCGCGGTGCGGCCCGCCCGCTCGTCGATGACCACCCGCTCCTCGCACCCGCGCACCGTCGCCCTGAAGTACTCAAGTGCCGCCAGCGTCAGGTCGCCTTGCGACCGTGCCTTGCGCGCGGCATATCGCATCTGTGCCGCGGTGCGGGCGTCGTCGTCGAGCAGAGCGGCTCCGTCACCCCGGCCGCGCTGGCGTACCGCAGGGGCCACCACGCGGGCGGCCACGATGAGCAGGGCCAGGATCACAACGGCGCCCACGAGATACCCGATGGGTGGGAACGCGGCCCCGCCCGTTCTGTCGAGCAAGCGGGCGAGGAAGTCGGCGATCCAGGCGCCCACCTTGTCGGCGAGCGTGTCGCCGTGGTGGTACGCCGACTTGGCCAACTCGGCCTCCGCCCACGCGCGCGCCGTCTCCGCGTCGGGCGTGACTGGAACCGAGAGGCGCATGCGTATGGGTGCTATCGGCGCTGTGTGGCCTGCGAGAGTACGAGGTCAAAGCCCTCGCGACGCATGCGTTGGTCGGTGTAGATGATGGCGGTGACGGATGCGAGGAACACCGTCGAGAGGAGCAGCCCCAAGTAGGTGGCGACGCCGAAGAGCACGAGGACCAGAGCGTCCGGCGGCCCGCTCGAGTTGAACGAAGCGAGCGGCAGGATAAACGCGAGTGGGCCGGTGAGGACTTGCTGGATGGTGCTGGTGATCACCGTGGCCACCAGGAGGATCGAGAAGATCATCCAAAACCTGCCTGTGGTCAGCGCCCACGAGCGCTTCATCGCCTTGATGGGACCCACGCGCTCGAGTACAGCGGCGGGGAGCGTCAGAGACAATTTGGTGGAAAGCCACACCATCGCCACTGCGCCGCCGAGGACAAGAATGATGCCGAGGAATACCGCGAGACCCGGCGACGCCGTCGCGGCCAGGATGATGATTCCCACAATTATCCCGTAGGCCGCCAGCACCGCACCGCCCATGAGCGCCGTCACACCTAACACCGCAGGCATGCGCTTAAGGGTGGCTGTCCAAGCCTCTCTGGGACTGACGACAACGCCGATGACCGACTTGCCCACGGAGACGGAGCTAAGCGCCGTGACCATCGTGAGCACCAGGCTCGAGACCAACGAACCCGCCAAGAGGCCCACGATCGAGCCCGCGTCGAACGGATTGGCGGTCGAGCTGGTGTCGAAGCTCAGCGCATCCAGGAAGTATGAGGAACCCAGCCCGTAGAGCACCACTGTCGCTGCCAGGGCAATGAGGGCATTGATTCCGAACATGACCTTGGGATTGTGGCGCACCCCCTTGATTCCGCCGTCGAGGATCTGTCCAAAGTTCAGTGGACGAAGGGTGATGATGCCGGGCTTGAAGCGCGCGTAGGCGTCGGCACCGGGTCGATACTCCGGCGACTGCGCACCCTGCAGGGGCTGCGCGTGTCCAGGGGGAGGTGGCGTCGAGGTGGGGCCGGGCGCGTCGAAACTCGACTCGTCTTGCGGAGCGCCTGCGGGAGCCGCCCACGCCCCGCCCATGGGAGCCTCGGTGTCGAACACAACCCCTCCTCGCGTATGTCACGCCTATCTTGCCATGCGCGCGAGCGATCGTGTCCTATCGAGCAAGGGCGCGTGTAGGGGGGTTTCGGGACGAGCGTGGCATCATGGCGCTATGGTCGCGAAAATCCTGGTGGTCGACGACGATCCCGCCGTTGCCGAAATGATCGGCATCGTCCTGCGCGCAGACGGATTTGATCCGGTGTTTTGCGGTCATGGAGACCACGCCGTCGCCATCTTCAGGGCGGAACAGCCCGACGTGATTTTGCTTGACCTCATGCTGCCTGGTAAGTCAGGCATCGACATTTGCCGAGAGATCCGCTTGGAGTCGGGCGTGCCCATCATCATGCTCACCGCGAAGTCGGACACGGTCGACGTGGTTCTCGGCCTGGAGTCGGGCGCCGACGACTACATTCCCAAGCCGTTCAAGCCGCGGGAACTCATCGCGAGGGTCCGCGCCAGGTTGCGCCGCAACGACAACGGCGCCGCCGGAATGGTGCGCATCGGCGAACTCGAGATCGACGTGACGGGCCACAGGGTCGCGCGCGACGAAGAGGTCATCCAGCTCACTCCCTTGGAGTTCGACGTGCTGGTGACCCTCGCCAGGCACCCGGGCCAGGTCTTCACTCGCGAGGTGCTGCTCGAGGACGTGTGGGGCTACCGCCACGCGGCCGACACGAGGCTTGTCAACGTCCACATTCAGCGCTTGCGGGCCAAGATCGAGCGCGACCCCGAGAACCCCGAGATCGTGCTCACGGTGCGAGGGGTGGGATACAAAGCAGGCGGCCACACGCCGTGAAGCTGACCACGCGCGCCATCGTCATGATGTTGCGCGCGCCCGTGCGCACCCTATGGGTGCGCTGGACCCGGTCGATGCTGCTCAGGGTCGTCACGTCCACGCTCGTGGTGGGACTCGTTGCTGTGGCGGGGATCGGCGCGTACGTCACGACACAGATTCGCGACGGACTTGTCGATAAGCGGGTCGAGGGGATCCTGTCCGAATCGGCGAGCGATGTCGCGGGCACGCAGGCGACGATCGACGCGTCGACGGCGGAGACCCCAGAAACCCTGCAGCGGCTCGTGGGGGACCAGTTGGCGTCCGTTCAGTTGGGTGCGGTGGGGCGGGGGTTCGTGCTGTTGAGGGCTCCCAGCAACACGTCTCTTGTCTTAGTCAACCCTTTCGGTTCCTCGCAGCCGGGTTCGCCACTCGTTTCCGCGATTACCCCGGCGCTGCGCGCTTCGATCGTCCCGCGCGGGTCCCAGTTCTGGCAGTTCGCGGTGATGCCTGGAACGGATACTCCCGCGGTCGTCGTCGGCGCGCCCTTGTCAGTGAAATCGGCGGGAGACTACGAGTTGTACTTCGTCTACTCGCTCGCGAACGAACAGGCGACTCTTGGCCTTATCCAGAATGTGCTCGCGCTCGGAGCGGGAGTGCTCGTTGCCCTCGTGCTCTTCATGACCTGGACTGTGACCCTGCAGGCGGTGCGGCCAGTGCGCACGGCGGCCAGGATCGCGTCGCGCCTGGCAGATGGGCACCTGTCGGAGCGAATGCACGTGCGCGGAAACGACGAGATGGCGACACTCGCCACGACGTTCAACGACATGGCGAGCTCGCTTCAACGGCAGATCACGCGCATGGAGGACCTGTCGCGGTTACAGCGCCGCTTCGTTTCCGACGTGTCGCACGAGCTGCGTACCCCGCTCACGACCATTCGGATGGCATCGGACGTGCTTCACGAACATCGCCGCGAGTTCGAGCCATCCGTCGGCAGGTCCGCGGAACTTCTCGCGACCCAGCTTGACCGCTTCGAGTCCCTGCTCGCCGACCTGCTCGAGATCTCGCGCATCGACGCGGGTGCCGCGCAGCTTGAATTCGAGGACCACGACCTGGCGGAGGTGGTCCGCTACCAACTCGAAGGCCTCGTGCCCGCCGCAGCCGAACAGGGCGTTGAGTTGAGGCTTTGGGTGCGCGAGGGAGCCAACACCGCATCGATGGACGTCCCCCGCGTCGGCCGCATCATTCGCAACATCTTGTCCAACGCGATCGAGCACGCCCAGGGCAAGCCGATCGACGTGGCGGTCGCGTCGAGCTCTCGCACCGTGGCCGTCGTCGTGCGTGACTACGGCGTGGGGCTCTCTCCCGCCCACGTCGCTCGCGTCTTCGACCGATTCTGGCGCGCCGACCCGGCCCGTGCCCGGACGATGGGCGGAACGGGTCTGGGGCTGTCGATCTCGCGAGAGGACGCCCAACTTCACGACGGTGCGCTCGAGGCTTGGGGCAGCCCAGGGAAGGGGGCATCATTCCGACTGATGCTCCCGCGCGGCTCCGGGGGGCTTGGAGTGAGGGAACCTCTGCCGCTCGCCATGGGGGTTGACGATTTCGCCGCCGTCGCGACGAGGGTCACGCTCGGTGCCGAGGAGGTGGACCGATGAAGCGCGTTATCGCTGCAGCACTCGCATGCCTCGCGCTCGCTGCCTGTTCCGCTATCCCTACCTCCGGTCCGGTGGAGACGGGCGTCTCCGATGTCTCGGCTCCCAATGACTTCTCGCCGATTCTTCCGGGCCCCACGCCAGGAGCCACGCCTAGTGCGATCGTGCAGGGGTTCCTCACGGCCGCCTCGGGTGGGTCCGTGAGTGGGTTTGACGTGGCCAGGGAGTACCTCACCCCAACTGCCAGCAGCGGTTGGGACCCGCTTGCGCGGGTCACCGTCTTCGACTCCCGTGAGGTATTCCTCGGCCCCGGCGAGTCGTCGGACACGTTCACTTACAAGGTTCCCGTCGCGGCCAGGGTGGATGCGGACGGGGTGCTTGTCGAGGCGTCCCCCGACGAGCAAAGCACCCTCAAATTCAGCGTGACGACCGACCCCGATGGCAAATCGCGCATCTCGTCGCTCGACAACGGCATCGTCATGTCTGCTGCGGACTTCGCGCGCTACTACCGTGCCGTCAAGTTGCTCTTCGTGTCGAAGGACAACCGCACTCTCGTTCCCGAATTGCGGTGGTTCCCGAGCAACGATCAGATTGCCACCGCCACGGCTCGCGAACTCGTGAAGGGACCCTCTCCATGGCTCGCCGATGCGGTCAACACGGGCTTTCCTCCCGGTTCGTCGCTCAACGTCGATGCCGTCGTGGTCGACAAAGCCGTGGCGAACGTGACGCTCGCGGCGGGGTCGGCTGGCGATGCCGCGAAGCGGTCGCTCGCGGGGGAGCAATTGCGTCTCACCCTGACTCAACTTCCTGCCATCCACGACGTGGTGACGACGGTCGGAGCCTTGCCTTTGGCGGATGACGGTTCCGCAGCTCCCCAGGTCGCGGCCCTTCCTGACCAGCGCGCCGCAGTGATCGCAGGCGGGCGGCTCGGCATGTGGGATGGCACCGACGTGAAGGTCACTCCTGCCGCTGTGGGGGTCGTTCCTGCTGGAGCGACCGGACTGGCTCTGTCGTACGACACCAAGAGGGTCGCCATGGTTGTCGACGGCTCGGTCGTCACGTCGACCGCGTTGTCCGACAATCCCGCGCTTGAGGCTCCACCGGCGAACCCAGACGCACCCGGCGGACCGGTCATCCCCACGGCGATGCTCGTCAAGGGAAGCAACCTCGTGGCTCCCTCCTTTGACGCCCACGGGTGGTTGTGGACAACGGAGACTTTGTCCGACGGCACCATCACGGTGGCCGGCCCCGACGGGACGCTGGTCCCACTTGCGGCGCCCCAATTGGCGGGCAGGACGATTCAGGCGCTCGCGGTGTCACGAGACGGAGCGAGGGTGGCCGTATTGAGCCGCGCGAGCGGGGTGCAGGTGCTCGAGGTCATGGCGGTGGTGCGGGGTGACGCGGGTGTCCCTCTTAGCGTGGGAGCGACGCTTGCGCTTGACCCCGCCGTGCCTGCGTCGGTTCACGTGGCGTGGCTCGACGACGTCACGGTGGCAGCGCTGGGCGCCGATTCGGGCCGAATCTCGATGGTTGAGGTGGGTGGCTGGACGACCGAAGTGATGGCTCCAGCGGGCGCGACCTGCATCACGGCGCGCAATGGCGTGCCAACGCTGTTGGCCGTTGGCGACGATGCGCTCGTCGCGCGGCGTGGAAACAGTTGGGCCACAAAGGCCCCGAATGTTTCCGATGTGGCCTTCGCGGGCTGAAGTCGTCCCCAGGCTCGAACCGCGGCGCGTGTCCTCGTGACCCGAGTGCGAGGCATTCGTAGGGGCGCCAATGGCGCATCGTGGGCTCATGGTTGATCGTGGCGCCGCCAGACTCTGCGCACCGATCCGCGCGGCGGAGCGTGCCGCGCGTGACATCGCGCGCCTGATCGTGCCCGTCTCGTGCCCTGGATGTGGCATGCACGATGTGCGTTGGTGCGACGACTGCGCGTCCGCGTGGTGGGAGCCGCCGCTCAGGTCCGAGTCCATGGCCCCGCGCCTGGACATCGAGGGCAGACCGGCGCTCCCCGTGTGGGCGATCGCCGAACTCGTTGGCGCCAGCCACGCGATGGTCGTCGCATGGAAGGACGGCGGCAGGAGGGACCTTGATCGCTTCTTTGCCGACGCCGTGGGCAGGGCCGCAACGCACATTGCACCCGCGCTGGAAGAGGGACGCATCCACGCCCGCGCGCCGATCGCGGTGGTTCCCGTTCCCGCTCGCGTCGCGAGTACGCGTACGAGGGGAATTGACCTGCCGCTGATGCTCGCGGCGGCGGCGGCAAAGGGCCTGTGCGCGGAGGGAGTCGACGCGACTGTGCGCCGGGTGCTCGGCATCGGCAAGGGAGAGCAGCGTGGGGCGAGTGCGAGGCAAAGGTGGCTCCAAGCGGCGTCGCTGCGGGTGACGCGGGAAACGGGGGCCCCCGCCACGGTGCTCCTGGTAGACGACGTGATGACGACCGGTGCAACTCTCGCGTCCGCGGTTCGTTCCCTTGACGTGACATTCCTCACCGTGGGAGCGGGTTTATGCCTCGCCGCGGCACCACCTTCTAGCGCAAGGGCGCGCGGGGCACTATCGTGAAAAGACGACTTTCCCGTCGCACCTTCCGAGGCGAAGAGGGGGTGATGCAGAGGGCGCGCAGAGGCGCCGACGACATCACCCGCTGTGCCGTGCAATAGCCCGGCAACTTTCGAAGGAGCACCTCTCATGGACATCGCCATTGTGGGACGCCACACCAAGGTCAACGACGACATGCGTGGGCGAATCGCCACCAAGATGGAGAAGCTCAGCGAACTCGCGCCTCTGGCGACGAGGGCCGAGGTCCACGTGGTCCACGAGCGCAATCCCAAGCTCTCGACCGACGCCGAACGTGTGGAAATCACGCTTCACGGCCGCGCAGTGGTGCGCGCCGAGGCTTCAGCCGAAGACAGGGTTGCCGCGCTCGAACTGGCGACGATTCGAGTCATCGAGCAGTTACGCAAGCTCCACGAACGAAGGGCACACCGTCATCAAGGCAAGGCCGATATGGCGACCTTTGCGGTGGCAGACATGACCGCGGCCCAAGCGGCCGCCGCCGGATCGGAGGTCGAGAGCGTCGAGGCATGGGAGGGGCAACCTGCCTCGTCGGTGCGCGAGATCCCGCTCGATGGCACGCCCATCATGATCCGTTCCAAGGTGCACACAGCCGAACCCATGACCGTCTCGGACGCGATCGACCAGATGGAGCTTGTGGGGCACGATTTCTTCCTGTTCCTCGATTCAGAGTCGGGCATGCCAAGCGCCGTCTACCGCAGGCGCGGCTGGACCTACGGCGTCATCCAGCTTGACCAACTTGGCAGCGAGGCCGAGAAGGCCAGCGCCTAACACTGTCCACAAGACACAGACCGCGAGCGAGGCCCGTCTGAAAGGGCGGGCCTTCGCCGTGTCCGGTGGCGGTCATCGGCACCACCGCGTGCCGTCACGGCGCTTCTCGTAGCGCCTTGCCCACCTCGCCTTCCTTTGTCGATACGATCGTTGCTCTACTCGAACCGGTGATCGCCGCGGTGTGGGGCGCGATCGTTCTCGGCGAACGGCGCGGCCCATTGGGGATCGCGGGGGAAGCGGTTTTGGGCGAGCATGTTGTGTGGTTGCGCCCAGAGCGAGACGAATCGGAGCCGATCCACGAACCACCTAGGATGGTGGACGGCCCCACGCAGGAAGGCGGGACAAGCATCGTGGCAGTCATTGATCGGATCATCCGCATGGGCGAGGGGCGCCAGATGCGCCGCCTGCAGCGCGTCGTGACCCTCACCAACGGCCTCGAAGAGGTCTACGCGGAGTTCACGGACGAAGAGTTGCGCTCGCTTACTGGCGACTTCAAGGAGCGGCACGCAGGCGGAGAGAGTCTTGACTCGCTCATGCCCGAAGCGTTCGCAGCCGTGCGTGAGGCCTCGAAGAGAACTCTCGGACTCAGGCACTTTGACGTCCAGATTATGGGTGGCGCCGCGCTT
>Ga0209429_10001617_pt1 | contig 13759 bp, 14 predicted proteins | sample BarGraNGADG00212_3_FD_184493 | JGI IMG/M metagenome (GOLD analysis project Ga0209429, IMG submission 184493) | Arctic peat soil microbial communities from Barrow, Alaska - Barrow Graham LP Ref core NGADG0004-212 (SPAdes) (version 2) | ecosystem: Environmental > Terrestrial > Soil > Wetlands >... | reverse complement strand
ACATTATCGAAAGTAGTATAAAGGATAGATTTTTGTAATACGAGGTAGATAATTGTATTTATATCTATATCTCAAGGCGGTTGCGATTATGCTAATGCAAATAGATGAGGAGGAGAGCATACATGATCTATTTCACCGCTGACCAGCATTTCGGTCACGCAAACATCATAAAGCTGTGCAGCCGGCCTTTTTCTGGTGTTCAGGAAATGGATGAAACACTCATCGACAACTGGAATCGACGCGTAACAAACGGAGATACTATATACATTATCGGGGATCTATTTTTCAGGAACACGGTTCCGACCGAGGAGTACCTGATGCGGTTGAAAGGCAAAAAGCATCTCATTCTTGGGAATCATGACAAGACCTGGATCCGCAAAGTCGATATAGCAAAGTACTTTCTTTCCGTTGATACACTGACGGAAATCGGCGACGGACAACATAAACTCATCCTGTGTCATTATCCGATGATGAGCTGGAATGCGATGAGCCGGGGCAGCTACATGATACACGGACATATTCATGAGAACACAGATGCGCAGTACTGGCCATTGCTGCAGAACAATCCCAATATTCTCAATGCAGGCGTTGATAGAAATAATTTCTCCCCGGTACCGTTTGAAGAGATGCTGGAAAACAACATTGAACATAAAATGAAAGAGCGACATAGCGGTATTGCCAAAGCATAATTTCATCTACAGAGATATTTCAAAAGATAGTATCCCATTTCAACTTTAAATTAATTTGATCGTATATCCTCGTGGCTATTTCGTCAGAAATAGTATGCTCTGTTTCTGACGAAACATCTCTATTAGTGTTTTTTTTCTTATGAATGAGTCTTTTCTAGAACTTGAAAGATACCCAGTCAACCAAAGTACATGTGCAATTTCTGCACAGGTATTTGAATGCTCAGTTCAGCATTATTTCTCGTTTCTGTTTAGTTAGCAAGCACTGGATTCGTATAGCCACTCATCCAAACCTCAGTGGCATTCGCCCCTGAAACCCCAATCCATCCAACCGAACTGCCGGATCATCCCAACAGGATGACCGGTATTTTTATGTCCCAAAATGAAGGAGGTATCCCAAAATGAGAAAGAAGACAAAACAGCTGAACATTCGCCTGACCGAATCAGAATTTGCCCGACTGACAAAGAACGCCCGAAAAGCGGATCTCACAATGACCTGCTATCTAGGCATGCTGATTAACGGCTATTCACCCAGAGAGAAGCCGGACCTGGATTTCATTGACCTGATGAGTAGGCTGTCGGATCTCGCACAGTGCTACCGTAATTTGGCAGCTGCCCGTCGAATATCTGTCAGCAATGACACCATCACAACTGCGAGCGCATCCGCAGATACCATCGAATGGCAACATCAAATAGAAAAACTCACCCGAATCATCATGGAAATTCAATGTGCAGTCCTACTGCCGGAAAGAGAGGAAATTATATGGCCGTAACAAAGATATGGGGTGTCGAGGGCTGGATCGGACAAGTCGTAAACTACGTTCAAAACCCTGATAAGACAGACAGCCGGGTATACAGCCCGACAGATCTGCAAGGTCTCTTGGATGTTATGGATTACGTGACACAAGACTGCAAGACAGAAAAACAATACTTCGTCACAGGTATTCATTGCTCGCCTGCCATTGCGAGGGAACAGATGATCATGATCAAACAAAAATACGGCAAAACGGACGGTAAAGTGGCCTACCATGGCTACCAGTCCTTCAAGCCGGGCGAAGTGATGCCAGAAGTAGCACATGAAATCGGAGTCAAGCTGGCGAATGAACTTTGGGGCGACCGGTTCCAGGTACTTGTTGCAACACACCTTGATAAAAATCATTTGCACAATCACTTTGTCATCAACTCAGTTTCATATGCCGATGGGAAAAAGTATAACGACTGTACCCGCACGTATTACCAGATGCGCGAAGCCTCAGACCGCCTGTGCTGCGAATACGGGCTTACAGTAATCCAAGATCCTCAGTCCGGAAAATCACAGCCATATGCCGTATGGAAAGCCGAGAAGGAAGGTGCCGAAACTTGGTATGATTACATCCGAGAAGACATTGACAGCACAATTTCCCAGTCCGCCACACTAAAACAATTCCTCCAAAAGCTCACACAAAGAGGTTACACCGTCAAAACCGGCGGTAAGTATCTTGCCGTGCGCCCGAAGGGAAAAGAACGCTTCGTGCGCTTGAAAACTCTTGCACAAGCCTACACAGAAGATGCAATCATCCGCCGAATACTTGATTTTCACGGCAAAAAGAACCCGCAGCCGCATTTTCTTCCAATCCTCCAAAAAAGATACAAATCAAGGCCAATCTCCAGTCTCCGGGAGACAAAGCATCTGACATCCTATCAACGGTGCTATATTCATTGGCTATATGTGATGGGGCTGCTGCCGAAAAATCGGATCACACCGTCATATCGAACACCAGAACAGAGAGCGGCTCTTGTTAAAATTGATATGTATTCACGAATCGCAGTTCTCCTGACAAGCCGCAATATTAAAACACCAGCCGATCTGAAGGAATTCAAAAAGAGTCTGCAAAATGAAGCGATTACCCTTCGTAAGGAACGCAACAAATTATCCCAATATTGCCGAACACTTTCGAATCCCGAATCACATAAGACACTTGATAGCGAAAAAAATGACATTACCTATCGGCTGCGTGTAATCAGGAAAGACTTGAAATGCTGCGGGGAAATTTTGAGACTGTCAATTGTCATAAGAGAAAAAATTTCTAAACAACACGAGAAAACGCAGATAGGGAAAAAATATGAGCGAAACCGAGAGAAGGGGAGTAGTATTTGACTAATAAAAATTGTTTCAAAGTTGATTGTCAAAATATTTAAGAATGAAATATAATTATGAGTGAACTGACCCCTTAAAAACAGATAAAATTGAATAAGGTTGAATAAGGTTGAATAAATCTCCGGAAATGAAATATATAGAGCTTTTAACTCGTTATATAAGTGAAGGGAGTTGATGCTGCACATGAAATCTCCTGCTGATCTCAATGAAGCCATTAGCATTATAGTTCATACATACAGCACTAGTGTCCTCCGATTTGCCTATTCATATGTCAAAAATCGCTCTGATGCTGAGGATATAGCACAGGACGTGTTTATTACCTACATACAAAAAGCACCGGACTTTGATCACGAAATGCAGCGGAAGGCATGGATCATGAGCGTAACAAGTAACAAGTGCAAAGATTATCTGAAATCCAGCTGGAAAAAGCGCGTGACTTCGATGCCTGAAAATCTTGGCTATCTTCCCAGAGAAGAATCCACTTTGATCTCTTATGTTTATTCGCTTGATGAAAAGTATCGAATCCCCATTCATCTTTACTACTTTGAAGGGTATTCGGTTGAAGAAATAGCCAGGATCACAGGCAATAAAAGTGCGACCGTTGCAACATGGCTGTCTCGTGGTAGAGCGCTGCTAAAAACAAAGATAGGAGATGATTTTTGTGAATAATAATCCATATAAGTCTGCAGTGGAGCACCTCAAATTCGATGAAGCGTTTGATGAACAAACAATCGCTCTTATGCTAGCTGCGGCACAGAAAAAAAAGACAATTCGACCATTTCGAATACCCAGAAGCAGTTGGAGGTATATTGCGGCAGCGGCGGTTATCATACTGCTATTTATTGCTGTTCCCTTGATAAGAGGTCCGCAAAATACAAATGAAACAACGGTAGCTGCGGCTATGACTGCTGCGGGTTACGAAACAACGGCCCAATCTGATGTAACGTCAAATGAAACAACTGCTTTGACCACCCTGTCAACAGATGTTTATTCGCCAGGAACTGTCATAGAGGATGGCACCATGTATGTCTCAAGTACTACTTCAAGAATGACTCCTCGCAGCATGAATGAACTTGTGAATGTTGCTGATAATATATTTACAGGTCTCTGTGTGTCTTCAGAACCGGTCTTTCAGAACGATTTCCTATATACACTGTCGGAGGTTCAGGTAACAGCAGTTTTTAAAGGAGCATTCCAGGTGGGGGATATTGTACCGGTTGTTGAAATGGGTGGTCGAACTACAGTCGGAGAATATAGAAAAGAAACCACTGTTATTGTCAAGGACTTCGATCATTACGATGACAGCATTCCTGCTGATACTAATTATGTTGAGGGAATGGATGGTTTCTTTCCGCTGAAAGTGGATGATAACGTCTTATTATTTGCAGGTGATACAAGTGGTTTTCTGAATGATTTCACCGGACCATTGTACGACACGTACGGAGATTATGAAGGGAAAATGTATTTCAGGAATGAAAATGTCTATGCGAGAAATACGCCATCAAATACGGACCAAATTACATTTGATGATAAATCATCATCCATTTCGCTGGATGAACTCAAATTACTAATTGAAGATTCAAAGTAACGCTTGAAGTTCTTGACCAGTGAAGACATATGACTTAAACCTGCAGGAGGAATCATCATGAAAAAGTTTGCAAACACAAAATTTTTCTTCGTGCTCTGTTTGATGGCCTGTTTTCTGACTGCTTCCTGTGCAAAAACAACGGATTATCCTCAGTTTACCCTGACAGAACCAGATCGTATCTTGATAACACAGGGCAGTAAATCGGTTGAATATGATAAGAACAGTCCGGCGTTTGAAAAAATCTTTGTTCCTATCCAAGATGTCTGGTGGAAGAAAAATCAGAATTATGAGATGGTTACAAATGGTAGGCCAACAAAAGTACTGACGCAACTCTCAGAAGAGAATATTGATAATCAGACAATCATGGTGTCATTTCTTTATGATACACCCATTGCATGGACAGACGCTTTTGAACCGGGAGACATTAAAACGCATGAGGTCTCGCAATATGTATTTTTCCCTTTCGGATACAATTCCGGCGCAGCTGAGGAAAGCAACGAGGTTAGTGATGTTGGTATAATGGCTGTCGAAGAGGACGGGAATTTATACAATCAAAATAATGTATACGTTTTTCTTTACTCGTCTGCTATTAGAGATATCGTTACCGAAATAATAACGACGAACGATTCAAAGCTGTCCAATGTGATTGATACCACTAAGACAACTACCGATGAATCCACCCTTCTTGCATTTCAGAATAGAGTTGACGAACAGGTCGAATTAATGGATCAGGCAAGTATTCCGGAAGATTTTACCTATTACTCAGGAAGGTATATAGAAAATCAGAAGACGCTTATTGTTGCCGTGACCTGTTCCCCGGACACATTCAAATCAGAATATTCAAATCTGCTCGATTTCAGTTTTATCCAAGTAAAACAAGTTAAATACACTTACAAAGAACTCGAAGCAGCACGCGAGATACTAAACAAAGAGTGGCTCAAATCAGACAGACTGACAGACATGGGGATCATCGGCCATGGCGTTGATGAGAAGAACAATGCAGTTTTGATTGTGGTCTTGGAACTAAATGACGAAATCCGCAATGAAGTTGCCAAACTAATCCCCGATTCAGGCATGATCGAGTTTGAGATTGGAGAAGAGATCATTCCATATTGATAAGTTCTGGTTAAGGATATTATGAAAATTCAATTATTGAAATCAGAAATGCGTCAAAATTGTTTAAGCAAAAAGAAACCTGGAGCCTCAGTCCATTGATTCGTGCAAGATAATCGTCAACGAGAATTCACTCTCTGTTGTATCTACCCGCAGGAGACCTTGATATTTTTCGACCAATAATCGAATGCTGGAAATCCCAAATCCATGATTATTGTGATCGGATTTGGTTGATTGGTACTGCCCATTTTTTGTGATCAGTTGTCCGGATATCGGGTTGCGCAGCTTAATTGTCAGAAGACCTTTCTCGGATTGTAATGTAAGGCTGATGACTCGCCGCTCCATTTCTTCTATCTGCTCAGTGGCTTCCATAGCATTATCCAGCGCATTTCCAAGAATCACGCTAAGATCAATATCTGAAATCCGTTGTGTGTCATTCAGATGATATTCAACATTCAGACGAATCTGCCGATCCTGCGATTGCTTCAGCTTCTGAGAAATAATAGCATCTATCAGAGAATAACCGGTTTCAATCCTCGAAGGACTTTGTGCAAACCCATCTAGAATTTGTACAAGCAGTGCTTTTGCCATTGCCTGGTTTTCCTGGTTCAATGCATTCACTACAGGCAGCAGACTGTTTTTTACATCGTGAGCTAACCGGCGGACTTCTTGCTGCTGCTCATCCAAGAGGTGGATTTGTTGTTTTTCAGATTCTAGGTGTTGCTGTAAAAGTTGATACTGCCTACTGATTTCAGCATCCTTTTGCATCTGGTAGTATTGATCGAACACGATTAGATTAGTAAACAGCAGCGCTAAGGTGCTAATAGCTGTTAAAGCAAACAAAGAGCTGTTTGTCTGGTCTTGCCAAAAGATCTGCATATCAAAGACGATCATTACCGATACGACCGGTAATGAGAACAGCGGCAGAATTCGTCTCAAGGGAAGTCTATTCTCACTGGAGGGGACAAATTGCTGTACAATCTTAAGAATTATGAAAAGACCCAGCTTACAAACCATAATGGATGTAAGTCGGTCAATGGATGGCTCCATTAGATGAACAAAAAAATCAATAAACACCAGATTGAGCAGTGCCAATATTGCGAATTCAGATGCAAGCCAGACGACAAAAAAGGCAATGGTCAAAAGGACACGTTGCAGTATCGTTCCAATATAAAAAATCAGAACTATGGCTATACCGATCATGATAAAAAATAAAACGCTTGGTATGGTTTCCAGTGATGTTTGATTGATTATATATGTGGCAGCAGCTTGAATGAACGGAAGAAACCAATAGATTACTTTGTTCTCAAAACGGCGGCGGAGAAAGGTATTGAAAAAAGAAATAAGAATGAGTCCTTCAAATAGATTCGCTGAGCATTCGATCATGAACCAAAGCCAAGGGGATTGCATCAGATTCTGTCCTCCATGTGTTTGGACATAGCCATCATCACGTTGTTTTGATAAATTCGGCTGACTGGAAAGATCTTACCATTACTCATCAATAAATTATGCTGACGCTTTTCGCGGATTTCCGTGACATTGACCAGAACACCTTTATACGGTTTGACAAAACCTTGCACAAGCAGTTGTTCTTCCAGGTCTTTCAACTGAGCTCGCTGCACAGAGTGATAGAACCCTTGCTTTGTCGAAAAAACAATCTGTCGATTTTTATATTCCGCGCAATAAAGCTCGCTGAGGCGAATTTGAACGAGCGTATTTTGATCTGTCTTAACGAGTAGGAATTGCTCATCTCTATGTTGTTTTTTGAGCGCTGCACGGAGTGCTTCTGGTAATTCCTGTTCCATATTTTCTTTCAGGATATAGCGAAACGTGGTCAGGCGATACGCCTTAAGCGCAAAATCTGCATATGCAGTTATAAAAATAATCAGGCACTCATTGTCAAGTTTACGTAGAGCTTGACCCGTTGCTTCTCCGCCCAGAATGGGCATATCCCAATCCAATAAAACGATATCATAACGAGAACCATCATGGATCTTTTCAACCAAATGAACTCCATCATCATAAGTTTCAATCATAGGTTCCAGGGAATCATCAAGCCGCATAAGTGAAGCTTGTGTCAACCGATGAATTTGTTCAAGAAAATGAATGTTATCGTCACAAATGGCAATTCGCAGCATCATTCAACCCCAAGACTTTTTGTATCAAGTATAGCATAAAAGCTAAACACCAGAATTGATTCTACCACTTGATACACAAATGTTACCTCTTGTGCCATTGGTATTGATTGTGTAGTTGCCCAAGTGATACATTGCATCCAGACACATAATTATGCACAAAATATTGTGAACAAGCAGGGGATCCTATGCAAATAGAAATAGTGGCTGAAAAGATTACGGACCTTCTAGAAAAGCAGGGATTAGTTGAATCTGATATGGGAGATTACACAAATGAAATGCAAAAGGAATGTTTTCATCATTTTGTTAGTATGCTTTGTTCTGGGACTTTCTTCGTGTACCTCAGATAAAATATCATTATCGGAAACCCGCAATGCATCTGCGACTACTTCACCTATTGCAACAGGGAGTAATGGAAATTATGTAAAGCAGGAAGCTGACAATATCAAAATTGACGCTTCCGTAAGTGCTCCTGAAATGACAGAAATTCCTGTGTTACTCGCAGGGCCTTTAATTGTTGACAAAAAAACAGCTGAGTCATTGTTTTTTCAAAGCGAGAAAGTATCAAAGAGGACAGATGCGAATAATGTATTCGTGCTTGAAGGAAGCAGTGGAAGTTTTTTAAATATAGTAGAGTCTAATTATATTATGGGGAATGGTTTATTGAGTTATGGAACGTCTTTTTCCACATATGTAAATGGTGTCTTTTCCTGGCAGAAAAATGTAATTGTAAATAATACAAATGAGTTTTCAACGGACACAGATCTGGCATTTGCTTCGCGAAAAAGTGCCATTGCAAAAGTCGAAGAGACATTGCATCAATTAGGTGTCCAAAATCTGGGGGCGGTCACTGTTTATTCATTGGACAACAAAACACTTAAAAGCGAAGAAGAAAAAATAAAAACCAATCCGGATTTGTCAGACGAGATAGCTTCAGGGAGAATATCATTTAAAGATAGCTGGAGCGAGGAAGACGATTGCTATTTTATGTTTTTCGGGTGTCAGTTACAGGGGATTCCTGTGACAACAGACGACGTCTACTTTTCAAAAGACGACGAAAGTTTATCTGGAAATTTAATTACTGCTATTTACTCTAAAAGAGGAGTTGAATATTTGCAATTTATGAATTTGTATCAGGAAAAATCGACAGAGGAAATGGCACAAATTATTACACTGGATGCTGCTGTGGCAGCATTAGCAGACAAGCTTGAATCTATTATCACAACAAACAGTTATGAAGTATCTGAAATTCGACTTGTATATGTTCCCACTTTGACAGGGCAATCGAACAAGGAGTTTCGCATGATCCCGGCATGGTGCTTTACAACCAATGAATATGGGAGTATTGGTGAAGATAAATCAGCAGAAGCGCAGATAACCACGCAAGACAACACGAAGGAACTTCTTACCACATACAATGTACTAATCAGTGCGGTTGATGGTAAAGAAATCATATAGGAGATCATATGCAGGATTTAGCCAATGCTTTACGAATGGATTTACGGAGGGCGTTTTTTTCTCCAAGATTCTTTATTGCTATTGCAGCTCTATTGCTCTTAAACTTTTTTTCAATATGGCAGGAATTATCTTTAGGAAGCACGACGGCTGATGTGCTTTACTACTTTGATAATTTTATGTTGGGTGGATCCTTTACGCTTGTTGCTATTTTACTATCCATATTCCCGTTCTCAAACAGTTTCTGCTCAGATTGGAACAATAAATATATTCTTGTAAGTGTAGTCAGATCATCCTCCCGAGCATATGCATGGTCCAAAATCATCGTTTCCAGTTTGTCTTCGTTTTGTGTTATTTTTATTGGTTATTCACTGTCGGTACTGGCGCTTGCTTCAAAGATGGCTCTCGTTAATCCTTTAAATGGTAATTACGATTACTATTTCACTAGTACTTTTGGTGAACTTTTTGCAATCTCTCCTTTTCTGTTTATTATTGTTAAAATCTTTATATATGGTATTTTTTGTTCATTTTGGTCAGTTTTTGCATTGTGGATTTCAACGAGAATTTCGAATATATTTGTTACTCTTGCGTTTCCAATTATAACGTATTACGCAATAATAAACATAATGGATAATTTCCAATTTCCGTATTTTCTCCGTCTAAATGTATTGTTTAGGGGTGACGTAAGCCTTGGAAATCCGCTGTATTCCTTCTTGTATACCGTACTGGTATTTCTTGTATGTATAGTGATTTTTGGTATTCTTTTTGCAAAAAATATAAAGAGGAGACTTGCTGGTGAGTAACATAAAAACTGTCTTGAACCTTTGTAGTATGAACATAAAGCGCTGGGCTACGAATCCACGGTATTATGTACTTTTACTGCTGATTGGAATGCTTATGCATTATGTATCTTCACCGATTTTGAAATTTTCCATTATGGTGGGGGTTCCGGTGACCCCATGGATTTTTCCGTTTATCAGCACGGATCATTATATCAATGGCATGCTGATTTTGGGAATGGTTTTGCTTTTTTGTGATGCGCCGTTCATGAACAATTCAACTCCCTATGAGTGCATACGGTCAGGGAGAAAAAAGTGGCTGTACGGGCAGTATACGTACATTTTGACAGCTTCTTTGCTTTTTACATTAACAATTATGGCATGCAGTATTATTTGCTTATTGCCTAACATTTGCTTTGAACTGGGGTGGGGCAGAGTATTCAGAACGTTGGCACAGACCAATGCAGGAGCTCAGTATAGTCTAGTGCCAATTTCATATGGTATTCAGCAAACCTATTCGCCGTTGCAGGCCATGTTTTTATCGGGTACATTATTTTGGCTTGCAACCATTTTTATTGGGATGCTTATTTTCACTTTAAACCTTGTTACGCAACGAATTGGTGGAACGATCATGGGCTTTGTGCTTGCTTTTTGTCCTTTCTTTGCATATGAAGTAGGAGGAGGATGTATCTTTTATCTGATACCTACGGCATGGATCAATATACAAATGTTGGATATATCCGGGAATTCACGCTATCCATCCGTTACATATGCAATCATATTTTTAGTGGCGGTCATATTTCTATTTATGGTTATTGTTTCGAGAATTATGAAAAAACAAGAGGTGGAAGTACTTTTATCCATATGATTATAACTATCTGTAATGTTTATGATGGAGAAGAAAAATTGAAATGGGAGGTCTATTATGGAAAGCTGTATAGTGATTAAGAATGCTACAAAAAAGTATAAAGAGTATACAGTACTTGATCAAGTTTCGATAGAATTTGAAAAGAACAAAATTCATGGAATTATTGGAAGGAATGGATGCGGGAAAACAGTGCTATTTAAATGTATCTGTGGATTTGTGCCTCTGACTTCCGGCGAGATTTTTGTGAATAACCAAAAAATCGGAAAAGATATTGATGTGCCCGCAAATGTTGGGATTATTATAGAATCTCCGGGATTTTTGCCTAATTACAGCGGCTACAACAATTTGAAATTGCTGGCGTCTATCAAGCATAAAATCAATAAGGAAACAATCAGAAATGCTATTTCCCGTGTGGGATTGGATCCTGACAGTAGAAAGCATGTTGGGAAATACTCTATGGGTATGAGGCAGCGGCTTGGTATTGTGCAGGCTATCATGGAAGATCCTGAAATTCTGATTTTGGACGAACCAATGAATGGACTGGATAAACACGGTGTAGAGGAAATCCGTTCTTTTTTGCGGGACCTGCGAGATGCAGGGAAAACAATTATACTTACAAGTCATAATGCTCAAGATATAGAATTGTTATGTGATACAGTGCATGAAATGGATGCTGGAAAACTAATAAATTAGTTTATGACAAAAATAGAAGTTAACAGCTCTATTTATTGCAGAGAATGAAAGCATATTTTCAAGGAAACACTGCCTTTGTCACGCATGATGTTGAGTGGCTTAAGATTGCCCATCATACATTTAGAATGTGAGACGGCCTTTTGACAGCAGAAAAGTGAAGGATGCAATGTGTGACCACCGGGATAAAATTGAGCAAAAATAATCCGGCGTTGGCAGCAATATGTGGGAAATTATAAATCTTTTCAAAATAGCTGCAAAAAGCCTACTGAAAAGAAATCGCGGAAACATACTCTTTTTAGTTTGCATAATCATCCTTCTGATGATTCCAACCCTTCAATTTAATGTCACTCAATCTGTCATGAATCATGTTGCGTCTTCACAGAGGAAAGATTTTCGGCAACTTTACAGATATTTACTATGACTCTGAAAAATCGGACATAACTGATCTTGATTTTTCAGAAAGCGATTTATCGGCAATACTCCCTTCGAGATCGAGGGTTCAAAATACACGATCTCCGGTATCATCCAGGACTTCGGATATTTGTGGCCCCAAAGCGAAGTGCAAATCAATAATAATGCAGGTGCGATCAATGCGCTCGTATCTGAACAAGAAGCAGGCCGCATCTTGCGGCAAACATCCCGGATGACGAGGCAAATCCTGATTGTCCAACAATTGGGAGTATCCAATCCGATTGAAAATGATTCTAACTTGCTTAGAAATACCAATAATTCATAGGAAAACAGTACTAGCTTCAATGTGTCCGGTGAATTTGTGATGATTTGAGATCCAATTGTAAATCATTACCTCACCTTATCCCCCTTGATCGCCTCAGCAAACTCCTCAATCGTCATTTCTCCGCTCTGGACTTGCTTCAGCAACTTCTTCGCATCATCCTGCCATTGGTTGTACTGTTCGCGTGTATAGGCGTTTTGTCGTTTGCATTTCATATTGTGTTTGTTTTGTTCGGAGCGGAATAGTTTTTTTGCGTCATCGAGGTTTTGCGTGAATGTGATGACGGAACCGCGTTGTTTGCAGGTTGAGTCAGTTCCTTCGATGAGACGGTCGCAGTAAACCGACACTTTGGAGAAGGGAATGAAGTAACGGTTACAGATTTTGCATTTACAAAGGAGAATGTCCTGACTGCACATGTACTGGAATTCAGTAAAGCAGAGGGCAATCAGGTCATTACTTTTATATAAAGGAAGAAGCTGTAGATTGGCATTTTTCATTTGACGGATAAATGTATTTTTGTCCGTTTTTTCATTTCCTGTTTTGGTGGAATCTAAATTGATGATACGTGTGTTAACTTCGATCCGGTTTTGTAGATAACTGATCGGAAGATATTCTTCCGATTGCTTTTCCTGGAGTATATAGAGTGCCTGCAGAGGTGTGAGGCTCTTGTAAGGCCGCTGGTCGCGGTCTGCGGTCTGAGCAATAACTCTTTCGAAATAGTTAGCGGCTTTTGCGTAACGGTCGAACAGGTCGGCCATAGAGCGCATATAGGAAATGATGAGGATCTTTACGGATTTGTCTTGAAGATCATATTGAATGGAGTCAGGAGACTGATCGAAATTGCAGAGATCAGATAAAAAACGCTCGTGCAGGAATTGACGTTCTTCATTTATAGGTTTCGGCTCCCCATCGATTGCATTCGATATTTTGTCAAATTCGCGATCAAACAGGAATTCGACATTGTCTTCGATTTTGGTGAAAGCAACATAGTGGAGAAAGGGATGCATAGAATGGATCTGCTGATGCTTTTCCCGATAAAAATTAATCAGTGGAAGGATATCATTATTGTCGGATGCATAATCGAAATCTTCATCGAGCATGTATGTCTGCGAGCGCATTCCTCTCCAGTCTACATCAAGAAACGAAAACAGTAGGGAACCAAGAGGAAACCATGGGGATCCGTTTGATGCAAACTGATGGGTTTCTTTTTTGTCGGTGACAAATTCGCCCTGGGAGGAGAAAGAGATTTCAAAATCTAAATTAGCCCGGTCATAAAACATAGAAATACCTCATTGGCTTTCGATTGGCCTATTTGTACACAAGAGCCCAATTCACTTGTACAAGAAACATTGTAAAACATTATTGCAAAGGTTGTAAAGACCTTGTATAGTCATGTCCAGAGAACTTGTGCAATCATTTGATTTTAATATGATTGCACAATGCGAATTTTCTCAAGACTGCACTTTGACAACTGAATAAAACTGTTAGGGTACTTTCCCTCTGCCGTGGTGCCACAAGGAAACGCCACAGCCGATCAGCGATGATGTGTCTGCTCCTTTTTGGGAGTGAATG
>Ga0209429_10001613_pt1 | contig 13788 bp, 11 predicted proteins | sample BarGraNGADG00212_3_FD_184493 | JGI IMG/M metagenome (GOLD analysis project Ga0209429, IMG submission 184493) | Arctic peat soil microbial communities from Barrow, Alaska - Barrow Graham LP Ref core NGADG0004-212 (SPAdes) (version 2) | ecosystem: Environmental > Terrestrial > Soil > Wetlands >... | reverse complement strand
TCAACCAAACGATGTAAAACCCGTAGTAACTTATTGATATCGTCAAAATGGAGTCCGGTAGTCGGTTCGTCTAAAATATATAATGTGTTGCCAGTGGCCCGTCGCGCCAATTCAGTCGCTAACTTCATGCGCTGAGCTTCACCACCCGAAAGAGTGATGGCTGATTGGCCAAGTCCAATATAACCCAAGCCAACATCAAAAAGGGTTTGCAAAATATCATTAATTTTTGGAATATCACGAAAAAAACCTAAGGCTTCGACTACCGTCAGCGCTAAAACATCGGCAATATTTTTGCCTTTATATTTTACTTCCAGTGTTTCGCGGTTAAATCTTTTGCCATTACAAACTTCACATGGCACAAAAATATCCGGCATAAAATGCATTTCAATTTTAATTAAACCATCGCCCTGACAATTATCGCAGCGTCCACCGGAAACATTAAATGAAAATCTACCTGGTTGGTAACCGCGAATTTGGGCTTCGCGAGTTTTAGAAAAAAGTTCGCGAATAATACCAAAAACATTGGTATAAGTGGCCGGATTTGAACGCGGCGTGCGACCGATCGGCGATTGATCAATAGTAATGACTTTATTTAAATTTTCAAAACCTTCAATTTTGTGATATTTGCCGGGCCGGTCGGAGCTCTTCATCAATTTTCTAGCCAAAGCCTTATGCAAAATGTCATTAACTAAAGTTGACTTACCGGAACCGCTCACACCAGTCACAGCCGTAAAAACACCCAATGGAAAATGAACTGTCAGATTTTTTAGATTGTGTTCATTCGCGCCGAAAACTGAAACAAACTTGTCATGGATTTCACGCCTTTTTTTGGGAATTTCAATTTTCAATTTACCAGAAAGATATTGACCGGTAATTGATCTTGGCTGCGCCATAATATCGTTAATATCGCCTTGGGCTACTATTTCTCCCCCTGCAGTGCCTGCTCCCGGACCAATATCTACAATTTGATCGGCCGTCCTCATGGTAGCTTCGTCGTGTTCGATTACAATCACTGAATTACCTAAATCTCGTAAATGTTCGAGTGTTTTAAGCAGCCGACTATCATCGCGTGCATGAAGACCAATCGATGGTTCATCTAATATATAGAGTACGCCAACTAACCCAGAGCCAATTTGTGAAGCCAGCCTAATACGTTGAGCTTCACCGCCGGCCAAGGTGTAAGCGGCACGATCCAAAGTTAAATAGTCCAAACCCACATCAATCAAAAATTTTAATCGAGTTTTAACTTCGTTTAAAATTTTTTCGGCGATCAATTGTTCTCGTGGTGTTAATTTCAAATTAATAAAAAAATTATGAGTGACTTTGACCGACATTTTGACGACTTCGGCGATGTTCTTTTCACCTACTGTGATTAATAAACTTTCTTTTTTCAACCGCGCGCCGTGACACAATTCACACGGTGATTGCGACATATAACGTTCTACATCCATCCGCATTCCTTCTGAATCAGTTTCACGGTAGCGGCGTTCTAACCAAGGAATAATGCCTTGAAATTTCAGTTGATAAAGATGTGATCTGCCGTGCATAAAATGACGAACTTGCAAATACTCAGGCTCACCCCGACCGTAAAGAACTTCATTTAGTAAATCATTAGATAATTGCCCAATAGGCGTATGCTCTGAAAAATTATAACGTTCACTGACTGCTCGCAAAATCATACCGTAATAATTATTACCTTTGTAATTGAGCGGCAAAATACCGCCTTGAGCGATGGATAATTTTTTATCGGGAATAACTAAATTTGGATCAATGTTTTTTTCTACACCTAAACCGCCACACTTTTCGCAAGCACCATATGGACTGTTAAACGAAAATATTCTGGGTTCTATCTCCGGCAAACTTGTTTCGTGAATGGGACATGATAAACTTTGATTCATTAGAACTTCATCTTTCTGGTCAACCACTAAAACTAATCCTTGGGATAATTTTAAAGCCTGTTCAATATCATCAGAAATTCGCGAAATGTTATCCGATTTTATTTCTATTTTATCAATTAGAATTTCAATAGTATGATTTTTATAACGCGCTATTTCAATTTTTTTGTCTAAATCATGATATTTGCCATTAATGCGCGCTGTTGTATAACCTTCTTTAAAAAGATCATTTAATAGCTGATGATATTCACCTTTGCGACCACGGACTACTGGCGAAAGAATTTCTATTTTTTCGCCATCGCCAAAATCTAAAACACGTTCTACCATTTGTTCAACCGATAATTTTGTAATAACTTCACCGCCAATTGGACAATGCGGAATACCGACACGAGCGAAAAGTACCCTTAAATAATCGTAAATTTCTGTCACAGTCCCAACGGTTGAACGCGGATTATGACTAGCCGCCTTTTGATCAATGGAAATAGCCGGCGACAAGCCTTCAATACTTTCCACATTAGGTTTTTCCATTTGACCTAAAAATTGGCGAGCATAACTTGAGAGTGATTCCAAATAGCGTCGCTGACCCTCAGCGTAAATTGTATCAAACGCCAAAGTAGACTTACCACTCCCGGACAATCCCGTAAAAACTATTAATTTATTTCGCGGGATCGTTAAGTCGATATTCTTAAGATTATGTTCTTTTGCTCCACGAATAACAATTTCTTCTTGCATCTTATTTAATCCTTAATTTTCTAAGTTGAATAATTTCGTCGCGAATAACGGCCGCTTGTTCAAACTGCAAATCTTGAGCTGCTTTTTTCATTTCTGCTTGCTTTTGTTTTAAGACGGATGGCAAGTCTTCAATACTTTCAAGATCGATAAATTCTCGTGTCACTTGTGGTTTTAATTCGTGGTCAACAATACTTTCGATCGCTTTTTCAATAGTCTTAGGCGTAATTTTATGTTCAACATTGTATTTAATTTGTTTTTCTCTGCGACGATTGGTTTCATCTAGCGCCCTCTTCATTGAACCAGTAATATTATCGGCATACAGAATAACTTTACCTTTAACATTTCTTGTCGCTCGCCCAATAGTTTGAATTAACGAAACATCGCTTCGCAGGAACCCTTCTTTATCAGCATCTAAAATTGCCACTAATGTCACTTCGGGTAAATCTAAACCCTCGCGAAGAAGGTTCACACCAACTAGACAATCAAATTCGCCACGACGAAGGTTTTCTAAAATATTAATGCGGTCTAACGTATCTACACCACTATGAAGATATTCCGCTTTAACTTTCGCTTCCTTAAGATGTTCACTCAATTGCTCGGCCATTTTTTTAGTCAAAGTCGTAACTAATACTCTTTCGTGGTTTTTAGCATGAACAATAATTTCCTGGATTAAATCCTGGACTTGATTTTCAATTGGCCTAATTTCCACCATCGGGTCAACTAATCCCGTCGGTCGAATAATTTGTTCAACAATCTGCTCAGAATGACTTTTCTCATAATTAGAAGGTGTGGCCGAAGTATAAATAACATTTTTAATGTGTTTTTCAAACTCTGGAAATTTCAAAGGCCGGTTATCGTAAGCACTCGGTAACCGAAAACCATAGTCAATCAGTGCCTTTTTCCGTGATTTATCACCTTCGCTCATAGCCCCAATTTGCGGTACTGTGACATGGGACTCATCAACCACCATTAGAAAATCTTCCCCAAAAAAATCCAGCAATGTATAGGGGGGCTCGCCAGGAGGACGTTTAGTCAAATATCGAGAGTAATTTTCTATCCCCGAGCAATAACCAATTTCTTTAATCATTTCTAAATCAAATTTTGTTCTTCTTCGCAAACGCTCGGCTTCTAACATTTTGCCGTTTTTTTCAAAATAAGTTAAACGATCTGCCAATTCTTTTTCGATTTTTTCTATCGCACCTTGCATTGTGTCATCTTCGACCACAAAATGTTTCGCCGGGTAAAGCGTGATCGATTTTTCCTCTCGGATTTTCTTCATAGTTACGGCTGCAAAACGCGTGATTTTGGTAATTCGATCGCCGTCAAATTCTACTCTAATAATTTCTTCCCGATCGGCCGGCATAATTTCCAATGTCTGACCGTGCAGACGAAATTTACCCCGTTCTAACACCTCTGAGCGTGTAAAATACATCTCCACCAATCGACCCAAAATATGATCTCGAGATTCTTCATAACCCACACCTAAAGTTAATAAGGTCTTTTTATAAACCTCTGGGTCACCTAAGCCATATATACAAGAAACAGAAGCAACAATAATTACGTCACTTCTATAAACTAATGCCTGAGTGGCGGCATGGCGCAGACGCTCAACCTCATGATTTATTTCTAGATCCTTTTCAATATAAACATCTGTATTGGGCAAATAGGCTTCCGGTTGGTAGTAATCGTAATAAGAAACAAAATATTCCACCGCATTATGTGGGAAAAAGGTCCGAAATTCCGAAGTTAATTGTGCCGCCAAAGTTTTATTGTGACAAATAACCAATGTCGGTTTCTGGACTTTTTCAACCACATTAGCAATTGTAAAGGTTTTACCAGATCCCGTCACACCCAAAAGTGTCTGGTGCTGATAACCTTTTTTAAGCCCTTCTACTAACTTAGCAATCGCTTGGGGCTGATCACCTTTAGGAGTAAATTTTGAATTTAGTTTAAATTGCATTGCGAAGATATATTAGCACAAAAATCAATTAAAATCTATAGATATCACATTTCTAAAATACATTAAAATTAAAATGTGAGCTCTCTATAATTTCGTCAGAAATTTCCGCGAGAGCGAACACATAATGAGTTTTTAAAATGTGAGCTCTCTATATCAAAATCCCTCTATTTACCAAAGAGGGATTTTAATTTTATTGTTATTTTTAAGAAGTTGAATACCCTGTAGTTTAATACAGGGATGAAAACTTACTTAAAAACAAACTTTTACCTCGTCAGTTTACTGCGAGGTAGTTTATTTAATTGTTATTCGGTGGCTACTTCGTCGTCTTCTTCTTCAACCTCATCCTCATCTTCATCTTCGGCTTCATCACCCTCAGCTTTTGGTTCATCGCTTACAGGTGTTTCTTCAGTCGTTGTTGCTTCACCGGTTTCATCTTCATCTTCTTCTTCGTCATCGGTTACAGCTGCATCACTTGACTGAACATCACTGGCTTGGTTCATATCGTCATTCATGGGACCTCCTCTTGTCCCCCACTTCGCTAAAAGCTTTGCGGGAGAAATTACTTACTTTCCCCCATTATCGCAACTCGCCTATAATCTTGTCAATGTCTAACAGTTCAACGTCCTTTTCTCCCCTAATTTTAACCTCAATTTTACCTTTATTTTTGGCACTTAAAACTAGGCGATAGGGAATACCAATCAAATCGGCATCAGAAAATTTTACCCCAGCGCTAACTTGCCTATCATCAAATAAAACTTCTATACCTTCTTTCTCTAATTCTTCATAAATTGCTTGACCCTTTGTCCCCTCTATATCGATTAAATAAGCTTTCACCGGTGCAATCGCTTTAGGCCAAATCAAGCCGTATTCATCATGACTGGTCTCTGCAATTACGCCAATTAATCGATCCAAGCCAATACCATAACACCCCATCAACACTGCTTTTGACTTACCTTCCGTATCTGTAAAATTTAGATCAAAACTTTCCGAATATTTAGTTCGAAGTTTAAAGATATGAGCCAATTCAATACCTCTTTCTTCAGTTAATGACTCACCGCAAGCACATTTATTATCTTTGGGTTTCACTTCCGCATTGTAGGCCTTGCCACATTTATTACAAAGTAGAATGTGATCTTCACCACTTTCCGTAATGACCATAAACTCTCGCGAATCATTACCTCCCATCATACCAGAATCCGCTTCAACCATTATCGCTTTAATTCCAATCCTCTCAAAAATCTTTTTATAGGCCTCGGCAAAATCCTCAAATGTTTGGTCTAATTGCTCTTCGGTAGCGTGAAAACTGTAGGCATCTTGCATATTAAAATCGCGCAGACGTATCAGTCCCCCTCTTGGTCGTGCCTCGTAACGAACTTTTTTAGAAAATTGATTTAGGATGAAAGGTAAGTCCTGAAAACTAGTAATTTTTTCTTTGGCCAGTGGCGTCATCACTTCTTCATGAGTCATGGCTAAAACAAACTCCGCTTCTCTTGAAGTATTGACCTTCAATAATTCGTCACCAATATCTTGAAATCTACCCGAAGTTTTCCAAAGCTCTGAGGGATGTAAAACCGGTAACGATACTTCCTGACAATCGATTTTAGTTAACTCTTCACGAATAATCTGACAAACCTTTTCATAAACCTTGTAACCCAATGGTTCAAAAGCAAAAATACCCGACCCCACTTGATAGATAAAAGAACCACGTTCCAACAGAACTTGATTAACGGAATTTGCGCCCCGCGGCGCTTCCTTTTTGGTCTTGATAAAACTTTTTGAATATAACATATTCTAATCTTATCAAATCAAGTTCTCTAAGTAAATGGTTAGTACCAACCACATACACCTCTGAGGTGTATGTGAAACGGTTAAGATATTATAGTTGTCATTGCGATCCGCCAACGAGCGGAGCGAAGCAATCTATCAGGTATTTTTAATAAAGAAAAAGAGCGAATTTCTCCACTCTTTTAACATCTCAAAACCATTATTTTTTAACTATCCCAGTTTCGCTTCAAGATCTTTAATTCTGTTTTCAACTTCTGCCTCTGAACCATATTGCTCTTCCACTTCTTTAACTATCTGCTGAGCAGAATCCCGATTAATTTTCTCCTTAACCAATCTGCCACCTTGATCGAAAGACATTTCACGAAGACCCTTCAATTGCATTTTTAGCTCGGACCTTTTTTGGAAGTTAAATCTGCTAGTATGGGCCAATTCTTCTTCGATCGGTTTCATCCGAGCTTGATTATCCTCAATCGATCCCATTCCAACTTTCAAATCTTCATCGTCTGGATTATTGGCCAATGTCTCTTTCGCTTTGGAATACTGTTCGCGCAAAGTCCGCAGTCTTTCAATCTCAACCGTAATTTTTCTATGTTCGTCGAATTCCGCTTCGCCACCGGTTGTCGGCGCTTTAAAATCTTCTGGTCTTTCACCATCCAATGATTCAAGTTCTTCGTTAGACATCATTTATTAGATGGATAATCCCATCCTGATTTCATTTAACGCTTTTCACTCATTGATTACAATAGATTGCTTCTCTACCGCTCCCGCCCAAGGCGGGCAGGCGCAATGACAACTAAAAAAATTTTAGTGCACCACATCACGATAGGTGATAGCCACCATTAGTAATATTAGAATCGCAAAGCCCACCAAATGAATAATGTTTTCAATTTCCTGACGAATAACTTTTTTCCGGAAGATGCCTTCCAGGGCCAAAAAGGTGATTTTGCCACCGTCTAGTGCCGGAAAAGGCAGAATATTGATGATTCCAAGATTAACCGACAGTAATGCTACCAATTGCAAAACGTAGATCCAACCAATTTTAATGGCCTCGCCGGTAAAGTTGAATAAACCGACAGGACCCGATACACCCGCCGCTTGGGGCCCGGCTTTGCCGGTCGTAAAAATATTCCGTAAAATATCATACAAGAAAACCACCAAGGTTTTCATCACTAACCCGACTTCTTTAACTGATGTCCAAGCGGCTTGAAAAACATTTTGTTTCACTTTGGTAATAGAAATAATCCCTACGCCTAAAGGTCCTTCTTTATCTTGAGACAAAGTCAAATTAAGATTTTGTTTTTGACCATTCTTCTCTGTCGCGAGCGTCACTGCTTGGCCAATATGACTTTGAGTAAATTGTTGAAGATCGGTCACTGAAGAAAAACCGTTTAATATCACTCCATTCGTCAGTCCTGCTTTGGCTGCTGGCGAATCAGGCGCCACATAGGTGATCATCACTTTTGATTCTTTTTGACCAGACAAAGTCGCTGGGTCTGAAACCAATGGTGTCATACCGATCGAAAAACCAATCGTCATAAGGATGATAGCTAATATAAAATTCATGATCACCCCAGCGACAACAATCGCGATACGCGCTAAAACGCTTTTGTGATAAAATGAACCGGGTTTTTTGAGTTCCTCTTCTTCGCCATATAACTTAACATAACCACCCAGCGGAATGGCATTAATAGAATAGCGTGTACCCTTTCGTTTAATCGATATCAATCGAGGTGGGAAACCAAAAGCAAACTCCTCCACTTTCACACCCAGGAGTTTGGCCACAATAAAATGGCCGAATTCATGTACAAAAATTAAAAGACCGAGTATTGCAATAAAAACAATGATAGTTAGGATCATATGGTTTTAAGTTCTTTTTCTTTGGCGTCAATAATAGTTTTAATTTTGTTATTTTGTTCTTCAATCATTTTATTTAAATCTTTTTCTCCCGAGTACAGATCATCTTCAGTCAATTCCCCTGACTTTTTGCCCGCTTGAATTTCTTCCCACGAGGTCTGGCGCACATTTCTTAACGCGATCCGAGTGCTCTCTGCTTTTTGGTGGATGAGTTTAATAAAATCATTACGGCGTTCTTCCGTCAATGGCGGTAATGAAATCCGAATGACTCGACCATCATTAGCCGTGCTAAAACCCATATCAGACGCTTTCAAACCATTTTCGATATCGTTTAAGGCATTTGCATCCCAAGGTTGAATCACCAATAAAAAAGCGTCCGGTGCGGTGATATTGGCCATATTTTTGAGCGGTGTTTGAGTACCATAGTAAGAGATCATGATATTTTCTATCAAAGAAGACGAGGCCTTGCCCGTTCGAATAGTTCGTAAGTCCTCTTCTAACTTGGTGACCACTTCGGCCATTTTAGGTTTGAGCTGATTTAAAATCGGTTGAAGCATATTCCTCCTCTTTTAATTTAATTTTCTTCTCCCAATTCAAACCGGATGAAACGGTTAACTTTAATATTTTCTCTGATTTTAGCAATTTTACTTTCAATTAAATCCTTGACCGTCTGGCTTGAATCCATAATAAATTCTTGCTTTAAAAGTTCATCAACATTCTTTGGGCTCATAGAGGCAATTTGAAGACAAATTTGGTGAGCTAACTCTTTAAATTCGGCATTTTTGGCCACAAAATCACTTTCCGAAGCAATTTCTAAAAGCACACCGATCCGACCAGCATGAACATAACTTTCGATTAAACCATGTTTAGTCACCCGTTCGGCCTTTTTCTTGGCAATACTGGCGGCATTGGAAGCTAAAATTTTTTTAGCTTTTTCAAAATCACCCTTAGATTCCTCTAAGGCTTTTTTACAATCCATGACTCCGGCGCCGGTTTGGGCTCTCAATTCCGCAACTGTCTTGGCGTCCATCCTATATTTTTCCTTTCTGGAAAAATTCCGCGATAAGCTTTCGCTTATCTATTTCTCCTTCTTCACTTCTTTAGTTTCTTTTCCAGCCCGAGGCTGGTCGGCCTTGGGCCGATTAACTATCTTCCCAGCCCGAGGCTGGTCGGCCTTGGGCTGATTTTCTGTAACTTCTTTGGGTTTTTCAATTTCTGCTTTTTCGATATTTTTTGGTTCAGTTTTTTCTACTGGAACTGCCACTGGTTTTTCTTTGGCACCCGATACAACCGCTTCTTCAACTAATGACATTAGCAAACTCAAGGTCTTAGGTGCATCATCATTGGCAGGAATGGGATAAGTTATTTTATCCGGATTAGCATCGGTATCGCAAATTGCTACAATCGGGATTTCCATTCTATTACCCTCTTCCAAGGCTAATTTTTCTTTAGCCGCGTCAATCACAAAAATCGCATCCGGCAGATTTTTCATATTTCTGACGCCACCGAAGATTTTAGAAAGTCGCTCAATTTTATCGGTAATAACTTTCTTTTCTTTCTTAGTCAAGACCTCAAAGTCAGGTGATTTAGTCTTGGCTTCAAGTGACTCTAATTGGGTAATATTCTTTCGAATAGTCGCAAAATTAGTCAGAGTCCCGCCCAACCAACGTTGATTGATATAAGGCATATTAGCCGCTTCAGCGACCTTTTGAGTTAAGCTTTGAGCTTGTTTTTTAGTCCCAACAAAAAGGATGGTTTTACCAAAGATTATTTGCTTCTTTAAAAATTCCAAGGCTTTCTCCAAACCTTCTCTGGTTTTATCTAAATCGATGACATGAATCCCCTCGCGCAAGGTAAAAATAAAATCTTTGGCTTTAGGGTGACTTCGCTCTTTTTTGTGTCCAAAATGGGCACCCGCATCAAGCAGTTCAATTAAAGTGGGCATTGGCAAATCTTTCCTTACTATTATTCTATTAACTTACAAAAAAATTATATCATATTCTAATAGAGTTGACAAGAGTCGCCTATTTTGTTATATTACTTATATATAGGTTAATAAATTAACCGCGGAAATTTCTTAGAAAGAAATTATTGGTTAATAAATTAACCGCGGAAATTTTCTGGATAAAATTATAGTTAAACAAAGTTTAACGCGGAAATTTTCCAAAGAAAATTATGAAAGATAAAATTCACCCACAATATAATAAAAACGTTAAAGTCACTTGCTCCTGCGGCAATACTTTTGAAGTTGGCTCAACCGCTCAATCTATCGAAGCGGAAGTTTGTTCGGCGTGCCACCCATTTTACACTGGCACTGCTAAGTTTATTGATACTGCTGGCCGAGTTGATAAATTCCAAGCCAAGGTGAAAAAAGCAGAAGAAATGAAGACTAAAAAAAGCAATCGGCCCAAGGCCGACCAGCCTCGGGCTGGAAAATCTAAGTAGATATTAAAAACGACAATAGAGTATGGATGCTACGCATCGCGGAAATTTTCTAAGGAAAATTATAATAACATATACTTAAGCCGTTTTTTTGAGCTCAAAAGAGCGAAACTCTGAGCTTGTCGAAGAGTGAAAAAATAATATGAATGACGAGCGATTACAGTCGATTTTAGAAAAATACAATGAATTGAGCCAAAAGGCGCAAGATCCGGTTTTATTGAGCGATCAAACGCAGTTACAAAAAGTTTTGACAGAAAAAAACGGTCTGGAAAAATTGGCCTATCTTATCCAAGAATATTTTTTACTTAAAAAAGAATTGACAGAATATGAAGGATATTTGGAAAGTGATGAAATGTCTGATGAAACGCTAGCTGCAATGGCTAAAATGGAAATACCTAATTTAACTGCCGCCATCGCTGAAATTACACCCAAATTAAAAGTAGCCCTCCTACCAGAAGACCCATTGGATGATAAAAATGTTATTTTGGAAATTCGTCCTGGTGCTGGCGGTGACGAAGCTGAACTTTTCGCTGCCGAACTTTTTAATATGTATAGTCAGTATGCCAATAAAATGAGATGGCATTTGAATATTATCTCCAGTCAAACATCTTCCATTGGCGGTTTCAAAAACTTAGTTTTTTCTATTTCTGGAGTAAAAGTATATTCCAAAATGAAATATGAAAGTGGTGTCCATCGTATTCAGCGCGTCCCGGAAACAGAAAAGTCCGGTCGTGTTCATACCTCTACTATCACTGTCGCCGTCTTACCAGAAGTCGAAGAAAACGAATTGGAAATAAAAGCAGAGGACTTAAGAATCGATGTTTACCGATCGGGTGGTCACGGTGGTCAATCTGTCAACACAACTGATTCTGCTGTTAGAATCACTCACGTCCCTACCGGCCTTGTCGTCACCTGCCAAGATGAAAAAAGTCAACTTAAAAATAAAGCTAAAGCCATGGGTGTTTTACGCTCACGACTAATGGCAGCTGAAAACGAACGTTTGAGTAAAGAGCGAGGTGATATTCGCCGGAGCCAAATCGGTACAGGGGACCGCAGTGAAAAAATTCGGACCTATAATTATCCTCAGGATCGCATTACCGACCACCGCATCAATCAGTCGTGGCATAATATCGGTAAAGTCATGGCTGGTGATTTAGAACCAGTCATTTCGGCATTAATTACCGAAGACCAAACTCGCAAATTATCCTTACAAGAAAAAATATGATACTCAAAGAAATCTATCGCCTAGCCATTTTAGAACTCAAAGAGGCGGGGATTAATTCGGCACAACTGGATGCTCGGGTTTTGATTTGTTCCGCTTTAGATATTTCAATAGAAAAATTTTATTTAATTCAAAATGATCGTCTCTCCCCTAACCAAACGAAAAAAATAAAATTAATCATCAAAAAACGCGCTCAGAATATGCCAGTCGCCTATATTTTAGGACACAAGGAATTTTATGGATTTGATTTTATGGTAGATAAAAATGTCCTCATTCCCCGACCGGAAACGGAAGGAATAGTTGATAAGTCTATAAAGTCCTTAAAGTCGAAAGTCCATAAAGTCGAAATACTTGATATAGGCACAGGATGTGGCAATATTATCATCGCGATCGCTTGTCATTCCGAGCTTGCGAGGAATCTCTCAACTTGTTTGAGCCATCTGCAATTCTTCGCCAGCGATATCTCCCCCGCCGCCTTAAAAATTGCTCGACAAAATGCCAAGTTTCATCAAGTCGAAGGCAAGATAAAATTTATTCAGTCAGATTTATTTAGTAAATTAAAGAATCAAAAATTTGATTTAATTATTGCTAATCTTCCTTATGTTCCGAATTCAGATACTAATGAAAAATCAATTCAATTCGAGCCCAAACAAGCCATCTTTGCTGATAAAAATGGTGCTGACATTATTAAAAAATTTTTAAAACAGGCACCCGATCATCTGAATTATCACGGCAGTATTTTATTAGAGCTCGATCCGCGGAACGCTTTTGATATTGAAACCTTCGCCCAAAAATATTTCCCCAAATCAAAAATTAAACTTTCAAAAGACCTCGCCGGTTTAAATCGTTACCTAACAATCAACCAATCACCCTGTTGAGCCCAGTTGAACTTTAACCTTATTTTCTTTGCCATTGCGAACATAAGTGACTTCAATTGTATCGCCTGGTTGAAATTGCTGAATTTTGGAACTTAAGGGGTTATTTTGATCAATTCGATCGCCATTTAAGGCAATGATAATGTCGCCGTTTTGTAGACCCGCTTTATCAGCACCGCTGCCGGACAACACACCATTTTGATTTTGATTACCGCCAACTAAGGCACCATAGTCAATCGATAATCTTTGAGCTGAAGCAATTTCCGGAGTGACCATCACATAAGAGACGCTCAATTGTGGTCGAACAATTTTACCGCCTTTTTGAAAAGAATTGATAGCACTCTTAATTGTATTGACCGGGATAGCAAAGCCAATACTTTGAGCGCCGCTTGCCATGGCTGTGTTGATACCGATTACTTGTCCAGCTAAGTTAACCAATGGTCCACCTGAATTTCCCGAATTAATAGCAGCATCAGTTTGAAGAAGATTTTCTAATTGTTCACTTTGACCACTCTCCCCACCGGCTGTTAAAGCCCTTTCACGCGCCGAAATAACGCCGACCGTGACCGTATTTTGAAGTTGACCTAAAGCATTACCAATGGCAATAACCCACTGCCCAACCTGTAATTTGTCAGAATCGCCCAAATCCACTACCGGTAAACCCGAAGCGTCAATTTTCATAATCGCTAAATCATTAGAAGGGTCTTGAGCTACCACTTTACCATCATATTTTTTGCCATCAGTCATAAAAACACTATAAGTTGCGTTTGTATCCGAACCAACATGCTTATTAGTCAAAATATAACCGTCATTAGTAAAAATAAAACCGGTCCCCGCCGCTTCACTTTGAACGGTTTGGCCAAAAAAATTCGTTGAGTTAGTAATGGAAGTAATAGAAACCACTGCCGGCGAAACTTTTTTTGTGCTATCAATGACAGCCGATGACTCTTCTAAAACTAATTTTTCCGTATTGGTTTTATTGATATTAAGCGTTTGAATATCCAGCCCTAATTTATCTTTCAG
>Ga0209429_10001611_pt1 | contig 13792 bp, 10 predicted proteins | sample BarGraNGADG00212_3_FD_184493 | JGI IMG/M metagenome (GOLD analysis project Ga0209429, IMG submission 184493) | Arctic peat soil microbial communities from Barrow, Alaska - Barrow Graham LP Ref core NGADG0004-212 (SPAdes) (version 2) | ecosystem: Environmental > Terrestrial > Soil > Wetlands >... | reverse complement strand
CCCATGGTATGGTTAGTAAAGGTATTCCTGTTAGTGACAGGATTAATATTCATATTCTCGGCTGCAAAAGTGTGGACTCAAGTAACCAGTTATCTAATCTAATGCATCTTCAGGTATAATATATTATCATTATCATGAAAACCAAATTCTTATTCATTAATTTTCGTATAACTATGAAAAGCTACTACAAAACCTACGCAATCATAAGCAGATCTGTCAGGAAAGAACAGTGCTTATTGATTGCCAGTCTTATTATGTTGAATTTATTCCTGGCCGGCTGCTACAGTTCAGCTACAAAATCCAAAGCATATAATTCCAAACTCCCGGTAAAGGTAGAACCAATATTGATCCATCAGTTGGGGAGTGAGCATTTTGGTAACGCGATTTATCGCCGAGGGAAGGAGGGAACGAGAATAGCTGCTTCAGGAACCCGAATTCTGGAGTGGCCGATTCATGAAAATGCACCTGTTACAGAAGTAGTTCCGTATGATTCTGCCAGATATAATAATGGTGCATGTGCAATTGACGTTAATAATGATAACATTGATGAAATGATCGTAGCCCGTACGGTAAATAATTCAGGTACAAATCTGTTGTGGTTCGAGGAGGTAGCCGGACAGAAACAATGGAGAGAACATTTGATTGGATACGTCGCAAACGAAGAAGGGGAGCCAGGAATTCATGATATAATGCCGTTCGAAGTTAAAGTGTTGGACACCCAGGTAGCAGGAGTTGTAATACTGGTAAACCGTAGACGACTTTTTTGGTATCAGATCCCAGACAATACCTCACAACCCTGGATACAACATTTTATAGCTGATCTTCATGCTAATGGAGCGGAGGTACCACAATCAGGGCTGGCACTTGGTGATATTAACGGTGACGGTCGGATGGATCTTGTCTGCGGCAATTTCTGGGCAGAGTGTCCCTCCAATACCATCAATGATTCTTGGCAGGTTCACCGCTACAGCACCTGGGATAGAAGGAGTACACCGATATTTCCCGAAATACCTGTCTGGGTAAAGGACGAACCTTTTGGCGGTATGAACCAACTTGATCTTGGTGATATGGACGCTGATGGCAAACTCGATATTGTGGCTACGGACGCTGAGATCCCTGATGCACGGATCGGTGTCTTCTGCCGTAATTCTGAAGAGCCAAACGGTCTATGGACAGAAACAGTTATAGACAAAGGTTTATATTGTCCACATAGCCTTGTACTTGCTGACGTGAACAAAGATAACCGTATGGATATTTTAACTGGCGAAATGACTGCAGGTGGATGGTGGTTTCCCCGAACTCCCTCACCCAAACTTTATCTTTATTTGAATCAGGGGAATATGAAATTTCAGAAATACATCTTGCATGAAGGATGGGGAATCCACATGATGCGTATGGCCCAAAAGCAGCCTCAAGACAAGATATTCATCTTTGCCGCTGATGAAATCCAATCATGGTACAAAGACATGACCACTCATATAGTAGGCTGGACTATCAGCCCCAAACAATGATAAGAATTGTTGTTAGTAATCGTTTTCGTGGTCAACACTCGTACCAAGCCGGAATTGTACAATGAATTTGACTAACAATAAGAGAGACTATTAGGTACCTTTTCTATCTCTTAGTAGGGATGTTCATAATTGGGCTCTTATGTACAATAATATTGTTTTATAAAGTACCGATGAAATTTGTTCACTGGGAGATAAGTATTATTATGTTTTAGTGAATATTTAAGAAGCATATCTTCCTGATTATTAAATTCTTTTACAATCTCCTGCATTTTAAAATATATTAGATAATTTGGAAGATATTTGGTAGAAACTTCATTGAATCGCCTTATCCAAGTCTTAATTTGCTATGCAGGTTATTCACATGTTGAAGATGATATATCTTTTTTTTAGTCCATTTTCTGTCCCAACCAGGTACTTTTTTATGTATTAGATTTTTCTTTCTAACGAAAGCATCATATGCTGTATACTGGTCAGTGCAGAGAATTATTCTTTTGTTTTTATTTGTTTGTTTCTCTACCCACTTCCCAAGAGCCTCTATTATAGCCTGGCTGGTTACTCTACTTTTGCCAGTAGCCTGTAAAGTCATTCTGCCATTTCGATCAGTTGCTACAATAACACCAACGTGTTCTTTTGTAGGACCTCCATGAGGAGCTATGCCCCCTCTTTTCCTAGGATTCCGACCTCGCGGATTCTGACCTTTCTTTGAGATAAGGAAATATGTTTCATCTGCTTCAATTACACCCTTAAGTTTATCACGACCAATGTCTCTGAATGATCTCAAGATTTTATGTCGCCAATTAAACGATGTTTTGTAGCTAATACCTACTTCCTTCGCACATCTGTGCAGACTATAACCCGCCAATAAACAAGAGAAATATTTTGCCCACTTGGTTTTATCATGAATCCAATTAACACTAGATCCAGTAAGTGATGTAAATGTCCTATTACATTCAACACAGCGATATTTTTGTGAATCACGATAAAAACCAAACTTTATCCATTTTCTGTGATTGCAGTACGGACATTGTATGGGCTTACTCTCATGAATTTCCTCCCTAATATTATAAATATCAGATTGTTCGTTAATACCAACTTGATCAATAATCCTTTAGGAGATAAGCTTCTGCTCTTGGACGGGCAGATCATTAATAATCTTGAGAATCTCTTCTATTGACATATAGAGATTTTTTCCTAAGATAACAATAATAATTTACATAAGAGCCCATAAATGGTGAAAAGTACTGATTGATAAATAGTTAAATCTCATTAAATTTAAGAAAAAACTCCGAAAAAGCTCGTTACAGCTAAAAATCGGGGTAATTTTCTTAAAACGTTATGAGAAAAGTACGAAGAATTTAGCTTCAGGACGTGTTGGCAATATCTTGGAAGCCCTATCTTAATGAGACTAATATCATGTTAGAAGATGCCACATGTTATGAGACATCCATGCGTTACCCAACCAATGTAAAGCTTTTGTGGGAAAGCACAGAATGGTCATTTCATCAACTGAGGCTCATATGCAAATATCTGAAAATCAGAATGCCTCGAAATAAGTATGAAGAACAATGGAACTAGTATAACAATTACAGCCATAAGCGTAAGAGGACGCATAAAGAAATAGCCAAACGGACCAGGAGCCTGTTATATTTATTGGAAAAGATATTAAGCAGCAACAGGATATTTTTGAAACAGGAAAGAGTGTACCGGATCGTATTGTAAGCATCTCAAAGTCATACATCAGGCTAATTGTTCGCGGTAAAGAAGTAAAGGCGGTTGAGTTTGGAGCCAAAGTGAATATGATCCAGTTTGATGGGATCAACTTTATCGAGCATCTTAGTTTTAATGCTTTCAATGAGGGAACAAGGCTTGTAAAATCAATACCTTATGGACGGAGTTTGTTTGGCATGATCACCCATATATCGGCCGATGACATTTATGCTACCAATGCAAACCGCAAATACAGCACAGCTGCACATATCGTGACCAACTTCAAGCGTAAGGGAAGAGCTGGGAAGCATGAAGAGCACAGGCAGATCATCAGCAGAGAGTTAAGAAAAGAAAGGACAATACGAATGGAAGGCAGCTTTGGGACAGAGAAGGAACATTATGGCCTTCAGAAGATTAAAGCCAGGACAGAAAAGAATGAAATTCTTTGGATCTTCTTCGGGGTTCACACAGCAAATGCCGTTCGGATAGCAAAACGCTTATCTGTCTCAAGGGTTGAACTAATGGCATCTTAATCATTGTAAATGATGGCCAACAAAAACATTATTGAGATTATTTTGCCCAATAATTAAACTTTTGTATAAAATCAGACCAAAAACCTATCTGAGATATCGTGAAAATGAAAAAATGAGTAAAACTCAATCATATAAATCTTACTCATTTTTAGAATTTATCCCTACTCCTGAAAATCCCTAATGGGATTGAGATAGGTGGAGGATCATTCAGAATTCATGATGCTTGTAACTTCCGCGCCAATTTCAGATCAGCAACTAAATGATCTAAGGCTCATAATAAAAACTGATAATTGCGGTTGATTCTATTTTATTTTCGGGGCCCTTTTAATAGGCGAATAAGTATCACTCCGTTTGCACCTCTTGATCCGTATATTGATGTCGATGCACCCTTGAGGACTGATATGCTTTTTACATTGACTGGAGAAATCCAGTCTATGGATTGCACTGGTACATCATCTACAACAAAAAGTGGTTCTGTACCGGCTAAAAAGGATGACACCCCTTCTATTTTAACACTATTCCCACTTACTCTGACCCCGGGAGTCGCTCTTAGAATTTCATAAATGTCTTTATAAGAGGCATACTTACCACTTCTTTCATCTATCGTACCTACAGTAGTTGAAAGATTTTTCTTATCGATATTTCCATAGCCTACATCGACCGATTCATTTTTTGGAGGATTGTTCTGGAAGCCTTGTTGTACAGTGCCGGATTTGACTAAAGTGAAATTAATAATGGTTCTTCCGTTTATTGCTACTGTGCTTATTCCATTATTATAAGTGAAAATTGTTATTGAGTCTGCATCAGGGCGAACCTTTATTTTGTATAATCCATTATTGTTGGTAATTATGTTGGTGTTCTTGCCATCAACAAATATCATTGCTCCTACAACCGGTTTCTGTTGTGGATCAGAAACTAAACCGGAAACTACACTTTTTTTATTTGCTTTTTGTCCTGAGGAAACGGAGAAAGACAAAACCGATAACAGGATAAATAAATAAACTTTTATTTTCATTTTCGATCGATTAAATGTATGGTGCAAGATACAGTGAAGTGAAGATAAGTGCAAATAATTTAGTGGTTAAATGCATTTGCCCAAAAGTGTTGTCTTCGGCAAGCTCGCTTCCCCCGGTTTAGGGTGAAGTGAATCTCACAACGGGGATGATCTTCATAATCTCTATCTTCTGTTCTTAAAGAATTTCATCAATAATTCCCTGCATTCACCCTCCAGTAATCCTGATTCCACCTTCGTTTTTGGATGTAATAAAATACCTGAAACTGTCCTGTATCCTTTTTTTTCATCTCCTGCTCCAAAGACAAGTCCGGAAGCCTGGCTCCATCCTATTGCTCCGGCACACATTGCACAAGGCTCAAGAGTTACATATATTGTACAATCTGTAAGATATTTGCCACCTAGCCAGTTTGTGGCAGCTGTAATAGTCTGCATCTCAGCATGTGCTGTCGGATCCTTTAATGTCTCAGTAAGATTATGAGCCCTTGCAATAATAATATCATTACAAACAACAACAGCTCCTACAGGAATCTCCTGTTTGTCAAATGCTTTTTTTGCTTCGGCGAGGGCTGCCCTCATAAATTGCTCTTTTTTGCTTTGAGCCATCGTAATGTGATTTGATTTCAAAAGTAGAAAGAAAATAGGGATTTCCCTTTCCCCGTGCAATCTGATAATTTTCTTATTTTTGCTGAAATTTAATAAGAAAGAAATGTACAGGACAAACACATGTGGCGAGTTGAACATGCAAAATACAGGACAGGACGTTATTTTATGCGGTTGGGTTCAGAAATCAAGAGACCTAGGAGGAATGACTTTTGTTGATCTTCGCGACCGGTATGGAATAACTCAGCTTCTATTTAACATGAAAACGAACCGGGAGCTTTGTGAAAAAGCACGGAAACTCGGACGTGAATTTGTTGTTCAGGCAAAAGGAAAAGTAAGGGAACGGAGTAATAAAAACCTGAAGATCTCCACAGGCGAAATTGAAATTGATGTCGTTGAACTTAATATTCTTAACAGAAGTGAGGTCCCTCCTTTTACAATTGAAGAGGAAACCGACGGAGGAGAGGAGTTAAGGATGAAATACCGATACCTCGACCTCAGAAGAACTTCCGTAAAGAATAATATTATTCTTCGTCACCGTGTTTCACAGGAGGTTCGTAAGTACATGGATTCTATAGGTTTTGTTGAGGTTGAAACGCCTGTACTTATTAAATCTACACCAGAAGGGGCTCGCGATTTTGTTGTTCCTTCCAGAATGCAGCCAGGTACATTCTATGCATTGCCTCAATCGCCCCAGACCTTAAAACAACTGTTGATGGTGGCAGGGTTTGATAAATATTTTCAGATCGTTAAATGTTTCAGAGATGAAGATCTCCGAGCCGACAGGCAACCTGAATTTTCACAAATCGACTGTGAGATGTCTTTCGTGGAAAGAAATGATATCCTAGATACATTTGAAGGACTGGCAAAGTGTCTTTTCAGACAAATAAAAGGTATTGAATTCAGTGAACCGTTTTTAAGAATCCCATACCAGGAGGCAATGGAATTCTATGGTTCAGATAAACCTGATCTTCGTTTTGGAATGAAATTCACCGACCTGACCGCGACAGTCAAAGGATACGATTTTGCCGTGTTTGATACTTCGGAATATATTGGAGGTATTTGTACTAAAGGCTGTTCAGAATACACCAGAAAACAAATTGATGAACTAACGGAATACGTAAAAAGGCCTCAGATAGGAGCAAAGGGACTTATTTATGTCAGGTTTAATGTTGATGGCACTTTTAAGTCGTCAGTTGACAAATTCTATTCCCCTGAAGAATTAAAGAAATGGGTTGAGTTAATGAATGCAAAGCCCGGCGACCTGATAATGATTCTGGCAGGAGAAAAAAAGAAAACTTTAACTGCTCTTTCTGAACTGCGCCTTGAAATGGGTAACAGGCTGGGATTAAGGACAAAAGATAAGTTCATACCACTATGGGTCGTTGATTTCCCTCTTCTTGAGTGGGACGAAGAGTCGAAGAGATTCTATGCAATGCATCATCCGTTCACATCTCCGATACCTGAAGACATGCCCTTGATGGAAAAAGATCCTGGTAAGGTCAGAGCTAATGCATACGACCTTGTGATTAATGGGGTTGAGATAGGTGGAGGATCGATCAGAATTCATGATTCTACCGTTCAGAAACTGATGTTCAAGGTACTTGGGTTCACAGATGATGAGGCAAATGAACAGTTCGGGTTTCTCCTGAATGCCTTTAAATACGGAGCTCCGCCTCATGGCGGGATCGCTTTCGGATTTGACAGGTGGGTGGCAATGTTCGGCGGACAGGATTCAATCCGTGATTTTATAGCATTCCCAAAAAACAATTCAGGCAGAGATGTGATGCTTGAAACACCTGCTCCGATATCGATCCAACAGTTGAACGAGCTGAAGCTGATAATAAAATCAGAATCGAAAGGATGATCCTTGTATAAACAGTCAGCCCGCGGAAATTAATCCGATTCTGAAATCACAGGCGGCTCCAGCAATCCGAATGGGATAAGATAATAATCATCTCTCCACAATGTTGGATTACCTTTTAACCTGAGATCATACCAGTTGTTTTCACCACCGATATTTGGCCAGCCTGAATTTCCTGTAAAGCTGGCTGGTCCCACGCCGGTTAATTCACCACCTGAATGATGATGTGGCCCAAGCAGATTGCGTAAACTATTTATCAGGGTGATCTCAACATGGTTTTCGCCCTCTTTTAGCGCATCAGAAATTTCAGTTTCCCATGGACTATAAATCAAAGGAGCAAATTCTTTTCCATTTATCTTAACTTTGACAACAATAGATTCAATAGAAGGGAATGAGATATAGTATCTTTTCTCTTTTGTTTTTTTGTCAATCATAAATGTATTACTCAGCACGAATGTTCCGGCATAGAACGGATAACCCTGCATAGTCAGATCGGCTTCAAATTCTGTTGTCTCTTTAGTAATAGCAAAACGACTTATGCTGTGTACTGGTTTAGCAACAAACTTCTTTAAAGCGTTTTTCTGTGATTCCATAAAAGGATTTGCAGAAGGAGTAACTGCTACGGCAAAATCGCCAATCAGATAAATGCTCTCAATTTCAGTTCCATACCTCTTATATGCATTAAGACTTGCAGGTTCAGGAGCTACATAATTAAGCGATAACAGAATTTCGTTGACTCCTTGTTTCAGAGTACCGGAAATGTCCTGGATTCTGAATGCATGGTCACGGTAATAATCTTTACCCTCAAACCTGATTATCTTATTGTTAACCGAAATGTTGTATAATTGGGGTTGCTCTACTACCAGAGAATATTTCAAAGGAACACTGGCTACTTCAGGTTCAAATTTAAGTATGAGTCTGCCTGTATATTTTTTTTCCGTAAGACGTTGATGTATGCCAATCACCGGCTCAGGTTTACTGTACGTTTTTCCATTGTCAGTTGAATACCTGGCAAAATCGAGTGTCAGGGCATTCGGATCAAGGCGTTGTCCCTTCCAGTTTCCATTTATTTTTGCTACTTCCTTTCTGGTAGCCGGAACCTGATAACGATCAGTCAGAATGGCTTCTTTGGAAGCATCGCCATAAGTAATCAACAATGATTTTGCAGCTGCAAAATGAAGTTTGATCCGGCCATCATTCTCCGGTACGAGTTTCATTGAACGTCCATTTTCGGGATTCCAGAGTGCCAGATTTTTTACAGAAGGAGAAAATGACAGATCGCAATCCACCTCCTCCAATCTTGAAGTATTTGACAATTGCAGGATTCCGCCATTTGCGACGATACGGAAATGAGTCCAGATCAACTCGCTATTTACCCCTTTTATCTTATAGAGAGAAGGTGAAACTTTGTCAAGAGTTGACAGAAATTCATTTTCCTGAACTGACTGACTTATCTGCTTAAGCGTATCAATCGCCTCCGGTACCTGTTCTCCGTTTACATAATCAGGATAGTTTCCATAAACTAATATTACACCGCCGGATGCTTTGAATTGCTTCAAAAGATTAAGAGTGCTACGCCTGATGACAAGCATAGTAGGAAGCACTACTACCTTATAAGACATTTGTCCTATAATAAATTTCTGATTTTCAACTTTTGCTATATCTGCAATAATCTGTTCGTCACCGAGATCGTAGTCCCTGTGGTTATTTTGCAGCATATTCAAGCACTTGTCATATTGCTGATAACAATTATTCTTAATGCTGAAATATTCTGATTCAAGCGGATGGATTATAACTATGTCGGCTGCATATTTTCCGATCGTATTTACATAACACATCCTGCCGGTATAATCTTCGAACAGTTTATTAAATGCCCAATACGGTTGTGCCGGGCTGAAATCCGGAGGATAGTCGCGCTTGCGGTCACCTTTCATGCTATACAGAGAAAGATGAGGAACAATGAAATTAATCCCATTTATGGTAAGCCAGTCAAGCAGCCATTTACGATCTTCAAAATTCATGTTTTGTCCGCTGATACCATACGATTCACTAAGTCTTCGACTGATACCATACTGGTTGGCAACACTCGAAACGCTTTTTGGTGAATTAAGAGTACTGAAGTTTAATCCAAGCTGATCAATACCTGGCATCTGCATGTGGCGATAGGTAATCATTGCATTACCAACGTTAACCATCACAGAACTTAAATTTTCTTCACCATTGATATGTCCGGTAAATATGGAATTATTTTTACCATTGAATTCACCGATTTGCTTTGTAAAACTTTCTTCGAAACAACGCGAAATGGTCTGATAATAATCGTAGCGTATTTTTCTGAAATTACCTGTTGTATCAAACAATGCCGGCATCATTGGTACAATATCGTAACCGTGCATCTCTTTAAATTTCTTCAATATAGCCGGAGAAAAACTTACCGAACCTTCTATTCCTCCTGACAATCTTGGCGATACCTGGGGTTCGTCTGTAAAAATACCGAGAGCTGTCTTTCCCATTTCGTTTTTATATCGTTCCAGGTAGGGCACGTAGGCCACGTTAATAAATGCTTTTACCATTTCAGGGTTCAGCAGATCAACGTAGGTAGTACCGTTAAACCATGCATTACCCATTTCAGATTTGTGACATACATACTTATATTTATCATCTTCAAAAAACACCTGATCAGCCTGGTTAACCAAATCTTTTTTATCGATCCGGATCAGACATCTGGCATGGAATTCTTCACTCATAAGCGGAACTTTTCCACCCGCAAAACCGCTTGGCCATTTGTCTTCATCATAAAACCATGTTTTTAATCCGATTTGTTTTGAAGTTCTTACAGCAGCATCCATAGCATCCCACCATTCTTTTCCCATGTATTCTGTCAATAAACCGGTACGGCTATGAAGGAAAAAACCTCCGTAACCGGCATTTTTAAAATCATGGATCTGCTTAATTAATTCAGTTGTATCAAGCTTATCATTTAATGCCCAAAAAGGGGCTGATCTGAATTCTGCAGGCGGATTAAGAAATACATCTGCTTTTATCATTTCCCCGGGAGATACAGAGTTTTTTTTACAACCTGCAAATGGAATGATAATCAGTAAGAAAAACAGAATTTGTTTCATGATATAAGTGTCTGATTTGTAAATACATGACGACTAATCCAATGAATATGGTAAAGTTTTATTTCTAAACGATATTTCCTATAAGTGTTGCCGAGGTAGATCTTTCAATTAAAACCTTCACATATTCGCCTTTTTTATGATTACCTCCCGGAAATACAACAACTTTGTTCTGTGATGTGCGCCCGGATAAATGTTCCTTAGATCTTTTGGATAAGCCCTCAATCAATACCTTAAAGACTTTTCCAACATCATTTTTTTTAGATTTTGCAGATAGTTTGCTTTGAAGTGAGATCATTTCGCTCAGTCTTTCTGACTTTATATTTTCAGGTATATCATCTTTATATTTTTTTGCTGCCTTTGTACCGGGTCTTTCACTATACTTAAACATATAGGCAAAATCAAAACCAGCCAAATCCATGAGTGAGAGAGATTCTTCATGATCCTCCTGTGCTTCAGTGCAAAAGCCTGTTATCATATCGGTCGAGAGAGCACATTCAGGAATTATGGAGTGAATTGCATTAATGCGGTCAATGTACCATTCCCTTGTATATTCACGGTTCATAAGTTTAAGAATGCGACTGCTTCCGCTCTGGGCCGGGAGATGGATGTGTTTACAAATATTTCCGTGTTTGGCTATTGTATATAAAAGGTCATCTGAAATATCTTTTGGATGAGAAGTCGAGAACCTTACCCGTAACAGCGGATTCAGCATTGCGACATTTTCCAGCAGTCCGGGGAATCCAACAATTCCGGAATTGTTATCCCATTTGTACGAATCAACATTCTGCCCGAGCAGCGTTACTTCCCTGTAACCCATCTCAATTAATTCATTAACCTCTTTCAGTATTGATTCAGGATTCCGGCTTCTTTCTGCTCCGCGTACGTAAGGGACTACACAATAAGCACACATGTTATTACATCCCCTCATAATTGAAACAAAGGATGAAACTCCGTTTTTATCCATTCGTACCGGTGATATATCAGCATAGGTCTCTTCACGGGAAAGAAGAACATTTACAGCTTTATGCCCGGCCTCGGATTCAGCAACAAGAAGAGGGAGCTCGCGGTATGCATCCGGCCCGACAACGATATCAACCAGCTGATCTGTTTCAATTAGTCTCTCTTTCAGTCTTTCAGCCATACATCCTATAATTCCGATTTTAAGATCATGTTTCCGCTTTTTAAGATGGCTGATAGCTTTAAGGCGGCCCCATATACGTTGTTCAGCATTGTCACGGATTGAACAGGTATTTATTAATATTAACCCGGCATCATTAATATTCTCAGTCGGCTCATAACCCGAACCTGCAAGGATAGATACAACAACCTCGCTGTCAGCAACATTCATCTGACACCCGTATGTTTCAATATATACTTTTTTTGACATGGAATATTTAACAAATTGTTTAATTATTATTTAAAGGCTTCAGGCTACGGGCTACAGGCTTCAGGAAAACAGCCATCTTCCCGTCGCCTGTAGCCTGTTACCCGTCGCCCGCCGCCTGTCGACCTGATGCCTGATGCCCGCCACACGTAAATCGGCTCACAAAAGTATAAAGTATGAGCGAGGTTTGAAAGAATTATTTAATTTTGTATTCTGTATAATAAATATTTAAAGTATGTCAGGTCATAGTAAATGGTCAACAATTAAGCGTAAAAAAGGTGCAATAGACGCAAAGCGAGGTAAAAAATTTACCAAAATAATCAAGGAGATATTAATTGCTGCAAAAGAAGGAGGAAGCGATCCCGAATCTAATGCAAGGTTAAGGCTTGCCATTCAGAACGCTAAAGGCGCTAATATGCCCAAAGATAATATTGACAGAGCGATCAAGAAAGCTACGGGTGCAGATGCAGAGAGTTTTGTTGAAACCTCATTTGAAGGATACGGACCATGTGGTGTTGCTGTATTTGTAGAATGCCTTACGGATAACAATAACAGAACCGTAGCATCTGTAAGGTCCGCTTTTAATAAGCATGGAGGTAACCTTGGAACAAATGGCTCACTGAGCTTCCTTTTTGACAGGAAAGGCATATTTATTATGAAAAACGAAGGATTATCTCTTGAAGATATTGAGCTTGAGATGATTGACGCAGGTGCTGAAGATTTTGACATTGACGGTGACATGATTACTGTGACATGTGCTAAAGAAGATTTCGGGAGTGTTAACAAGAAACTTAATGAACTTAGTATCGAACCTGAAGAGGCCGGATTGAAAAGGATTCCCAGCGACACTAAAAAACTTGATCTTGAATCTGCAAGAAAAGTTCTCAGACTTATAGATACACTTGAAGATGATGATGACATCCAGTTTGTATATCATAACCTTGAAATGACTGACGAACTGGCAGCTGAGTTGGGATAAGGCTCTCAACAAATTAAATACCATATTAATCATGACAAGATTGATTCCGGTACTTATTCTTATTATTCTGCTTTCATCATGCAGAAAAAGCGAAAGTGACTTTATTTGGGAAAAATCTTACGGCAAGGGTGAAGCTTTGTTTCTCAGAACTTTATCCGATTCAGGTTTTATAGCCTGTGGAAGAATAGATGGTAAGCCATATTTCATACGTCTGAATAAGAACAGAGGTAAAACTATTGACTTTACTTCGGGAAATCCCGGGTTATTCAGCTCAGCATGGTTCGACGCATCAGGTTATGTTACTGGTGGAAATACCGGGGGTCAGTTGTCATTGATGCGTTATAGCCCAGCAGGAAACAAGTTATGGGGAAAATCAATAGACGCCGGATTCAGGGTTGATTATACAAACTTATATTATTCCGGGACCGGGAATTTTCTGGCAGTTGGAACAGCAAGTCCTGACTCATCGGGATCAGGTGCAACAGGACTCTTTTTTGTCAGATTCGACACAACAGGGCTGATAATTACTGAACAAAAGGTTTCAGAAACAGACTTCGTATCAGCCGATAAGGCAGTTGTTGATAATGCCGGTAATATATACCTGGCTCTGACACGGAAACTTGCAGGTTCTAAACCAAAAGCAAGTGTAGCAAAATTCAATGAACTTTTCCAGAAACTGTGGGAGACAGATCTTTATAATAACCCCGATTTCGGAGCAGCCTGCCAGGCAATTAAAATTGATGGATCAGGAAATGTGTACGTTTCAGGAAATACAGAACTATCAGGAAAAGATGGAATATTGAATAATTCATTCCTGGCTTCACTTTCTAATACCGGATCAATCATATGGAAAAAGTACCTTGAAGATTCTAACTCAGGGTCTGCACTTATTTTTAATGAGGCAGGAGATCTTATGATGCTGAACAGAAATTGCTTCATTGTTAACATCCTGAGCCCTGCTGACGGTTCGGATGCCGGAAGGATACGGATGTTTAGTCTTTGTGATTCTTATAATACAGATGCACTTGGCGCAGATCTTGGCATAAATTATGACAGGAATATTCTGGTTGCCGG
>Ga0209429_10001608_pt1 | contig 13811 bp, 12 predicted proteins | sample BarGraNGADG00212_3_FD_184493 | JGI IMG/M metagenome (GOLD analysis project Ga0209429, IMG submission 184493) | Arctic peat soil microbial communities from Barrow, Alaska - Barrow Graham LP Ref core NGADG0004-212 (SPAdes) (version 2) | ecosystem: Environmental > Terrestrial > Soil > Wetlands >... | reverse complement strand
TAACCTGATACGATGCCTTCAGTCCAAATGATGTATTATGCCAATCCACTGAAGCCAGAGGAGGATTACCAAGTCGGTTGTTGCCAAGTGAAGTATAATCCGGACCACGGATAGCATCAAGAAATGAGAGATTTATATCGAGAGCCCTTAAAGGCCGGTAATCCATAGCAACATACCACTCCCTGGAGTTGTCTTTCAGATAATGACCCATGTTATAACCGGCATTCTCAAAGGTGAGGGTCGGGACATTGTGCTGAAAGGTGAGCGGATAAGTATAGGTGAATTCTGTTGTAAATGAAAGATTTGTTATCGGGAAGTCACTTAACCGGAACCCTGCTTTATAGCTGAAGAAATTCCATTGATCCTTCATTGTAAACCTGCTCACCGACAGTTCATCAATGAACATAGTGGCATAAAGATGAAGATTTTTTATCTGTCGGGAACTCAGGTCAAAAAAGAGCTGTGAATTCATATTGTTTATTCCCGAAGTGAGAGAATGATCAACCGACTTGTAAAAGAACAGGGGTATCAGATAAGCGGGATTTATATTCTCATCATCGTAAACTATACTGTTTCCTGCTGAGACATTAAGGTTTTGATACGGTGTGAAAGTGAACATGTTGGCTGCAATGAACTTCTTGTGGTATACCTCGCGGTAATCGGTACCATAGCTGTTTGTGACCCAGTATGAATTTGTGCTGTCAATAACCTTCGAGTTAAGCCATCCATGGAAATAATTAAAATCAAACCATTTAACGGGAGAGATATGCAGTTTCAGCTGAACAAAGGTCGGGGTGTTCCCCCCAAAAATATTTGCCCCGTTATAGTTATTTCCCCATTGCATTCTATCTTTAACGAGCCCGGCATTACCCCATTTCCATGAATATGTCACTCCGCCCTGCATCTCGCTCCAGTCGGTACCATTCTTGATATGTCCTCCTTCTCTTTGTGTAAGGTATCCCGGCCTTCCGAGAAGAGGTTTCTCGTGGTTGTCCCGCAGGGAGGCATAGAATCCCCATTTATGAATATACCCCCTGGCCTCCGCCCCATTGCGCCAGTAGGTGGCTTTTCCAGAAGAGTTATTGAAGATCTCTCCGCCAAGAATAGGATTTATTGTAAGTGAAAAAAGAGAATCCTTGTAATAGAAGAGGTCTTTGCGTCTTTTCCAATCCTTTCCTTCATTCATCTCCTTCCCGAAATCCATTAGATAAAAATCAAGCTCTTTCTGCTGTCGCTGATTAAGGTGTTCTCTTTTTTCATCAGCTTCTTTCAGACGCTTTGATATGAATAGTCTTGAATATGGTTTTACTGCGGAATTAATCTCAATTGTGTGATTGTTTGCAAGTTCATCGAGGAAGTCGTATATACCTTTATTATTTACAGGTTGAGGGACCTCCTGGCTGTAGAGATTTATATTCAATAAAATAATATTGATGAGACAGAATAAGAATAACAGTTTTCTTAAATCAGACATCTGAATTGAATTATCAGCAAATATATAATTATAATTTTAAGTTTCCTTCCATGGAGGGGTTAGGGGTGAATTTGTTACAACAATTGGGGCTTTACCCCAAACCCCAGTTACTTTGGTATAGTTTGCGCCATTTCCGGATTGCCCTCGTGTTGACATTTATAAAACCCGTACACTTGTTATTTAAACCCCTCTGTCCCGCCTCGGCGGGACATCTCCCCCTGGGGGGCGAAAAAACTCTCTCTGAAATTTGGGTTTCAAACGGCCTCAGAGAATTTTGGGAAAAACAGAAGCCCCAAAATTATCTGCAGCCTTGATTTTTTGGTTCTTTTTTATCAAGAAAAAAGAACAGAAAGGATATCTTTGAATTCCCATTTAGGATTATGAAGATGACCGAACAAGAGAACATGCCTTCAGGAGGAATAAAAACTATTAAGAACAACAGTTCTGAAGAAAAATGGTACGCTCTCTACACCCGTCCAAGAGCGGAAAAACTGGTATATCAAAGACTTGTTGAGGAAGGAATAGAAACTTTTCTACCGCTTCAAAAAACATACAGGGTCTGGAGCGACCGGAAGAAACTTGTTGAAAAACCGCTTCTTTCCTCTTATATTTTTGTCAGGACAATCAAGCATAATTTTCCCAAAGTATATAAGACCAATGGTGTTGTAAAATTCGTCTCGTTTGAGGGACAGCCTGTTTCGATCCCGCAGAATCAGATTGATAACCTTAGGTTGCTGATCAACAGTGATGCTGAAATTGAAGTTTCTTCAGAGAATTTCACTAAAGGGGATAACGTTGAGGTTATCAATGGTTCACTGATTGGGCTAAGAGGGGAGCTTATTAAAATCGGTAATCGGAATAGGGTTGTAGTCCGTATTGACAGGCTTGATCAGAATCTTATTCTTAAAATACCTAAAGCATTTTTAAGGAAAATCTGAGTGATTGAGTTTCAGCATGGCTTTACCCCCAACCCCCATATGGAGGACTGTAACTCTGCTCTTTTTTGCTCGCTATAATCCATGTCACTTGGGCTTCGCCCTGTCTTGCATTTCGTGCTTGTTTTGGACCCGACTAGTCTTCATTCTTCAGACTGTCGGAATTTTCTCACTTCGTTCGTCAACCTTCGGACTGTCTGTTGCGTTTGTGCGAAATGTCTAGCCCTTTTTTGGCCCTAAAGGGCTATTTTTTTTGAAAAAGGAGCTTCCTAATTTTAACTCCTGAGCAAGTCAATGAAAATGCAAAAGGAAATTACAATGAGGTTAAAGAGCCGTTCAATACGCCAGAAAAGTCATTCAATGAGTCAGGAAGGTCATTCAATGAGTAAGGAGATTCGTTCAATAAGTCAGGAAGGTCATTCAATGAGTCAGGAAGGTCATTCAATGAGTAAGGAGATTCGTTCAATAAGCCAGGAAGGTCGTTCAATGATCCAGGAAGGTCATTCAATGAGTAAGGAAGATCTTTCAATGAATCAGGAGAGTTGTTCAATGAGTCAGAAAGTTCATTCCATGAATCAGCGGTACCAGACAAATAAAAAATAAGTGTTTTCAAAAATGTAAACGCAACTATTATTAATCATCAATTAAAAACTAAAATCATGAAAAATTCACAGGAAGACCGGTTAACCATGTATCTCTCTTTTAGCGACTTCTTAATTAAAAACGCAGCCATATTGAAAGATCTGCCAAATTACAATGCATATTTTGAAGAATTACAGAAAATCATCACCGAAATCAAGTCCTTTGCCGAACGGCAAAAGGATGACAGAACAGGATTAACAAAAGAGAAAAAAGAGCTGAGAGACAAACTCATCAGTATTACACTGGATAGTTCTCTTAAGCTGAATGCTTATGCTGAAGACAGCAACAAAACCAAATTAAGGAGTGCAGTGAAAATGACAAAAAGCAAACTGCTGAGAGCTACAGATACCGGTTTAAGAGACTATGCCAAATTAATTCACGGGAAGGCACAGGACAACCTTGATGGGCTTGTTAATTATGGAATAACAGTTGCCTCTCAGACAGCCTTGCTTGACACCATTAATTCTTATTTTATTTCAATCCCGGCTCCAAGAGATGGAATTATGGACAGAAAAGAGGCAACAACAAGACTTGCTGAACTCTTAAACAATGCAGATTCTGTAATAAGCAGGATTGATGCCCGGATAGGTATAATAAAAGTAGCCCAGCCGACTTTTTATAAGAGTTATATTAATGCTAAAAAAATTGTGGATACGGGTAAAAGTCCACTTGTTTTAAAAGCGTCAGCTATTGATATAAAGAACCAGCTTCCAATAAAAGGGGTAAAATTCTCATTTGTTAATAGTGAAGCCAGCCTGCAAGGTATAGGAGATAATACAGAAATTGTGAAGAAGACAGCAGACAAAGGCAGGTTCATTATTAAAAGCATGCCGGAGGGCACCTATAAGGTTAACGTTTCAAAGACAGGGTACAAGGAGAAGGTTGTTATGGTTAATGTAATACCGGGGGAGTTGGCAGATCTGAGGGTGGAGCTGGAGAGGGTGTAACAGCACAGGGGGATTTGGGGCAATATTTAATTGTTGCTTCAACCCGGTTTTTAACATTCATCTTCTTATAGATGTTTTTAAGATGATTTTTGACAGTTTGTACTTCAATACAAAGCTCGTCTGCTATCAGTTTGTCAGGAAGGCCTTTTACGATAAGATTCATAATTTCAGTTTCTCTCCGGGTTAGTTGTATATATATTTTATCAGCAACGTGTATCCGGAAATAGTTTTCTTTCTTCAGTCTTTTTCCAACTGGTGTTTCATGATCCTCATTTGAGACCAAAAGGTAGATCCTTGATTTTTCGCTTTTCAGGCTTTTCAGAAGATCACTTTCATGATCAGGGAATAGCTTAAAGCTGAAAACGGCAGTGGTATGTTCTTTGTACATGTTTTTAATGATATTATAAATTTGAGTTTAAGTTCTTTGGTTTTGCCTAATACCCGGGGTTTAAGGATTATAAATAAGGGTTTTAAATCTTTGAGTACTTTTAAAATCTTTCACTAAGACAAATTTCCACAAACCCTTCCATGTACTAAAGGAAAGAAAACGCCAGAATCGGCATTTATTGGAATAAATCGGGAAAAACAGGAAATGTAAAATTAAAGGAATGACTTTTTATCCCGGGGAGTGAGATAATTTAGTTACCGTTCTGAGACACCAGAGGTAAGAAAAACTCAGAGCTTGATTATTGCCTTATATTTATTATAGTTCGGAGGCGTACCAAGTTTCAGAAAAATAAGCTCAACATACTTCGGAGTAATTGTTCCAGGAGGAAGATTTATCCCGGCATCATCTAACAATCTGTTAAGTGTTTTTGTGCTACAGCCATACATGTCTGCAAGCTGTTGCCTCGTCATCGCTCTTGCTTCCATAAAAAATAAATCAATGCTATTAATAACTTTTAAAGGGTTCATCAGGTCCTTTAATTAATAAAACAATTCAATCCGTGAATGAAAGTTAACCTGCAGTCATTATCTGAAAATTAACTTTGCATTTCCTTTTTTTTGCAAGCAGCGAGTTTCAATGGGAACTAAATTACGAAATTGTTTTAAGATTCCAAAAAAGATTAAGACAAAAATTTATATTTTGCGCTTTGCGCTTGTCTTTAGGTCTTTACGGCCGGAGTGAACAGGAAAATTAAAGTGGAGTTTGGCGAAGCTTTCCATATTTTTCAACTTGTTCCCTTCCTTATTGAATTTCTTAACAAAATTGAAGATATTTATTTATGGGTTTAATTACCTTTGTTACCAGGATTTTAGTTAACCAAATCTGAATGCCATGGGAAAATCTATAGGGTTTAAAAGAATCATGTTTTTTTCCTGTTTCGTTTTTTTTCTGATAAATGACAGTTTCGGGCAAAAAACATTACCTGTTTACGATGGTATAAATTATACTGTCGTTACTCTGGTTTATGATAATACAAACTGGTGGTGCCTGAATCCCACACCGGTAAATGATGTAACTGTTACTTCAGGAAGTTTGTCATATTCCGGATTGCTTGAATCAACTGCAAACAAAATCATGATAAGCGGTAATGGTGACGATATTGTAATATGGTTTGGAGACCGGCCATCCGGTACAGAAATCTATTATTCATTTATTTTCCAGGTGACCGATATGGCGGGTATTGGAGCAGGCACCCCTGCAAATTTTGCAGGATTCTCAAATGCTTCAACTGCTGCTGCAAGTATCTGGGGATGCAGTATAATTTTTCAAATAGATGTTTCTGATCCGACGAAATTCAATATCGGACATGGTCCAAGATCAGGATATTTTCTGTGGAACACGGTTGACGGGACACCAACAGGTACTCCGGTTAAATATTCTATAAACACTCCGATTTTTGTAATTGCCCGCTATGAAATAATTGCCGGCACCGGAAATGATAAATCAAGTCTCTGGATCAACCCGTCTTCCTCGACTTTTGAAAATGCACTCCCGCCTTCGGCAAATATATCCAGAGATTTATCTGGTACTGGAATTAGTGAAATTGATGTGGTGAACAGGTTTTATGTAAATCAGGATGCTATATCCAACACGCCATCGATCGATATAGATGAAGTAAGGATTGGTTTGACCTGGGCCAGCGTAACCCCGAAATCAATAACAACAGGCACCGACGATGCTTTAAGTGATAAAACAACTGCAACTATTTATCCCAATCCGGTAAATGACCTTTTAAAAGTTGAGGTTAAAAGTGCTGATATAAGCTTTATTGAGATTTACAACCTTTCCGGAAGCCGGGTTATGACAAAAAAAATTGATCAGGGTACAACTAACATTGATGTAAGCAGTCTGCCAAAGGGAGTTTATACTGTTTCCTTTAAAGGAGTTGGAGTTAAGTATAATAAAAAATTCATTAAGAAATAGATTTAGTTGCAACCGGTGTCAGGCAAAAGGGTGTCTTAAAGGCTGTCAGACGTTTCGCTCCGTCTTGGGCTTCGCCCTCCTTCGTAGGACTCGCAGTGATGATGAGTTAGCCTGGTGAATGGGAGTTTGGGATTATTTCCCCTAAATATTGTTCTTACCCGAAAGGCTTATCCCCGAACGGACTCTGAAACGGCTCATTGCCTTTGCTCCCGCCACCTCTTGGAGGAGGGTTTGGGGGTATAGTAGTCATCATCACAAGGGAAATTGAGTTATCAAGGATAACCCTTATAACCTCGGGCTTTGAGTATGGTTTTTTAGATTTTATTATACGATCTATAGTATTCAACTGCAAAGAGATAATTTCAGAATATGCTACAAAAATAGATTTTAATTTATAATTAGCAAATTTAATTAAACGGCTCAACGGCTTAACGGTAAAGCGGCATTTAATTCTTTATTTTTTCCATTGCACCCTTGTGCCTTTAGGCCATTATGCCTTTGCACCGTCAAGCCTTATCTAATCATTACTTTCCCCACATATCTCTTCATCCCCGACCTTATTTCCACGACATATAATCCTTTCACCGACGGAGATGAAATCTGTATTATTGAACTTTTCCGGAATTCAGCGTTTTGCTGATCTGTTATAATTTTCCCCCCAAGATCAAGAATTCTGACAGAACCAGTTTTCCCTTCCCAATCTTCTGACATTGTCTGTATGTTTATCATATCGTTTGCGTGATAAATACTGAACATGTTTTTGGAGACAGGTAGATCTTCGGTTCCTGTCGTTAAGTTACTTATTTTCAGGACAAACCTGTCTGGATAAGAACCAGCATTTGCTGAAAAAACAACATTAGGGTTTGTCTTCAGATCGGCTGAGAAGCCTGTGACTTTATCGGTAAGTGTAACAAAATAATCAGTCATGCCCTGTAGCTGAGCAGTTGAAATAGTATGTTCACCGGATGTGGTAAAAGTAACAACAACTGGTATCTCCACGAAAGTTGCAGGGAAGGGTAGACCGTTAATAGCATATTTTGTACCATCAAGTGATGAATAAATTGTAGTGTTGGATTCAGACACGAACATTTTAACAGCATCAAAATCATTATCGAGATATGATTTTGCCAGATCGTCGAACCGCACAACTGTCTCATCAGATATTGAATCTTCGGTAATTGAAAGACGCACAAGCGGTAGAATGGTTTCTCCTTTATACCTTGCATGGATGGCATCATGTACTCTTGCAGCGGTTGGTATGGTTAGATTAATATCGGGTGTATTACCGGTTTTAATAAAGAAACCCTGCATGGGAGGGATAATTCCTGTGGCACCATTGGTACCGACACCGTTCACATAATCGCACTGGAGGTTATTCTTAGTAAAATGTATTGCTTTGCTGGTGTTGGAAGGATATGTTCCATTAGCAATGACATCCCAATTGAGGCCCGAAGTGAAAGGATTTCCGATGAGATTGAATCCACGTATAGCCAGACCCGGAGTGCCGGTATAAGACAGAGTTTTTGAAACATCGGAGGTATTGAGATTGCCCGAGAAGGTATATTTATAATTTACTTTATGGAAGTAGTTATAACCCTGCCCGACGGCCAGGGAAGAGAAAGTATAGGGAGGATTTGGGGGAACTGTGCCAAGTGTGTAATTAAAGCCATCATACGCAATCCAGCCGTCATAATAACCTCCCGAGGGCAGGCTTTCAACAAACTGGGCAAGGTTTTGTGTAGGGACCGGCGAAAATGTGCTTACTGGCAGTGATGAAACAGGAGAAGAAATATAGTGCCAGTTATTTACCGATAATAATTCTTTCCCGGGAAGATATAATTCAATTTTTTCGGTCCCGGTACCACCGTTATTGCTGTAGTTATCAACTTTAAGTGAAAAAATATCAGTGCTATTTGACATCAGCCACAAAGTACCGGAGTTTGAAATAGTTGTCAATGTTGCTTTTGCACCTGGCTCCAGAATTAAATATTTGCCTGAACCTAAAGTAGTTATACCGGAAATATCCGGGGCAACTGAAGAACCGGTAAGTTTTGGAATAATAACATCTCTAGTGCTTCCGGTTTTCCCAGGAAATACACCCTGTTCCCAGTTACCTGCATCTGTCCATGAGGTAATATCACCGGTAGGGGTCGTTTTCCACCTGTTGTACTGAACTTCGTAAGCACCAATATCTTTATTAAAGATAGTAGGATTGCCAATGTAATCTAAAGCAGGTATTGTGACTCCGGTATAAGAATTGACTCCGGCATCGCGGCAGGGGGAAATGAATGTTATGGACCAGTCTGATCCGTCGGTTGCAACAAAATTCGGACCAGTTACATCTGAATTTAATGAATTTAGATTAATACAACCAACGGAACCAGATGGAAATCCACCCTGAATTGCACAGTTAACAAATGAGGAGGAAGTTGTTCCAAAATAAGGCAAATTTGAACCCCAGAGAATGGAATTTAAGACTCGTGCATTAGGAGAACTATAGAAATAGATCTCATTTGCTTTGAAACCTGCTGTATTATGAGCCAGAGTGCAGTTTATTACCTTTACTGAACCGGTCGATGGTCCGAATAATATACCACCTCCTCCATATAAAGTTGTACTTGTTACGGAATTGTTATAAATGAGACAATTGGTAACAACAGAAGATGAGGTATTCCAAAAATACAGTCCTCCTCCACCAAAGGAAGCGATATTATTGTTGATAATACAATTACTGATAGAAGGATTCTGGGTTTTATTTACAAATATTCCACCTCCGTAAGTTGCATAATTGTTTCGGACAATAGAATTTGAAACGACCAAATTGCTTGTATTTGCATGTATTCCACCCCCAAATCCTTCAATTCCGGCTCCGGTTTTCAGACCATTCTCAATTATACAATAATTGAGAATTGAGGTGCCAGTCGAAGCCTCAAAGGAAATATGCCCCCAGTTTGCCTGTAAGTCTTTTGTAAATGTTATTAAATTCGAAGAAGAACCTGAAGCATTTAAAACGCCGGTTCCGGTAATCCTGAGATCAGAAGCTGTTGTACGGAATTTAACCGTAATTCCTTCCTGAATCGTTAATGTACCGCCTGTTGCCACTTCAAGATCATATTGCCCCAAGGCGGAACGTCCAACGTAAATCACTCCGCTTGGATGGTTTGCAATATTCCATGCTTGCATTGTATTGCCGCCATTAATCACACCATAATAAGGACTTACTAATGTTCCATTACCAAACCATTGTGCAGAGATAATTAAAGGTAAATTGATAAAAAGAAAAAAGATCAATATTTTTTTCATACCAAGGTATATTTCATTAGCAGACAAACTAAATCTTCAATTAGTTGCATTTGGATTTAGAGAATCTGAGAAAATGCAAATATAATACTAATATACAAACGAATTCAGGGAGAGTGTTAAATTTGATGAATTGACGGATAGGTGAGACAAAGGGCTCTGGATGTCATCTGTGTAATACTGTTTTCACAGTTTCTTCAAAACAATTTATCTAATTGTCCTGCGGTTGTCATGCGGCCTTGCAATTCCTGCAAGACCTGCAAGACTTGAATGACGTATGTCCTGCAACCATCTGAAACAAATTATTGTCATAATTACCTGTTCTGATTTGGAAATCACAAAACAACGAGTAATTTTGTTACTCAATAACCTGACTTATAACCTGACCTGATGCTTAACAGCCTGATAACCTCACAAACCAGGATAAAGCTGCTTAAAAAGTTTTTCCTTAACCGCAGCACAAAGGCTCACCTACGTGGCCTGGAGTCGGAACTTGGGGAATCCTCAAATGCAATCCGGCTTGAGCTTAACCGTTTAGAGGAAGCGGGTCTTCTTAATTCGCTTCGCGACGGTAATAAAAAAGTCTATCAGTCAAATCCTGACCACCCTCTGTATAAGGATATACACAATATTATTCTTAAGGACACTGGTATTGACCGGGTTATTGAAAAAGTAATACACCGGATTGGGAATCTCATTTCTGTTTATCTGACCGGTGATTTTGCCAGGGGAAAAGATAGTCAGGTTATTGAATTGATTCTGGTTGGAGCTGACATTGACCGTGAATACCTTGCACGTAAAGTTTTGCAGGCCGAACAGCTTGTTGGGAGAAAAGTAAGCTATATTGTATTGGAACCGGATGAAGCGGAAGTTTACCTGTCAAAATGCAGACCATCCGATTTGCTGGTATTATGGGAGGCTGAAAAGGAAGAAGTGACAATTAAATAGTTATAGAAAAGAGACTTTGCGTAAAGTGTAACGCAAAGAAAAACAAATAGATATTGCCTTGTTATTTCTGTTTCAAAAATGGGAGTGACGGGACGGAAGTTTGCACTGAATGAAAAAAATAGCACTGATTCAATCTAACTACATTCCATGGAAAGGATATTTTGATATTATTAACTCGGTAGATGAATTCTTTTTTCATGATGATTTACAATATACCAAAAATGACTGGCGAAACAGAAACCTGATAAAAACTGATAAAGGTCCCGGATGGATTACAATACCTTGTGGCACAAATGAAAAAAGATTGATTTGTGAAGTTGAAATGAAAGATGATAAATGGCAAAAAGTTCACTGGCAGCAAATAGAAAGATTTTACCACAATGCGAAATATTGGGATATTTATAAAGATTTTTTTGAAGAAGTATACCTAAAACACCGATGGAGATTCTTATCTGATCTGAATCAGACATTAATCAAAGAAATTAGCCATCAAATTTTAGGTATCAAAACTAAATTCCGGGACTCGCGCGAATTTGAACTCCTCCATTCTAAGGGAGAACGTGTATTGGAACTGCTTAATAAAGCAGAAGCAACATACTATCTTTCAGGGCCACTAGCAAAGAATTATATTGATGTGGATAGATATGAAGAAGCTGGTATTAGGGTAATATGGATGGATTATTCTGGTTACCCGGAGTATGATCAAAAATATCCACCGTTTGAACACAACGTTAGTATAATAGATTTGATATTTAATGAAGGTCCAGAATCCCATAAATTCATGAAATCATTTATAAATGCACCTGGTAAAATATAGTGTGGTAATTCCTGTTTACAGGGGAGAATTGACTTTAGAAAAACTTACCATGGAAATTGTAAGTTTTTTTAACTCCGAAAAATTAACTTTCGAACTGATATTCATTGACGATTTGGCAGGAGACAATTCCTGGAGTGTGATAAATTCGCTTAAAAACAAATATGGCAACCTGGTACGAGGGATCAGACTTACACATAATTTTGGACAACACAATGCATTAATATGTGGAATCAGAAATGCAACCGGAGAATTTTTAATTACTATGGACGAGGATCTGCAACAATCCCCGTCAGACATCAGGAGTCTTATTGATAAACAGAAGGAATCCGATTACGACCTGGTTTATGGCAGATTCGGTAGACTCAGGCACAATAAATTCAGAAACCTGACCTCATTTTTATTAAAGAAACTCCTCAGAATTGGACTCCCCGGGTTACATCCTGACTATTCAGCCTTCAGGTTGATTAAAGGAGAGGTGGCAAAAAAAGCAATTTCAAAAGCAACCTCCTACGCATTTTTGGATGTATTTTTTCCAATGCGGGATAATAAAATTTCATCCATCGAAGTGAAACATTCCAAAAGGGAAGCCGGAAGAAGTTCATATAGCATTCCCAAACTTATAAATCATTCAGTTAACATTTTTATTAATTACTCAGTTCCATTTGTAAGGGTCTCTGCATGGATAGTACTGTTACTGCTTTTTCTTTCATTTGCTTACGGGGGATACTCTGAATTACAATATATTATTAACCAAACAGGTTTATCAGGGGACTCTGATCTTTTTGAAATAGCCCCAGATTGTTTATTACTCTGTGTTCTTGTTTTCTTATCAATTTATGTTGCAACTGTTTTCTGGAACATTCTAAATACCAGGAAAGCTGGTTACTCTGTCAGGGATAATATTTGAACCACAGGCAAGATGAAGATTTTAGTTATAGGAGGTTCGGGAACTGCCGTAAACATTGCTGAACAGATTATAGATTCAGATAAAAACTTTAATTCAGGTATTGAGTTCATAGGGTTCGCATTTGATTCTCCGGTTCAAGGAAACCTGATAAATGGATATCCGGTTTTGTGCAAAACAACAGAAGTGTGTAAGAAATATCCTCAGGATGAAGTAAGAATTGTTTTTTCGCTTTATAAGCCGGAAACTATGAAAGATAGAATTAAGCTAAGGAAAGAATTGGCAATACCTGCAAACCGCTATGCAACATTTGTCCATCCCTCAGTTTACTTAGCTTCGAGTGTAAAAACCGGGATCGGAAATGTTGTATTATCACATTCTACTATTCAGCAAAATGTCATAATCGGGAACTATAATATTATCAACTCAAACGTTGTGATTGAACATGAAACCATTATTGGCAACAGTAATTTTATTTCTGCGGCTGGTTGCATAGGTTCTAAAGTTAAGATAGGAGATGGGAATTTCGTGGGACTTAACAGTACTATCAGAGAAGAGTGCAGATTATCTGATTATACGTTTATTGGTATGGGCTCAAATGTCCTGACCAATTGTTTGAATCCCGGTATTTACTATGGTAATCCCTGCAGACAAGTAAAGTGATCCTGTTTGAATCAAGAGCATCGGTTGTTTTATACAAATATCTACTTGCTTATAGGGAAGAAGGATTCTTTTTGCTACCTGCAAACATCTGCCCTATAGTTCCAATTACTTTTTTAAAAGCCAAAGTCCCATTCGAATTTGTCGATATTGATTCCAGAAACTTTTGTATTAATGAAGAAATTGTTACCAAAAAAATTAGGAGCCGGCCCAAAAAGTATGCCGGAATTTTGTTTAACCATACATATGGAGTTGATTATTCTCCTACAGAATTCTTTTCAGGATTAAAAAATTCCGCTCCTCATTTAAAAATAATAGATGACAGATGTCTATGCATACCCGCAATTGTGAACCCTTCAGAAAATTCAACTCTGATCGACCTGATATTATTTAGTACCGGGTTTTCAAAATATGCGAATATCGGATTTGGAGGAATTGGAATACTCAGAAGTAATAATTACTCTTTTGAGGAAATATCAGACACGTATGAACCAAAGGATCTTGAGAATTTGGAACTGCAATACAAACATACAATAAACTCTGGAACACGGTATGAATATAAAGAGACAAACTGGTTGGATTGCAGAATTCCGGATGAAAATTATGCTGCTTATCTGGGGAAAGTTAATGATAGAATAGATTCAGCTAATGCGCATAAGGCAAAATTGAACAGTATTTATTCAGCTAATCTTGATTACAAAATGCGCTATTCCCCTGAATTTCAGAAATGGAGATTCAATATAAAGGTACCAGATAAAAATGCACTTCTTAAGAAAATATTCTCATCAGAATTGTTTGCCAGCTCATTGTATG
>Ga0209429_10001607_pt1 | contig 13813 bp, 17 predicted proteins | sample BarGraNGADG00212_3_FD_184493 | JGI IMG/M metagenome (GOLD analysis project Ga0209429, IMG submission 184493) | Arctic peat soil microbial communities from Barrow, Alaska - Barrow Graham LP Ref core NGADG0004-212 (SPAdes) (version 2) | ecosystem: Environmental > Terrestrial > Soil > Wetlands >... | reverse complement strand
TTGCTGGACCTGGCCGTGATCGCGACGAGGTGCCGATCTTGATGACCGCGGCAAAAGGTTCTGAGAAATCAGCCGTCGAAATCTCGACGACAGCGACAAAACATCCATCGAGAACCGCTGAGCGGGTATGGCGACCAAGAATTACTCTTCGAGACAACCCAGGTATTCAACGACGGGCTCGCGCAGGAGCGCGGCGAGCCGTCGTCGCGCGCGCCCGATGGGACGGCCGGCCGCCAAGCGCAGGGGTCCCGCGCCCATAATCATCATCGTGGCTGTCATCGCCGTTATCGTGACGTGCTGGGTATTCGGCAGGGGGTGCGGCACCTCCAACCAGGCACGCCAGAACGACAAGCTCAAGACCTACACCACCGATGCCAACCAGCCCCTGGGGCAATCGGCGGCTATCGCGAAGCGGTTCAACGCCCTTGCGAACAGCGTCAAGCAGCAGGCCAAGGCCACAGTCGACTCGCAGCTCGGGCAGATGGAGACGGACTGCAAGTCCGTGTCCGCGACCTCAAAGAAGATAGTGGTGCCGTCCAAGGCCACCGATCTGCAGCCGCTTGCGCAGCTCGCCTTCGACCTGCGTACCCAGGGCGTGGGCGAGTACCACACAGGGATCATGGGCGTGCTCAACAACACGGACCCGACGGGCTCGACCGCGGTCATCGCGAAGGGCCTGGAAGACCTGGTGGTGAGCGACCAGGTGTTCCTGAACTACAAGAACCAGTTCACCGCGAGACTAAAGGCCGCGAAGGAAAACGTGCAGGTAACTGACCCGGGCTTATTCGTGTCCAGCGTGGACAGCGCCTCGACAGCGGCAGTGAACGCATATGTTGCGGCAATCGCGGGGCCGGCCCCGAAGACCGGGACGACCGCGGGCGCGACGAGCCCCGCGCAAGCAATGAAAGACTACCTCAAGACCAAGGGGATCGACTCGTCGGCGATGTCGTTCGTCGTGTTCTCCGAGAGCCCGTCTGACTCGAGCTGGAAGGTCGACAGGGCAACCGAGACCGGCAGCCAGCCGACGTACTTCCTTGTCCACGGGAGCAACGGGACCTGGACGGTCATAGACTCAGGGGCCAGCCTCAACGCTGCGCAGCTTAAGAAGGACGGGGCACCGGCGGACCTGAAGGCGCCGACAGCCGGTTGACGGCGCGGTGTGCTGCGCGCAGCCTACCCGTTGAACGGCGTTATCTGCCAGAGCAGCAGTAGCCATCGCCCTTCGCGCCTGGCATACGTGGCGGCGACGTGGAAGTCACCCGTGACCTCACTCCCCTCGTAAGTTATCTTCTCGAAGGTGTGATAGGTGAGCGTAGCCGCGTCGTCGCACGCGGTGAGGACCCGGAAGTCTTCCATCGTGAAGCGGTCGAGCGTCAGCTTGTGAAAGAGGTCATCGAGGATGTCAGCCTTGGTGAGCCTGCCGAAGTAGTTGATCTCCATAAAGTCTTCGGCCATCAGGTCGCGGAGCTCCTTGGCATCGCGCTTGAGCCAGGCGTCTCGCCGCAACTCCTCGAGAGTTATGAGCGTTTGGAGCAGGTCAGGGTTATCTAAACAGCTCATTTTCTCTCGACTGTGTCATTGGCAACTGCTTCTTCGAAGGCCTCCCGGACTATTGCGAACGCTTCCGGCTTCTTGCGTGGCTTTACGGCTCCGAAATTGCTCTCCAGTCTGGAAGCGACGGGCTCGATCCGGGCTACTTTCCCCTCTATCTTGAAGCGGACCCGGTCGCCCGGGCCAATCCCAAGGGCATCTCGCACTCGTTTTGGGATGGTCACCTGCGATTTGACGCTCAGCACAGATGTGTCGGTGACTCTCGGCATAGCAGTACCTCACGTTCTTGTATTACTAAGATTCCCTCTTACTCTACATTTTAGCTTACTCATGTCTACTACCGACTTCGATTGAAACCACCCGAGGACTCGAAGCAATTCAAGAATACTATGCGAGTATGACCTGAGTTTTTCGATGCTGAAATACTAGCGTGCGATTTTGCTCAGCAGCCGCGGTCCAGTTTCTCATAGACGTCTTTGCGGTGGCCAATCATCAGGACCAGGACGCCGTCCTTGGTCCTCGCGTAGATGACGCGGTAATCGCCGACCCTAAGCCTGGACAGGCCCGCGAATTTGCCCTTGAGCTGCTCGCCGGCGTCAGGGTCTTTCTTGAGGACTATTTCGAGCTTGTCGATGATCCGATTCGCCTCGGCCTTGTCGAGGTTCTTGAGGTCGTGAGCAACCGACTTCTTGTACTGGATGCTAGATGCCAAGGGAGTCCCTCAGCTCGGAGCTGGAGATGATGTCATCGTCCTTGTCCAGCAACCGGTGTAGAGCAATAAGGTAATCGTTGTACTCGGTCACATAAGTCCCTATTGCCTCACTGATGAGAGAGCTCCTGGATCTGCCCAGCAGGGAAGAAAGTTCGTCCAGCTCAGACAGCAGTCCGTCGGGTATTCGCATTGAGATGTTTGCAGGCATATTCACTCCCTTGCTCTTCATGCTAATACTAGTATTACATTGTACTACATGTATGACAAGGGCGGATACCTGGGCGTGAAAAAGCATTGAGGCCCCGGTTGCCCGGAGCCTCTAAGACCGCAGTCTTTGCCCGCCTGTCACGCATGTTTAGTGTAGTCCTGGGAGAACGCCCGGTCAATCGTGGGCTGGTGGAGCCGGGGGGGTTTGAACCCCCAATTCCCACGTGACAGGTGGGCGTCCTCCCATTAGACTACGGCCCCACCAAAGCAAGCATAGCTCGAGGGTGTGACAGGAATGTGGGCGTTGTTTGGCGGGTCTAGCAGTTGGTCTTAAGTACCGCGTAATTGTCGGCGTATTCGGCAAGGGCTCGCCTGATCGCGCTGTGAACACCGGGGTCTTTGTCCAACAGAAAGAAGATGATCTCGCAGTCACAGATCCAGAGCGGACTGCAGTCGCAAGCGACTTCGAGCGCGCGGCCGACGCCGGCCAGGGTCACGTCGTGCTTCTCGCGGGGAAGTGCTGGAAGACGGCGAGGATCGAGTCGGCTGCCATGCGTCGGTAGAGATCCGCGACCTCGCTGCCCAAGACGTGGCGCTCGTTCGAGTGCTTGATCTCGAAACCGTTGTCGGGGTCGAGGACGATGAGAGAATGAGCGAGCAGGGCGTCATCGATGTCTTCGAAGTAAGCGCTGCGCGCATTGTGTGTGAAGTACTCGCGCTCGCCGTAGATATCAATGCCGATATCGCGTGCTTCATAGAAATCGCGGATCTCCGACACGTTGCGCCTCCCTTGCGCCACGCGCTCTGCGAGGTAATCGACGAGGCCGGTGTTGAGCGAGCCCGCGCGGCCGCGGTTGTCGAGCTTGTTGCCGTCAGTGCGCTCATCGTTCTCGGTCAGCATGGTCACGAATGTGAAGCGCTCGGGCCCCGGCACACGGACGATGAGCCACTCGACGAGGTCGTATTTGAACAGGTCCTTGATATCGCCGAAGTACTGGTTCTTCATGCGGCCTCGAATCAGAATAATGCGCCACCGGGGTCTGACCCCAGTGGCGCACTTTGCGGTTTATTGCTTGTACTGGGCCATGCGCGCCTGGGCTTCAGGGTCGTAGTCCGCCTCCCCTTCGAGGCGCAGCTCCACCTTCCTGATCGTCCCCGTGAACTGGAACGGCGGCTCGTACTCCGGCCAGACCGGCGACGTGCTGTCCGAGCCTATCTCCAGGCCTTCGGCGACAGCGTATGCAAGCGGGTCGTCTTTTCGACGTCCATCTCCCCCGCCTTGTCCCCGTTCACGAAGAGGGTGACCTTACCGGCGAAATCGACTGTCTTTTCGAACTGCATGCGGACGTTCACCTCGCCCTCCGGCAGGGGCTTGTCAGACGTCGCCACGTAGCGAGTTCGGTTCAGGTAATTGGAGACGTAGCAGAGCATGCCGTCCTTGACGCACAGCGAGTATCCGCCGTCGAGACCCCCATCGGAGATGAGGACTCCCTCTGCGCCGCCGGCGGGTATCTCGATGTCCGCGGTGATCGTGTGGGAGCGGTTCTTGACCCAGGGGCTCGCCGAACGCACGAGCTTCACCGGCCAGTAGTAGGTGTAGACGCTCCGGTCCTCGACCACGGTCGGCCGCCGGGCTGCCAGCTTCGCAATCAGGTTGTCGTCGAGCGGGAGCACCTGGAACTTCCCGGCTTCGGCCCACCACAGGTCGACCAGTTGCCTGACCTTCGCCGGATTTTCATCGGCCAGGTCGTGCACCTCTGAGAAGTCCTCGTCCAGCTTGTAGAGCTCCCACTTGTCGGCATCGAAGTCGTCGTCGTTCGCCTCGTGTTCCGGTATCCCGAAGCCGAACTTGAACGGCGTGGACCAGTGGGTCGTGACGGCCTTCCACCCGTCCGCCCAGATCGCCCTGTGGCTGAGCATCTCGAAGTACTGGACCGTCTTCGGGGTCGGAGCGTCGGCGTCATTGAGGCTGTATGCCAGGCTCTTGCCCTCGAGAGGGCGCTGGGCGTAACCGCGCACGGTGCGAGGCACGTCGATCCCGAGTATGTCCAGTATGGTAGGGGTGATGTCGACGGCGTGGTGGAACTGCGTGCGCATGGCGCCGGGGTCCTCTATCCGGGACGGCCAGCGGACCACCAGCGGGTCGCGCGTCCCGCCTTCGTGCACAGTCTGCTTGTACCAGCGGTTCGGCGTGTTGCCGGCCATGGCCCAGCCAGTGGCATAGTGCGGGTGCGTGGAAGGGCTCCCCCACTCGTCGATCTTGGACAGCATATCCTCCACGGTCTCGGGGGCAAGGTTGAAATAGCTCATCTCGGATGACAGGCCGCTGGCGCCGCCCTCTCCGCTGGCACCGTTGTCGCTGAGGAGGATGACGAGGGTGTTGTCGAGGATGCCGGCGGTCGTCAGGTAGTCGATGAACCTGCCAATATGCTCATCCGTGTGGGTCAGGTACCCCGCGAACACCTCCTGCTGGCGGGCGAACAGGCGCTTCTCGTCGTCGGAGAGCGAGTCCCACGCCCGCACTCCCGGGTTGCGCTCCGGGAGTTCCGTGTTCTCCGGGACGACGCCCAGCTCCTTCTGCTTTGCGAGCGTCTCCTCGCGCACGACGTCCCAGCCCGCGTCGAAGGCGCCCTTGTACTGATCGATGTACTCCTTCGGCGCGTGGTGCGGCGAGTGCATCGCGCCGGTGCAGTAGTACATAAAGAACGGCTTGTTCGGGGTCGAGGCCTTCTGGCTGGTGACCCAGTCGATGGCGTGATCGGCGAGGTCTTCGTTGAAGTGGTAGCCCTCGGATGGACGCGCCGGGGGATCGATCTTGTGGTTGTCCTCCCACAGGTCGGGCTCCCACTGGCTGGTCTCGCCGGGAAGGAAGCCGTAGTAACGCTCGAATCCCTGCCCGAGCGGCCAGCGGTCGTACGGGCCGGAGGCGCTCTCGTTCTCGTCAGGGGTCAGATGCCACTTGCCCAGCGCATCGTGTTGAAGCCGCGCTCTACCAGGACGGCCGGCAGCATGGCGGTCTCTTTGGGGATGCGGCAGTTGTAGCCCGGGTAGCCGGTCGCGGTCTCCATGACGCTCGCTACGCCGACGGTGTGGTGATTGCGTCCGGTGAGCACGGCAGCGCGAGTGGGCGAGCAAAGCGCGGTGGTGTGGAAGTTGATGTAGCGGAGGCCTTCTTCGGCGAGCCTGTCCATGTTGGGCGTCTTGATCCTTCCGCCCAGGCCGCCGTAGCAGCCGAGCTGCGCATACCCGATGTCATCGAGCACGATGACCAGGACGTTCGGCGAGCCCTCGGGAGCATCGGGCGGGACCGGCCATGCCGGCTCGGATTCATCCGCGGTCCTTCCTATCTTTCCTGTAAACGGTGTGCCTTCAGGGTATGTCTTCGGTCCGTCCATCGCTCTTCACGCCCCTCCCGCGTCGCCCACATTGTCTATTCATCGCTGACGCCTTTTGCAGTATCATGCAGTTAGCCGGTGGAGTGCAAGCAAGGCGGTGATTTGAATGATTATCGACTCTCATTTTCACCTCGTTGACAGGGGATGGGTCGGCGACGATTTCTTCCTCGCCATGGCGAAGATCGTGGTCGCGGGGGCTACCAAGGCGACCGGCGAGGCCGGGCCCGACCCCAACGAAGTAGTCAAGAACGTCCTGCCCATGCTTGCTGACACCACGGGCGAGAAGCTCATCGCCAAGATGGACGCCGCAGGCGTCGACAAGTCGTGCATCTTCTGCGTGGACTACGCGGCCCAGACCGGCGAGCCCGGGGTGGAGATCGCCGACCAGAACCGCATGATCGCGGAGGCGGCGAAGCGGTTCCCCGACCGCCTGATCCCGTTCTTCTGCATAGACCCGAGGCGCGAGGGCTCGCTCGAGATGTTCAAGCGCGGCGTCGAGGACTGGGGGATGAAAGGGCTCAAGCTCCACCCGACCGCGGGGTTCTACCCGTACCAGGAGGAGTGCTACCCGCTCTACGAGGCCTGCGTCGAGTACGGCATCCCGGTGGTTGTCCACACGGGCAGCCAGCCGGCGCCGATGAAGTGGCGCTTCGCGCGGCCGATCTATCTCGACGACGTCGCTGCCGACTTCCCCGACCTGCCCATCATCGCGGCGCACGTCGGGCACGCCCTCTGGGAGGAGGCGCTGCTGTTGTCGAGCGTCAAGCCGAACATCTACTTCGACTTCTCGGGCTGGCAGATTACTTTCAACGAGCACCCGGAGGTGTTCTACCGGATGCTGCGGCGGGTGATCGACGACGTGGGCCCGTGGCGCGTGTTCTTCGGGACCGACGGGCCGTACCTGGACGTGCTATGCCCGATCGACGTCTGGATGAAGGCGGTCACGGAACCCGACCTTTCATGCGCGCCGGAGGTGTCGTTCACCAAGGAAGAGGTCGACACCATCATGGGGAACTCGTTCGCGAAACTGCTCGGCCTGTAGCCTGCAAAACGCAAAATAGGGACAGGCACCTTTTTGCATTTCTAGACTCCGGCATGCATTTGAAGAAAAATGCAAAAAGGTGCCTGTCCCTATTTTGCGTTTTCGAAAAGAAGAGCCGCGCCATTGCGACGCGGCTCTTTCCAGTTGTGCTTCTTGCTTCTCAGGCAGGCGGCACCGGAGGCATCCCCGGCGGCGGCCCCATCTCGACCGGCGCGGTCGCGCGAGGCGCCGTGTCCAGTATCCTCTTGTACGCGTACACGATCGCCATGATGACGATCGGCCAGGCAAAGAGCGCCCCGACACCGCACAGTATGAATCCGGCGAGCATGATGAGCCAGCACAGGATGAACAGCAGGAACAGGTCCCACCATGCGCCCTTCGTGATGTCCCAGCTGAGCTTCAGGGAGTCCATGACGCCGGCGTCCTGCTCGATCATGATGTACCCGTAGAAGTGGTACTTGATCAACAGGTAGATTCCCGGAATGATGCAGAGGATGAACCCTATCATCACTATCAAGCCGTAGAGGAGGTCCGCCAGCAGGAACCTCCAGTAGAACCTGTTCGCGCCGAAGATGTCGGCGAACTCAGGCTTCTCTCCCTTGTACACCTTAAGGGTGATGTACACAGTTGCCACGTGTATGTAGACTCCCACGAAGAAACCCAGGAGGCCGCAGATGATCGTGATCGCCGGGTACCTGCCGAGCGCTCCGCCGATGCCGGAGAACACGCCCGAGGCTACGAAGAATATGAGCGCGAGGACCACGAAGAACAACATGTTGTCCACCATGGTCCGCCAGCCGTACTTTATCGCTCCGCCAATGTCCAACCGTTCCTCATCCATAGCCCCCCTTGTCCGCGCGCAAGTCGCCCGCGGCTTGCCATATCCACTCTGCCAGTCGTTCCTCTTCGAAAACGGCGGCGCTCCGCCGTCGGCCTACGCCGCCTCGACCTCTTTCTTGAGCTTGCGCGTCACGTGCGGGACGTAGATGCTCATCACTATGTCGAAGAGTCCCGCGATGATGGCGTAGATGCCGATCAGGACCATCAGGGCATAGACGCTCCCGAACGGCCAAACCAGGATGAGGATACCGAAGATGATCGATATCACTCCGAGCACCCCGATCCAACCCCGGCCGGTGCCGGCGGGCAGGTCGAACGCCCCGGCAAGCTCCACGACGCCGAGTACGATCACCCAGATGCCCACCAGGATCGCCATGACCCAGAGGACGCCCACGGTGGCTTTGTCCAGGTGCCCGAGGATTATCCCGCCGATCACGAAGCCGACGGCGCCCCACGCGAAGGTCCCGAACCACTTCTCCTTCTTGATGAGTCGGACGATGCCGCGGATGACGTCGATCAGCCCGTAGACCAGTACGAACACCCCGAAAATCCAGAAGAACGTCTTGGCCGTGGCGCTCGGGTAGGCGATCATCAGCACGCCGAATGCCAGCGCGATGAGTCCCCTGATCAGGAACGACCACCAGCTACCCACTACGATGTCAACTTCCTCCATCCCAGACCCCATTTGGTCGCCAATGTGACACTGCCAGGTGCCAGCTGAACGTGGCACGTCTCAAATCACGCGTACAGCCGGACGACTTCCCGGCCTTCTGTGGAGTTTCAGCTGCGCCCCCCCTGGTTTTTGTTTCTGCTCTTTTGATCTTATTCCTTTGGCGCCGCGGGGTGGCGGGCGCGGCGGGTCACTGAGTAACCGGTTTCTCCCTGTGGGTCGCGCTGCCGAGCAGGCCGGTGGCGCCTTCGACCGACTCGTCCGTTATCCAGGAGCTCAGCAGCGGGTCGCCGGCTTCCATGACGCGCTCGATGCGGTCGATAGTGTCGCCGCGCAGTTGGCGCTTGATGTCCTCATATCCCCGGCGCGGCAGGGCGGCGAGCCCGGTTGCGATCTCCATTGCCCTGGCGGCGACCTGGTCGGGCGGGACCACCTCGTCGAACGCCCCGGCGTCGAGCATCTCCGCGGGGCCTGCCAGCGCTCCGGTGAGGATCATGGTGCGGGCGGTGTCGTTTGGAAGCTCGGCCTTCAGCACCTCTATGGTGGAGACGGGGAACGGTATGCCGGCGCGGACTTCCGTCACTCCGAACAGGAAAGGCCCTTCGGCGCAGACCCGGTAGTCGCACGAGACCGCCAGGATGAAGCCTCCTGCGATCGCGTGGCCGTTGATGGCGGCGACCGTCGGGCGCGGGAACGCGTAGACGGCGGTGATCACGCGATTGACGCACTCGATAAGCGCGCGTTGCTCGGCGGGCGCATAGCGCGGCACCGCCTTGAGGTCGAGTCCGGCGGTGTATGAGCTCCCGGCGCCGGTGATGATGACGGCGGACACGCTGTCGTCGCTCGCGAGGAAGGCGAGCGCGTCTTCCGCTTCGGTGACTAGCTCGAGGTTGATGGCATTAACCGGCGGGCGGTTGATGCGCATGACCGCTACGGCGCCTTCGTGCTCGATCTCGATAAACTCCACCGCTCCTCCCCTCCTGTGGTTGCCGGCGGGACGCCGGCGCTACGTTCCCCAGTGTTTGCCGGCGGGACGCCGGCGCTACTACTCAGTCAGCGCAGTGGGCAGGGCGCAGGCCGCGCCCGGCTCCGCGTCCGTCCTGCGTCCGGTTATAGACTCGAGCGTCAGGCGACACGTGTTCGCCGTCAGGTTCGAGATGAACATGCCTTTCATCGCGGCCAGCACGTGGTTCCTCCCCGGCAGCGGCCAGAGCATCTCGAACTGCTCTACTATCTCCGGCGGCACACCCTCCGGCTCGGTCAGGAAAGCCCGCACGTAGGTAAGCGCCGCGTGGGTCCGGGCGTCAAACCTGTCGGGGTCCAGCCTGATGAGGTCCGTGATCTGCTCGTCGCTCAGTCCCGCAGCTCGACCGAACTGCGTGTGCGCGTAGAGTCACGTAGGGCAACTGTCCGCCGTGGCGGTGACGATCATTATCTGTTCGCGGAAAGTCGGGGTTATGGCGCGGCGGAAGTAGACCTCGGCAATCGGGACCAGCATCGCGAGCTGCTCGCGCTGGTGGTACATGAAATGCGAGAGGCTGCGGTAACGCCTTCCACCCGCGGGCACGTGCCCGCTCTCCCAATCGAGTTCGTGCAGGGTGGCCTGGGGTTCGGGCCGCCAGTTTACCGCGACCAGTGCGCCGAACCCGATGAGTCCGACCGCAGCGAGCTTCCACTTCTTCACGGGACTCCTCTCCTTTATTGACGAGATGATTATATCGCCGGGACCCGATTGACGGTATGCGTGCCGCCGCTCCGGAGCACCCGGACGCCCGCGGGTTATACTACGTGCATGGGACGGGACTCAGACGGCGCACCGGAAGTCTATACGATCGGGCATTCGAACCATCCGCTCGAGCACTTCCTCTATCTGCTCGACGATACCGAGATCGAGGTCGTGTTGGACGTTCGCTCGACGCCCTACTCGCGGTACGCACCGCACTTCAAGAGGGGCACGCTGGAGGACTCGCTCGCCCATGACGGCATCGAGTACATCTACATGGGCGACGTCCTTGGCGGGCGCCCGAAGGACCCCGCTTTCCAGAGCGAAAAAGGCGGGATAGACTACGAGAAGCTGGCGGCGAGCGCGGGATTCATTGAAGGCATCGAGAAGCTGGTGGCCCTGGTCGAAGCAACCGGGGAGCGCGTGGCGGTCATGTGCGCGGAAGAGGACCCGGCGCGGTGCCACCGAACACGGTTGATAGCGCCTGCTTTGCGGGAGCGGGGTGTGCGCATCTGGCATATCAGGGGCACGGGCTCGGTGGTCCCGGACCAGGAGCCCGAGACCGGCGCCGAGCAGCAGCCGCTTCTTTGACGGCGGGCAGGGACGGGAAGGGTAGACATGCACTTCACTAACGTCATGGACGCGATCAGCAAGATCGTCGATGCCGCGGGCGTCGGGGTCATCGCCGTCGGCCTCTTCATCTCGACCGCGTTGTTCGTCTGGAACAAGTTCAAGGAATGGCGCAGCAAGGAGAAAGCCTACGGGGACGAGAGTTTCAGGCAGCTGCGCGAGAGCCTCGGCAGGAGCATCCTGCTGGGCCTCGAGTTCCTGATCGCCGGGGACATCATCCGGACCGTCGCCGTGGCGCCCACCTTCTACAACCTCGGGACCCTTGCCATCCTGGTGGTCATCAGGTCGTTCCTGAGCTGGGGACTGTCGATGGAGATCGAAGGGCGCTGGCCGTGGCAGCCGTCGCGGCCGGGCGACAAGAAGCCCGTCGGGTTCCGCGAAAAGGATGCAGAATAAGGGCTGAAAACTCAGCTCGTGTGAAAAAAAACGGCGAAAAAGTGCCTGACCCCTCTTTTTCACAAACAAGGAGAACGGCGTGGGGTTCGAGCTTCCGAAGTACACCGAGCCGGAGTTTGCGAGCGAGCGGCTGGCGTCGTCTCCCGACGCGCGGCTCGAGCGGGTGGTCAAGCCGGGGGTCGCGCCCGAGGGCTACCACGCGACGACCATCTATCCGGAGTACATCAAGGTCGGTGGGCGCTGGCTGCTGGCGAACGAGAGCCGGATGGACTGCGTGATCGTCGCGCGCGACGGCGACGTGCTGGAGGTCAAGGAGTTCAGGAGGCTCGAGCCGGGCGAGATGGTCGTGGTCGGGCGCTCGGAGGACGGCTCCGAGGGGATCCTCGTGTACGCCGAAGGCTTCTCTTACGACGGCGGGCCCACCGAACCGTTCGTGTTCAGGACGGGCAGGACCCGCGAGACCGCTTACTCGATGGACTACGACCGGCTGTACGACCTCCTCGACTTCGAGCGGGAGAACGGCTACGTGGTGTGGGTGCTCGGGCCGGCCGTGGCGTTCGACAGCGACTCGCGCCAGGCGATGTCCGGGCTCATAGAGACCGGTTACGTTGACGCCGTGCTCGCGGGTAACGCGCTGGTGACCCACGACCTCGAGGCGTCAATATTCAAGACGGGGCTCGGGCAAAACATCTACACGCAGGTGTCCGAGGTGGGCGGGCACTACAACCACCTGGACACTCTCAACAGGGCGCGCGAGGCCGGGTCTATCGAGGAGCTCATCCGGCGCGAGAACGTCGATGACGGGATCGTTGCGGCCTGCGTGAAGGCCGGCGTGCCGCTGGTGACCGCAGGCTCCATACGGGACGACGGGCCGATGCCGGAGACCATCGGAGACGTCTACGCGTCGCAGGACGCGATGCGGGCCCACGCCAGGAAAGCCACTACGCTGATCGCGCTGGCGACCCAGTTGCACGCGATCGCCGCCGGCAACATGACACCGTCATACCAGGTCGTGGACGGGCAGGTGCGCCCTGTCTACATCTACGTGGTGGACGTCTCGGAGTTCGCGGTCAACAAGCTCCGCGACCGCGGGACGCTCGAGGTCACGTCCATCGTTACCAACGTGCAGGATTTCCTGGTGCTGCTCGGCCGCCGCCTGCTCTGATGCAAAATGGGGACAGGCACCTTTTTGCATTTTGCGATGGCGAGTACGATGTAGAGCCTGAAATGCAAAATGGTGCCTGTCCCTATTTTGCATGGAGGATTGCGCGGGCGGGTGCGCCTTCGGCGCCGACGACGCGCAGCGGCAGGCAGATAAGCTCACACGGACCCGCAGAGACATCCGCCAGATAGACCCCTTCGATGATCCAGATGCCACCACCAAGAAGAGTGCGGTGGACCGGGCACGCGACGTCCATATCCGTCGGGTCGACTGAGAGGTAATCGATCGCGACGCACCGCACCCTACGCTCGACGAGGTACTCCGCCGCCTCGACAGAGATGTACACGTAGCTTTCCATGAAGGGCATGTCGTGCCATGCCTTCTTTGAGTTCGCGGTCTTGAAGAGCAGGCGCTCGCCTTGCTGGATGTCATTCCCATCGAGCTCGCCGGGCTTGATCGACTCCTCATCCTCTATCTCTATCACCTGGGCGGGGCCGACGGTGGCGCCCAGCGGCAGCTCGTCGATGCTCTTGCCGCCTTCGAGGAAGTGGAGCGGCGCGTCCATGTGGGTGCCGGCGTGGGTGCTCATGGTGATCATGGAGATGTTGTAGTCGCAGCCTTGCTCGAGGGTCATGCGCCGCGCGAACTCGAAAGGCACGTCCCCGGGCCAGCCGGCAACGCCGTTGCTTAGCGGCATGCTGGTGTCTATCCAGTCCATGTGTCCTCCACTTCACGTGCCGGCGAGACGCCGGCGCTACGAAACATCTATCAGCCTGTCGGCCCGCACGAAGTATAGCGCGGTCTCCTTGACCTTCTCCCCGGTGCACTGCTCAAAGGCACGCGTGTACAGCCTGACCTGCGGGGCATAATGCTCGGCCAGGGGGGCGAAGTCTCCGCCGGCCGGGACAGCATCGGTCTTGTAGTCGACCACGACCCAGCCACCGTCCTCCTCGAAGGCGAGGTCGATCGAGCCGCGGACGAGCGTGGGCCCCTCAGCATCCTCGTCGAGCACCACTCCGAATGGCACTTCGATCAGGCGCCGCGCCGCCTCGTGCGCGCGCCGCCAGATTTCGGACGCCGCGACGGCCCTGACCGTGGCGACCAGGTCATTCAGGCGATCCGGGTCGATGCCGGCTTCATCGAGGGCAGCGGCCGCGAACACTTCCAGGTCGGCCCCGGCGTTTTTCATCGCCAGTTCGAGCGCCTGGTGCACCGCTCCGCCCCACTCGACCCCGTGCTCTCCCTCGGGCACGAAGGCGGTTTCTGTCCCATCGAGTTCCGCGAAGGACACGAGGCTGAATCCCCTCACCCCAGCCCTCTCCCCCAAGGGGAGAGGGAGATAATCACCGCTTTCCCCCGGGGGGAGAGGGAGATAGTCGCCGGAGAGCGCGTACTCCTTCGCCGCGCGGACCGCGAAAGTCGGGCCGCACAAGACTCCTATGCGCTCTGTGATCGCGGCTTCCGCTGCTCGCACGTCCTCAGGGG
>Ga0209429_10001605_pt1 | contig 13827 bp, 11 predicted proteins | sample BarGraNGADG00212_3_FD_184493 | JGI IMG/M metagenome (GOLD analysis project Ga0209429, IMG submission 184493) | Arctic peat soil microbial communities from Barrow, Alaska - Barrow Graham LP Ref core NGADG0004-212 (SPAdes) (version 2) | ecosystem: Environmental > Terrestrial > Soil > Wetlands >... | reverse complement strand
GGCGCACTACATATTGTAATATTTACCGTTCTCGTTATTTGTTGGCTCAAACTATCCGTTATTAGAACGCTAATAGTGTAAGTGCCCGCCTCCGCCCACTGCGTAGCAAAAGTATTGGCGCTGCTACTCTGGGTGGCAGGACTTCCGCCGCCTGAGAAAGCGTAAGTATAGGGCGCTAAACCGCCGGAAATCGAGGCGGTAAAGGTATAGGCAGTGGCATATTTTCCGCTGGCATTAGGGCAAGTAACACTCCCCGTTAAGGGGATCATAGCGAAGGTAGCAGTAACAGTAGCAGTGCCGCTTTGCGGCAGACTACTGGTAGCCGTGATGGTAGTCGCAGCAGTGCTTGTACTAGCAAGGTTTATATAGGAAGGATTAACGGTTACCGCCCAACTCACAAAAGCATAGCCCGCCGCCGGCGTAGCGGTAATGGGTACCGCAAGCCCCGCATAAGTTAAGGTGGTGGAAGTCGGAGCAACGCTCCCTCCAGTCCCAGCTGCAATAGTAATGGTACCAGAAACGTTCGCCGCGAAGGTAGCACTAATTGTATGCGCCGCCGCAATAGCGGCAAAGGTATAGGGCGAAGTTGCTGCTACCGCAATCCCATCCACCGTAACCGAAGCGATATGATAGCCGGCCGAAGGCGTCATTGCATAAGCTGGCGTAGTTCCATAGTTCGCCATAGTTACGCCCGTCGGGGTTACCATACCATCACTACCAGCACTTGCGGTAATAGCATAAGTGTTAATAGCAAAGGTCGCGGTAACGGTAGCCGTGCCGCCCTGTGGCATACTACTTGAAGTATAGAGAGTAGTTGCAGCAGCCCCTGAATTAGCAAAGCTTACGTAGGAAGGATTAGCCGTTGCTGTCCAACCTACAAAGGAATAGCCCATATTAGGCGTAGCCCCAATAGCGGCCCCCCCGGTCTGATAGGTTATGGTGGTAGTGGTTGGACTCACACTCCCTCCAGGGCCAGCAGCAATAGTAATAGTGCCAACGTTCCCCGTAAACGTTGCCCTGATCGTATGGTTTGCGGCAATAGCGGTAAAGGTATAAGGCGAACTTGCCGCAACCCCGCTGCCATCTACAGTAACCGTAGCGATATGATAGCCCGTCGAGGGGATTATTGTATAGGCCTGAGTATCCCCATAATTTTTAGTGGTTACCCCAATAGGCGTTACGGTGCCACAGCTACCGGTACTCGCAGTAATAGTATAAGTATTAATGGCGAAGTTCGCGGTAACGGTCACGTCCGCCAGCACGTTGAGCTCCGCTCTTGAATTGTCTGTCCTGCCATCGCTCCAGTTAACAAAAGAATACCCGGGATTTGGCTCGGCAGTAACTGGAGTGCCATTGGTTCCATAAACTACCAAAGTTTGCGGGGTAGGGCCCGTAATAGTACCATTTGCTCCTGCGGTATAAGTTAAGGTAAAAGTTTTACTGGCAAAGTTAGCTGTAACTGTTTTATTCCCGTCCATGGTAACCGTAGTAGTAGGGCTGGGGCCACTGGCATCCCCGCTCCAATTTGAGAAGACACAAGCCGCAGTAGGTACTGCCGTCAGCGTGACAACCGTACCGGCTTCGTAAGTGCCCTCTGCGGGATTTAACGTTACCTGCCCGTCCCCGGCAGGATTTACCGTCGTCTTAAGGGTGAACCCCTGGTTCAACGTTACGGGGGCACTAGTAGCCGTGAGGGTCTGGCCCAGCGCATCGGTTACCGTAACCACTACCGTATGCGGCCACGGGCCTATTCCCGTTCCTGCCAGCCAACTATAATTCGCCGTAGCTAAAGTACTTGGAATGCCGCCACTGTTGCTCCAAAGATAAGTATACGGCAGCTTCCCGCCGGTGAAAGTAGCGGTGTAAAAATAAGGCTTGTTTGTCAACCACGACTTGCCAAGGGCGTCTTTCTCGCCAGCAGGCCCCGTAACGGTCCCAGTAAGGGGAAGATAGGCTTCCCCGTTGGAATCCAGCGGGAGCGTAGGCACATAATTTCTAATATAAGCGGTGTCAATGTTAGTGACGTCGTTGTTTTGCTGCCCGGGGATATTTAGCCGTGCCACCATAATAATAGTAATTTTGCCATTATTATTTACGAAATTTACCGTTACCGGGGACGTTTGCGAAGTACTTAGCCAGGGCGTAACCGGCGTTGTTTCTTGCCACTCCCCCTTGCTCAAACTCTCCCCCCTCCCGGAGGGCGGCGTGGTACTTGAAGTCGCCAAAACTTTTTCTTTGAGAATTCTCGTGAAACCTGGGCTTGAGGTATCAAGATAATACCTTATTCTATACTCCAAACCTCCGCTTGCCGTCAAAAACGTCAATTCCTTGGTTATCGCCGCGGGCTCGGGCGCTGGTGCTGGCTCTAGTAAAAAAACATTGTCCACCGTCCCCTTATAAGGGGGGTTTACCCCCACCTTCGCCCAAGAAGCCCCTTTTAGTTCTTCTACCATCGTGGCACTGGCCGTGCTAAAGGCATCTTGCAGCGTAAGGACGGCCGAATTTTCGGCTTTTTGGGCCAGGGCATAGGTCATTATCCCCAGCCCCATGGCTACACAAATGGAAAAGATAGTCATGGCTACCACTACCTCTAAGAGGGTAAAACCTTTAGTTTTTTTGGTTAACATTAGTTTTTGTTCCCGTTATTGTTAGGCTTTGGGGTGTTGGGGGTGTTGAATTTAATGTCCAAGCAACTGTCACGATAAGGTCATAACTTCTTAAATTTATTGGTTTGGTTAAGATTTCGTCCCTTGGAGTGGTATCTTTTATTGTTATGTCTCGAGAAAAAGAATAGTGCTGATAATTAAACAGATGGATAACGCCAGACATATCTTGCCAAGTGGTGGCCGGCGGAGTTAGGGAAGTGTCCGGACATGGCGCCGTTGAGTCCAACGAAATTTGACCACCATTGGTAGTTCCCTCCGTATTTATGTGATAGGTTGTATTATATGGTTCTGCTGTTAGATCTGCTGGATAATTGGGTAAGGAAAAAACAGGATTCTTTATTAAACTATCTAACACCGAATTATTTTGCGCCATTATATCTTCCATGGTAGCTTGGGCTATATTTTGGGCAATAAGTTTTTCCGTAATATTCAGCGTAGTTAGGTGAGCATTGGTAGTAAGGCTAAAAAGTATTGTAGTTACGCTAACTAAAATAAGGGAAGCTATCACTACCTCCAACAAAGTAAAACCTTTCCTTTTTTGGCCTAGCTTTTTTAATTTTAAACGCATGGTTTCTCCCACTCCCAAGAAAAATAAGAAATTAATCCTTATTATTTTAATTAAAAAAAAATTTTTTACAAAAAAGCGGGCAAGCTACTTCTCCGCTTTAGAAATAAAATATTAACTGCTTAATTGCTGCTGTTTCTCAAGCTGTAAAGAAATAAATAATTGCAAGTTTCCCAACCCTTTATGGCCTACGGTTTTACTTTTTCGCGAACGGAGCCTATACGCTTCGCCGTAGCCGCCAGCAATAGTAAGGCTGCCAGAAACCTTAGCAGTAAAGCTAACCCCTACCGGTCTGGTACCCAAAAAACTTGCCAAAACTATTTCTTGCCGCGCCGCTTTTCCCAATAGGGCTTTGGCTGCCCCTATGGGGCGGTGGGATCAAGAAAATGGGTCAAATCTGTTTCTTGCCAATCTGCTTTTCTTGGCAGGTGCCCTTGCCCTTCAGGAACATAGCCGGGCCAAGTAGCGGAATTGCCATCCCAAGTAGTAGGAATTTCTGGCAGATTTGCGGTAGCATTTGGAACAAAAGCAAGCGTACGGGCCTCGTCCCCGCTTTCTTTTTCCACCACTGTTGAAGCAATAACTCTCACACTACTAACGCTTATTCCCGTAGCATTATTCTCATTTTTAGCAGCCGCCGCCCAGCTTGTCATCTCCCCTTCCGTTACTTGACCATTAGTAACTACGCCGACCGAATAAACTTTGTAAATATCATAAATTATATAATCATTTACATCAAGACTATTAAGATCCAAATCCTGGGGAGGATTAAGTGGCCATCTATTTACTAAAAAATAATCTTGCCACACCACTTTCGTCCAATAAAAACTATGACTATCACCGGGGGCTACTACGGGTGTCGTGTCATTGACAAAAGTATCATAAGTATAAGGCGTAGAAGGATTGGTTAACGCCGCCAAGCCTTCTTCCGCTATCGCCAGCGCCTTATTAACCGAAAGGTTTTGAGCTTGATTTTTATAATAAGCCTGCGATAAGATCCCCAATAGGCCTGCCAAGAGCAGGATAAAAGCACTTAAAATTACAACAATCAAAAAGGCCGCGCCTTTCCTCTTTTGCATGCTTTCCTCCGCCTAAGCTTTTAAGCTCTCGGGGGCCTTTTGCCCCGCGTTGGCATTACCTTTAAGGTAAAACTTTTTCATAGCAGCCCCCACTCTCCGCAAAAGAATTTTGCTTTTTAAAAAATATTTTTTGTTTAAAAAGTTTAAAAAATAGCCAACTTCACTAACTATAGCTTAGTTAAAGCCTTACAATTTCCAAGAAAAAACCTTCTTCCTCGCCGTTCCCTTAAAAATAACAAAAAAAGCCTCCTCGGCTTTTAGGACAACCCCTCTTTTTTAGTTGGGTTTTCTTGCTCCCAGAGCGGCCCTCTCCCCTAATTTGCAAAAGGCTAACCCTTCTTGGCTTTGCCCTAACCACGGGGGGCCCTGTTCCCCTAGTTTACCCTTTGCGGAGAAAGCCTAAAAATAGAGCTGGTTGTCCTACCTTAGAAGGCTAAGGCGTCGGATCCGCCGCGAAAACAGCCCCCACCGTCCGGTCCCCATTCATGATAACCGTAGTAGTCCCGCCGCTACCACTGGCATCCCACCACCAACCCAAAAAGGTATAACCCGGCGCAGGACTTTCTACCAGCGTAACTACGGTGCCCGCCGGATAAACCCCGCCCGCGGGCGTTACCGTACCGCCTCCATCTAGGTTAACCGTAAGTGTACTTTGTATTATTATACTTCCCCCATAAACCTTCCCCGTCGCCTGATCAAAAGCATCCGTTACCGTAACGCTAGGGGTATAAGTCCCCGGGTTAGCCCAATTATAAGCCGTTGCAGTACTTGTAGTTTCCCCGTCGTTCCAAAGATAAGTTAACGGTCCACTTCCCCCGGAGAAAGTAGCGACGTAAGTATAAGGCGTGTTGATAAGCCAGGGGCCCGGCTCCGCGGGGCCCCTAATCGTGCCCGTGGGCTTTCCCGGCACCGGCGGGGCAGACGCATAATTTCTAATATAAGCGGTAGCTATGTTGGAAATGGTTACGGCAGCAACGTCATTAGGCTGCCCATTAATATTTAGCTTCGCCCCCATAATAATAGTAATTTTCCCGTTATTATTTATAAAACTTACCGTTACTGGTTGATTTATATAGGGCGTAACCGGATCTGTTTCTACCGTGCTCGGGTCCAAAGCATTGGGGTCTGTTGTTGAAGCTACCTCCCCTTTTTCTTTGAGAATTCTCGTGAAACCTGGGCTCGAGGTATCAAGATAATACCTTATTCTATACTCCACCCCCGGCGTACCCGTTAGAAAAATCAATTCTTTGGTGGTAGTAGCATTTTGTGGCGCTATAAGGAAGGCATTTGCCGTTCCTCCTGCATAATCCGGCCAAGCAGCGGCTTTTAGCTCCTCCACCATCGTTGCACTGGCCGTGCTAAAGGCATCTTGAATCGCAAGTTCTGCCGTATTTTCTGCTTTTTGCGCCAGGGCATAGGTCATTATCCCCAGCCCCATGGCCACACAAACGGAAAAAATAGCCATCGCTACCACTAGTTCTAAGAGCGTAAAACCTTTAGCTTTTTTAGTTAACATTAGTTTTTTGTTCCCGTTATCGTTAGACTTTGAAGCTTTGAATTTAAATTCAACCGCCAAGTAACTATTATGGCAATCCCATAACTTTCTGGCGTTGTAGGCAATTTTGTTATTGTTAGGTCTCGAGAAAAAGTATTGTTGGTATAAGCGAACAAGATTGGTCTGCCATAGGCATCCGTCTTCACATCTGAAGAAGAATTTGTTGTACTGTCCAGCAAAATTGGAGCACTAGTTATTAGGTGATAGGCAGCACCGCCGGAAGTTCCCCCCGGATAATTGGGCAAGAGGGGAGTGCCTGCTATTAACTCTCCCAACTGATAATTCTTTTTAGCCTCTAAATCCTCCAGGGTTGCTTGCGCTATATTTTGGGCAATATTTTTTTCCAGAATATTCAAGGTAGTTAAATGCACGCTAGTAGTAAGGCCAAAAAGGATGGTGGTTACAGTAGCTAAAGCAAGGGAAGCCAGCAGCACCTCTACCAAAGTAAAACCTTTTCTATTTTTCATTATTTTTTTTAATTTTAAGCTCATGCCTTTTCCCGCTCCCCAAAAAAATAAGTGCTTAATCCTTAATATTTTAATTGAAAAAAAAATTTTTACAAAAAAGCGGGCGATTTTACTCGGCCGCTTTAAAATAAGATATTTTACTTAATTTTTACACTTTTGATATCGAGATTCGCCCTTGTAAAATCCAAGCGATCTCCATTCCGATGATGTACCCACATCTTCCTTGTATACTTGCTGGTTTCCCAACTTCCGTTACCTTGAAGAAGCAGCAACTTTGCAAAGTTGAAAGGAACACTCTTAGTGCCCTTGAGCCAAGCCAAAGCGCCAACATTAAATTCTCCATTGGGTTTGTAATTCAAAATCTGATACAAAACCACCTTCTGCGACATCGCTTCAATACTGAGATAGTCATTTTTATCGACCTTCAAATAAAAATCCTTCTTGATGCTGATACCTCTTGGACACTTTGGAGAAACCTTAATCATTGCGACGTTCTCCTTAATTTCCACTGCATTGACTAACATCTTTTTCCTCCTGGATTTTTGATAATTACCTTTCTGTTATATGCTAAAAGGTTTTTAAAAAATTCAGTTTTTGCCAAAGAAAAAGAATTAGTTTTTATTTGGTCGGAAGTTTTGCTAAAGAAGTTTTCAAAATGTCATAGTTTTTTACTAGAAACGCCATTCCCTGGATTATTTGATTAGTTTTTTGATCTATTGAAAAAGTATAGTTTTTGCTGTCGCTTAAGAGTTCCACTTTTAAATTTACCGAGGGCTGGGTTATTATCAGCAAAGGCTTCAAGAAAGGATCTGTAAGCGTAGTCAAATCTCTTTTGGCATAAGTAAGCACCGTGGTGTCTAGCTTAGCCTCTGCCATATAAAAATTTTGCTTAAAGATGGTACTTAAAGGATAAAACCCGTTTTGGGTTCCATTTATAATATTTACTCCAAAAATATTCAAGGCTTTGTTAGAGGGGTAATTAATATTGAAATTAAAAAATACTCCATTTTTTACAATATCCAGCGAAGGCACTATTTTAGTATTTTTTTCTAAACTCCTGGAAAAAATATAGCTCGTTCCATCTTTTGCTTTATTCAAATATAAATCGCTCTTTAACTTATTGTTGTAAATAGCTAAAACGTTAGCGGCAGCAGCATAAGAAGCATCTGCCAAAACCGTAGCTTTTTCATAACTTGCTGCATAATAAAAATCGTCCGCCACTAAGTCCTTAAATAATTTTTCTGCGGCGGCCGTTGCCGTTGCCTGGTCCGTTACCGCGCTTGGCACTTGCGCTGGTTTTTTGCCTTTTTCTAAAAAAATAAGGCCGGCGCCTACTATTAACAAAACTATTACTAAGCCAAACCCTATATATAGCTTTTTATTCTTTTTCATTTTTTCTCCCAAGAAAAAGCTGGAAAACCTTTTAAAAGGCTTCCAGCTTTAAAGCTAAGATAATTTTCTCCAACTGCCCCTCACATTCTTCAAGGGTACCATTGCTTATAATTATATCCGAAAACTTCCCATTTTCAAATTCCTTCGAACTCAGCGCAAAAGCTATGCGGTGCTCTATCGCTTCCGTACTATCGCCTCGGAGGGTCATATGCTGCCGCATATCTGCCGGGGTAGTTTCAAGATAGACTATAAGCGTTTCTTTAGGAAAATGTTGCTTTACTGCAAAGGCCCCCTTAATGTCGGCAATAAAAAACACTAAAGTATTGGTCTTCAACTTTGCTTCAACTTCCCGCTTAGAAAGCCCATAGATGGCTTGCCCGTCATAATTACTTCTTTCTACCATCTCGAGCGCCAGAATTTCTTCTTTAGTAACATAATAATAAGTAACGTCCGCTTGCTCCCCCGGTCTCATTTTTCTAGTAGTGTTAGAAACTAATTCCGCCACGCCTTTGGTTTTCAAATAATCCCCGAGTGTAGTTTTTCCTGAACCACTGGCTCCTACTAAGACCAGGATCTTTTTTTGTTGTTGCTCCATTTTTTTCTCCTTCAAATTTTATTCTCTAGTTATGTTATAGGTTTTAACTAAAGGAAAAATTGGAGAAGTTTTATTCTGGGGGAGAAGTCCTCAAAAATTCGATGAACGCCGCCGCAAGTTCTGGATCAAACTGCGTCCCCTTACCTTTGCTTATTTCTTCTATCGCTTCCTCTTTTGTTTTTGCCCCTTTAGAGGCTTTATCCTCGCTAATCATAGTTACATAAGCCCCCACCAGCAGCATCATCCGGCTTTCAAAAGGAATTTTTTCTCCGGCCAATTTCCCGGGGTACCCCGTGCCGTCCCAATTTTCATGATGATGAAGTATCCAATCCGAAGCAAAAGCCAGATAAGGTACAAATTTTGTTAGTTTATAGCCAATTTCGCTATGCCGCTGCATTTCCCCAAATTCTTCCGGCGTTAAGGGTCCTTGCTTAAGCAATATCGCCTCCGGAATTCCCGCCTTGCCTACATCATGAAATTTTGCGAAAAGCCTTAAAGCTTCTATTCTCGCTTCGTCCCTGTCTAAAAATTTAGCAAAGCTTGCAATTATTTCCGCTGCCCTAGTCAGATGTGCCTCTGCCGTGGCATCTTTCGAAGTTAGGGTTAAAAGCAAGGCAGCAATCATTTCGTCTTTACTCTTCTGCCCATTTTTCATTTTATTGGAATACATGCGATTATCTGCTGCCTTACTGACGCTTTCGAAACTCTCTCCTAGCTGTTTTTGGGTAGCATAGCCCAAGGAAATATTAAAAGGAATTTCTAAAGCTTCGTTCATCTGCTTGTTTTCCTCTAAAATTCTTTGGTATACTCGGCTAATTTCTTCTTCCGAGCACTTGGGCAGCACCACCGAAAATTCATCGCCGCCTACCCTCGCCACCACCTCGTCTTTTCTAAAGCTTTTCCCCAAGCATTTAGCAACGTTTATTATTAGTTCATCCCCCCTTTTGTGCCCAAGGGTATCATTGGTCATCTTTAAGCCATCTAAATCCCCCATTATTAAGCTTATCGGATAATTTCTTTTAGTAGAAAAAATTCTTTTTGCTTCTTCTTCGTAAAACTTTCTATTATATAGCCCCGTAAGGGCATCGTGAAAATTAGAAAGCTCTAAAGCTTTCATGGCAAAATATTTTTCCAAGGCCAGGGCAAGCGTAGTACCTGCCATTGCCAAAAGCGAAAGCTCTTCCTCTCGCCAGGTTCTCTTAGTAAAAGTTTCAACACTTAGATGCCCGAATAACGCTTGCTTTATAAAAATCGGTACTAGAATAATTGTCTTAATCCCATATTTTTCAAGCACGGCCTTTTCTTCTCCCGCCAGGTTTTCAGTATTCAAAATTAGCGTTTTTCCTTCCTTTAAGGCCGGCAGCCACCCTCCAAAAACTTCTTGCGTATAAGGAATATTTTCAAAAAACTTGTCGTTTTCATACAGGGGCACGGAAGGCTTAAGCCCTGCCTGGGCAAATCTTTGCATATGTATTTCTCCGGAAATTTCGTCGGAAATATCTTCAAAGATTTGAATTCTATCCGGGACAAGACTGGCCAGAATATTCTTCATTAAAACTTCATAAATATCTTTTTTTTCGTTTTTGGAAATTACTTCCTGTTGTAATTTTGCCGTAGCACTTAAGATTTTTTCCTTTGCTAAAAGCTGCCTTTCATTATTTTTTAATTCCGCTTCTATCTTTTTATTGCCAGCCTCTTCCTCTCCTATTTTCTCCAGCATAGTGCTTAAGCTATTCCTTAATTCCCCTATTTCGTCCGGCGTTTTTTTCGTTTTTGGCAGGTTAGAATTTTTCAAAGTTATGTTGCTTAAAGATACTTCCCTTGTTTCCTTGTTTATGCTCGCCAAGGGTTGGAAAATAAATTTATTCAAGAAATAGCTAATATGCGCCATCAACAAAATAAAAATAATATAAACGCCTAGCATTAAAACGGTTATATTGTTCAGCGTTTCAAGATAAAATTCTCGGCCTTGGGTAACTTCTACAAAAAAATAATTAGCTTTAGCATTTAAGTAGCCCATTGAAAAATAAGCAACAATTTTTTGCTGCTTTATCTGAACATAATAAGGCTGGTTGTTTTGCACCACTTCGTTAAAGTTAACAAGTTTTACAGAAATTTGTGGGTCCGTAGCATTTGTGATTAAGGCTCCGATATTTAAATTTTGCCCCAACAAAAGATAACCCACTTTTGTCTTAAAATCTCCCTGGGTATCGGTAATTTCGCTAAGCACAAATCTTGTTATTGTTTGCTTTTTTTCATCTAGGTTGCGATAATAGGTATAGACCCCGTTGCTATACTCTTTTGCTAAGTCGAAAACAAACTTATTATTTAAGCCCTCTCCCACTTTTTCTACCCCATAAATTTGTTTAAACTTGTTGTCATACAAACCAACAAAATTTAAATTAAAATTTTCAAAACTGGCAAAAATAAAATTAGTGGCAAAATATTTTTTTATTAAAGTATTGTCTAAAATTACCGCCCTGGTATCATCCCAGGCGCCATAATCGGCGGCGACCGCCAAAATATCTTTGGCGCTGGTAGTTACCACCTTTTCTAGCTTGCTGGTGGTTTGTATTGCGCTCTCCGCTTCTAAATTTTCCAACGAAGGCACTACTTTAAACTTCATAAAAGCCGCCATGCCTAGGGTTAAAACCAGCATTAGGGCAAGGATCGCTAAGAAAAATTTTGTTCTAATAGAGTTTTTATGTTTCATGCCTGTCCTTCCTTTTCCCTTAGCTTTTTAAATAATTATCGTACTATATTTATTATAACCCGTTTTATATTTTGCTTGTGGAAATTTTCCACAAAAGCAAAGAAAGCTAAGCGCGGTTGCTTCTGCTTGCCAACAACCAGGTTTAGCTTTCTTTAAAACTTTCTATTGAACTTTTCTAATTGAAAGGATTCGGTCTAACGGCGGGCTTGAAGGGCGGCACTACAACCCCCGTGCCAGTATTCCCGGTTGGCGTACCCGTAGTATCCCCCCCGGTCGTGGCAAGCGTTATGTTTCTCGAATTAAACTGAGCTTGCGCTTCCGCTTTATTGAAATGGTTCTCCCCGGTCACTACCCTCAAAATTTCCGGAGTTCCAGAATTAGAACTTTTATTTGCTAGAATTGGCATTAGCACTAGGCTAAACACCAAAAAAACTACCACGGCCCCGGTTACCCCAAAAAGTAAAAAGGGAGAAATTTTTATTTTTTTGCTAAATTTTTTCCCATTAGTTTTTTTCCAAACCCCCACCGTAGTCCCAAGGGCTTGCTGCTCATCTTCTAACTTTGCCTTTAGTTGCTTTAGATATTTATTCATGTTAACCACCTCCTAAGGCTTAGCGGTCGCTACCGGCAGCACCGCGTCCGGCGACAAAAGTAAATAACCCGTAAAGCCTTCCTTATAGGTAAGGCCTGCGCCCGTTGTCCCCGCCATAGGTTTGGCGGCCTCCACACTATAAGTTTCCGGAATTATAAGATTTTTAAAATTATTTAGTAACATATTATTAAATTTTTGCAAATTCGAAAAACTTGTAGTATCCACGGAAAAATTTATTCCTATTATATTTTTGGAAATCCCGTTTATGGCGGCAGCATTCCCGGCCGCCCCCGCGCCCGGCACCGAGGGATCTAAGACGTTTAAGGTAGAAAAATTAACGCCCGCATTGGCGCCCAATTGGAGTAACCCCAGCACTACTTGAATATTGTCCTTGTTTTCAAACTTACTTGGCAGTAGCTCGTACAGGCCCGCGGTCCAATTTTGGTAAAAAGTATTTTGGGCTAGAATAGTAGTTTCTGCTGCCGCTACTGCCTTATAAGTTGCTAATTCAATTTTTTTTGCAGAATTTTGAACATTAAGAGCTTTAATTTCAGCAATTCTAGGGCTTAGGGCCTTCCGGTAATAAAAATAGCCCCCCACCGCAATTATAATTATAACTAAAACTATTTTTATAATATTATTGTTATTATTAGCGTTCATGGCGTACCCCCTACCGGCGTTACAACAGGCTTCTTCGTCGTCGTCGTTGTTGTTGTTCCATCAATATTAGTGGTCGTCGTCGTGCCATCCGCATTCGTCGTCGTCGTTGTTCCATCCGCGTTAGTAACCGTCGTGCCTGCCGCTTTCGCCGTAGGCGTTGTAACTATTACGCTTTTCTTCATTACCCACGTAGCGGTTATTTGCATAGTGGCCGCACTACTATTCCCACTGGTACCCGCCGCGGTGGAATTCAAAGCTTTTAGCGGCAAAGTATACCCCCCTATTTTAGCATTTACTAACTTTGTATCGGTTAGCAGCTGGCTAAAAACCAGGCTTAAGCTCTCAAAAGAAACAGATCTAAAGCTCATAACCAAAGCCCCGGTAGTTGCATTAAAAGTTATTTTATCCAGATAAGTAGCGGGCAACATGTATTTAGCTAGATCGCTCAAAATTAAATTTTCATTAATTTGGGCCGCTACGCCGGTATCTAAATATTTTTCTAAATCATAAGTTTTTTGGGCCAACGCCTTATTGTCGTAATAGGCCGCCTTCTCCGTAGCATAACGGGTTTCTTCTTGCAGCGAAGCACTCAAAGCAACGGTAGCAGTTTTTTTTGCCCCCAGGGCATAACTATAGGTGCCAATAAAAAAGATTAAAACTACTCCCACTGCAAAAAGCAGGTCTTTATCGAGGCTACTTAACTCAAAGCCTTTTTTCTTCTGTTCCGGTATTAAATTGACTCTTAACATAACCGCTCCTTAGCTTTTAGCCGGGCTTTCGCTGTCCGCTATTGCTGCTTTTTCCGGGGTTTCTTCTAACTGGGAGGGCCTAGCTTCTTTTTTCTTCCTTAAAAAGAAGTCGGGCGTTTTTTTTGCATATTTTTCTTCTATATCCAAGAGCGCCAACCCCGCGGCTATCGAAAACAAGGGGGCCAAGGTTTGCAGGTCTCTTTCCTTAAATTGCTGCGCATCATATTCACAGACTTTTAGCACGTATTGATTTTCGAGACATTTAAGCCCGAGCCCCGCTTCCATATAAGGCACCATGCCTTTTATCGCCGCCCCGCCCCCGGAGAAAATTAAAAAAGTTTGCTTTTCTCCGTTATCTTCAAACCTGCTATTATAAAAACTTATAGACCTTTTAATTTCCAGCATTAATTCTTCCAATTTTGTTTTTATTACTTCCGTAGTTTTTCTTCCCATCTCATCCGCGAAAACCGCCGCTTTTTCCAAATTTATTAAATTCAAAACTGCGTTCTCGGCTTCTTCTGGGGTCGCTTCCATGTTTTCTATTATTTCTTCTTTCAAAAAATCAAGCCCCATGGGAATTATTCTAGTTAAAAGAATGCTTTCGCCATCCGTAATTTCGACCAAAGTATTACTGGTCCCAATATTTATAAAAATTAAAACGGAATTTTCTAATTCCCCCGTTTTTGCCGTTGAAAAATTAGCCAGGCGTAATTCGGAAAAGGAATCTGCTTCAAAATAAAAAGGTTCCAGCTTTGCTTTTTTAAGCGTCGCGAGAAGGGGGTCTAAAAAAAGCA
>Ga0209429_10001602_pt1 | contig 13844 bp, 11 predicted proteins | sample BarGraNGADG00212_3_FD_184493 | JGI IMG/M metagenome (GOLD analysis project Ga0209429, IMG submission 184493) | Arctic peat soil microbial communities from Barrow, Alaska - Barrow Graham LP Ref core NGADG0004-212 (SPAdes) (version 2) | ecosystem: Environmental > Terrestrial > Soil > Wetlands >... | reverse complement strand
TGAAGCGACCGGAGGGTTATCAAAGTCCGAAATCGGCACGGGATGGCAATGATGTCGGCGCGCCGCTTCGCCGTTGACGATCGCGGCAGTTGCCGGGGCCGATTGAGCGCGGAGTCCTAGACTACTGGCCCCGGAAATAGTCGCCCTCGGCGGATGCCCTTAGCCCGGCTTCGCCTGCCGAGGTGACGGGCCGGTGGTCGGATCGGTCTGACCGGCGAGGACGAGATCGGCGGCCTGGACGGAGAGAGCTTCGAGCTCATCGAGCAGCGCCTCGGCCCGGCGGCGATTGCCGATCCACGCCTGATACAGCGCGGCCTCGGCTTCGCTCAGGCGGCGGGTCCGAGTCGTCCCGCCGCTCGATCGGCTCAACTGCCAGTACGGGCCGTGGCGGCGGGCCGGGTCGGTCCGGCAGTGGCAGCCCCTGGACGAGCACGTCGTCGTCGTGCTGATGACGCTGCCCCGGGCGACGAAGCCGATGTCGGCCAGCTGCCGGGCGAGGGCGCGATACCGCTCAGTGAACTCGGTGAGCGGCTCCTGGTCGGCTCGATTCGTCTGTTCCATCCTTGTCTCGCTGGCTTGCACCGAGTATAATACAAGCACAGGTCATCCACCACCAGGGAGACGCCTCGATGCTCAGACTCCAGCCCACCCATGAGCGTGACACGGTCTGGGACGTCCTGCTGCCGGTGGGGGTCGTCATCCTGCCGCCGGACCTCGCCCGGGTCGACGAGCTCCTTTCGGAGCCGGCCCTGCTGGCGCCCTTCCGGAACCTGTGGCGGGAGCGCGATGCGGCGTCCGGCCGGCAGGCGGAATCGTTCGGGCGACCGACCATCGCGATGGCCACGTACGTCCGGCTGATGGTCCTTCGGGCGCGCACCGGCTGGGGCTATGCGACGCTCGTCCGGGAGGTGTCCGACTCGCTCCACCTGCGCCGCTTCTGCCTCATCCCGCTGACCGATCCGGTGCCGACCGAGTCGACCGTCCGCAAGCTCACCCGGCGCCTCGGGCCCGAACTCGTGGCCGAGCTCATCCGGGGCGTCATCGCGCTGGCCACCCGAGAGCGGCACTTCGCGCCGCGGGCGATGCGCACCGACTCGACCGTCATCGAGGCCGACATCCGGTACCCGACCGATGCCGGGCTCGCCGCGACCGGTGTCCGGCTGCTGGCCGCCGGAGCGCGCCGGCTGGGCCGGGCCGTCGACGGCGGCGTGCCCCACGTCCGGGACCGGAGCCGGGCGGTCGGGCGGCGTCTGCGGGCGATGACCCGGACCCTCCGCCGGCGGACCGGCGAGGCGCGCACCGACGTCCTACGCCTGACCGCCGAGGCGGGCGTGCTCCTGGCGCGCTCGGTCCGCGAGGCCCGGCGCGCGCTGGCGGCCGTCCCGGAGCAGACCGGCGCGGCGGCGCGGCGGACGATCGAGCGCCTCGGGATCCTGATCGGCCAGGCCACCACGGTGATCGACCAGATCGGCAAGCGCGTTCGCGACGAGCGGATCACCGACCGGCTCGTGTCGTTCGCCGATCCCGACGCCCGACCGGTGCGCAAGGGCAAGATCGCGACCCCCACCCAGTTCGGCTACGTCAGCCAGCTGGCCGAGCTGACCGGCTCGACCAGGCGCGGCAGCCGCGGACTCATCCTGCCGCCGGTCACCCGTCCGGGCTCGGTCCACGAGAACCAGCTTCTGCCCGCGACCGTCGCCGAGCTCCGGCGGCTCGGACTGCGACCGGCCGAGGCGGTCTTCGACGCCGGCTTCGGGATCCTCGCGACCCGCGACGCACTCGCCGGGCTCGGGACCGAGGTCTTCGTCGTCGGCAGTCGGACCAACGCCGGCTCACGCCGGACCCGTCGGCGGCTGGCCCGCTATCGCGTCGGCTGTGAAGGGCGGATCGCCCATCTCAAACGTGGCTACCACGCCGGCCGGGCACGGCTCCGCGGTGCGCAAGGCGCGGCGATCTGGGAGAACTGGGCGGTCCTCGCCTACGACATCGACACCGCGGCGGCCATGCCGCCCAGACGAGCCCGCTGAGCCTGGGCTCCACCTCCGGGACCGCCGAGGGTCGGAAGGGTCAGGGACCGAACCGGGCCTGCCTGGAATCTCTGGCGTCAACCGATCCGAATCGGCGTTTATCCGGGGCAAGTAGACTAGGTGCGCTCGGGCATGTGCTTCGCCCGTAGCCTTCGGGGCGTCGCCATCGCCGCCCCCGCCCCCCTCGCGTGGTCGATGGCGGTCGCGAGGCGGTCCGCCCACATCGTCCGCTCGCCGTCCTCAGGCGCTTCGGCCAGGCGTTCGAGCAGCTGGAGCGGCCACAACCAGGCCAGGGTCGCGGGGGACCGGATCGCCACGCCGGCAGCCCGGGCGTACGCGTTCCAGGCCGCCTCGGCGACGTCACCGTGGTGGAACGAGACGACCCACGCGAACCAGGCTGCGTCGTAGAGCGGGTGGGCGAGGCGCGCCCGGTCGAGATCGAGAACGGCCGCCACCCGACCGTCGCGCACGAGCAGGTTGACCGGGGCAAGGTCGCCGTGCGCGAGCTGCGGCGGGACCGTCTCCACCTCGAGCGCCACGCGGTCGAGACCGACCAGCAGGCGCTCGCGCGTCCTGGCGGGCAGCGCGGCGGGCAGGCTCTCCATCCAGCGCCGCGCTGCCGCCCTGAGGTGGTCGGCCGACGCCCACGTCCGGGACAACGGCAGGCCGGCGGGGCTCATGGTGCCAAGCCGGGCCGCCACCTCGCCACACAGCCGCCCGACGAGTTCCGGGTCGCCGTCCGTCCCCAAGAGCTCCGCCGCCACCACGCCTTCGACGAACGGCATGGCCACGACCACCTCGCCGCCCTCGAGAGCGACACGAGCGGGCTCGGGGACCGGCAGCCCTGCAGCGCGGACTGCTCGTCGTACGGCGCGGAAGCGCGGATCGGTGGGATCGGAACGATCGACGCGACGCTGCACGACGAGCACCTGGCCGTCGATCGTCTCCAAGATCCACGTCTCATGCCGGAAGCCCCAGCGCACCGGTCGGGCATCGAGGGCGGTCCCTCGGCCGGCCGCGGCCACCCATCCCGGTGTGGTCGGGGCCGGTGCGCCGCGACGATCGAAGCGCCGTTCGACGCCCGTCATCGCACGTACGCGATCGACTGCGGACCTTCCGGCAGGACGGCGACCCGGCAGGACGGACCGTACTCCGCGACGAGGCCTGTGAGGGTGGCGGTCGGATCATCCACAGGCTCGAACCAGGCCGCCCTGATCTCATCGCCGGACAGGCCGCCCGCGTGCACGAGGACGCGCGCCCGCTGCAGGACGAGGGCCTGCTTCTGGACCTGCCACTGGTCGTGCGCTCGCAGCTCGCCCGCGGCGATGGCGTCGAGGAAGCTCGCTGGATCGCGGTAGGCATCGAGGAGGGCCCCGTATCGACCGTGCGCGGGCAGCCCGTCGGAGCACTCGCTGAGGAGGAGGATGGCGCCGCCGTCGCGGACGATGCCGGCGGCCGCACAGATCCCCTTCACGGACTGGTAGAGGCTCTGGTCCAGGGGGTAACCGCTGTTCGTCGTGACCACCACGTCGTACGCCTCGCCGACCGGCTCCATGGCCGTCGCACGCACGAGCTCGCATCCCGCGAGGTGCGCCTCGTACGGGCGCCCTGCGTGGATGCCGGTGATCCGGTGCTCGGCGTCGAGGGTGACGTCGAGGGCGATGTCGACACCGACCGCGGCTGCAACGCCGGCAATGCCTTCGTGGACCGGGTTCCCGGCGAGGACACCGAAGGTCGCCCGCGGATCGGCGAGCCGGGCCGCGGAGTGGAGCTCGAGGACGGTGTCGAGGCTCGCCAGGCCCGGGGCGACCATCTTGGGCCCGCCCGAGAAGCCGGCAAAGAAGTGGGGCTCGATGAAGCCGATCGTGACCCGCACGTCTATGTCGAGGAAACGGCGGTCGATCGAGGCGACGACGTCGCTGCCGGCGATGGCACCGACGGAGGTATGGGCCGCAGCGTTGAAGGCGTCGTGCTGGACGACCGCGACGCGCTCCCGGATGGCCGGGCCGAGCATGGCGTCAAGCTCGTCCTCGGTGCAGGCGCGATGGGTGCCGGTCGCGACGAAGACGGTGACGCGGGCGGTCGGCAGCTGGTCCAGCAGGACCGGCAGGACGAGGCGCGACGGGAAGGGTCGCGTCACGTCGCAGACCGAGACGCCGACACGCGCGCCGGGTTGGACGAGGTCGCCGAGCGGCGATCCCACGGCGGGTCGCGCAAGGGCGTCTACCAGGGCGGCAGAGGGGTCCGGCAGTGGCGTGCCGTGCCGCGGGGTGATGACGTCGGCGTCGATGGGGAGGACGAGATCGAGGAAACCGCGGCCGTACGCGAGGCGGACCGCGTCCCCGGCTCCGACAACGTCACTCATCTCGCGCCTCCGTCCGCGCTTTGGGGCTCACGCTCTCAGCCACATTCTGATGCAGTCCGCGAGGGGAGAGGTGGAGCGGAGACGAGGTCCGAATCGCGACACAGCGCAGGACTGGGCGGCTCCAGAATGACCTACGGCACTGGCAACTCGGCGCTGGGCGGTCTCAGACTCCAAGCCGTCACCTCATGGTCCCAGTTGGAGGTTGTCATGGCCACGACCGTCGCATTGCGCCGGTACCAGAACTACGTGGACGGGCGATTCGTGGACGCGCAGGGGGGCAAGACGATCCCCGTGGAGAACCCGTCCACCGGGGAAGTCATCTCGGAGGTCCCGGACTCGTCGCTCGACGACACGCGAGAGGCGATCCGCAGCGCCGAGCGAGCCCAGGGCGACTGGGAGAAGCTGGCACCCATCGAACGAGCCGGGTACCTGCGCAAGATCGCGGCCGCGCTTCGGAAGGATCCCGAGCACCTCGCGCGGGTGATCTCCGAGGAGCAGGGCAAGATCCTCGACCTCGCCCGAGTGGAGGCGAGCTTCACGGCAGACTACATCGACTACATGGCCGAATGGGCCCGGCGGCTCGAGGGCGAGGTTGTCACGAGCGACCGGCCCAACGAGCACATCCTCCTGTTCCGACACGCCATCGGCGTCATCGGTGGCATCGTGCCCTGGAACTTCCCCTTCTTCGTCATTGCACGCAAGCTCGCGCCGGCCCTGCTGACGGGCAACACCATCGTCATAAAGCCGAGCTCGATCACGCCGAACAACGCCGGCGAATTCGCGAAGGCCGTGGCAGAGGCTGGGCTCCCCCCCGGTGTCTTCAATCTCGTGTGCGGGTCCGGCGCCGTTGTAGGCCAGGAGCTCGCCTCGAACCCGGCCATCGGCATGGTCAGCGTGACCGGCAGCGTCGAGACGGGCGTCCGGGTCATGGAGGCCGCCGCGAAGAACCTCATCAAGGTGAACCTGGAGCTCGGCGGCAGCGCTCCGGCAATCGTCATGGCCGACGCCGACATGGACCTCGCCGTTCGGTCGATCAAGGCCTCCCGCGTCATCAACACCGGGCAGGTGTGCAACTGCGCCGATCGCGTCTACGTGGACAAGCGCGTCGCCGACGAGTTCACCGACCGGTTCGTGAAGGCGATGAGCGAGACGAAGTACGGCGACCCCCTCGTCGACGAAGGACTCGAAATGGGTCCATTCGTGAGCGCGGAGCAGCTCAGCCTGGTCGAGGCGCGCGTGAAGCAAGCCGTCGCCGACGGTGCCACGGTCCTGACCGGTGGCAAGCGGGCCGCGGACAGGCCGAATGGCCATTTCTACCCGGCGACAGTGCTCGGCAACTGCCGGCAGGACATGCCGATCGTTCGCCAGGAGATCTTCGGGCCCGTCATGCCGATTGTCCCGGTCGACGACCTCGACCAGGCGATCGCCTACGCGAACGACTCCGACTACGGCCTCACGTCGTCGATCTACACAAAGAGCCTCGACGTCGCCATGCGCGCCTGCAAGGAGATCAAGTTCGGAGAGACGTACGTCAACCGCGAGAACTTCGAGGCCATGCAGGGATTCCACGCCGGCTGGCGCAAGTCGGGCATCGGGGGCGCCGATGGAAAGCACGGCGTCTACGAGAACACCCGAACACACATGGTCTACATCTCGTACGACCTGGCGGCCGGCAACAAGTAGGAGTCGCCAGGACGGAAGCTCTCGGGTCCCGGTCGCCCGGGATCCGAGAGCGCCAACTCGCAGCCACGGGTCCGATGGCCCGGGGCGTTCTCCCGATTCAGGGTTCTCAGCGTTCGCCCGGCGCGGAGGGCCTGTCATCGCGTCGCCTGCCAGTCTCAGCCTCGAACCGGAGACAGTGGCCTTCAGGTCGGCGTGCTGTCGGGGCTCTCGAGTCGGGCTGCGTCGATGTTGGTCCGTCGGGGCTGACCGACGGGCACCGTGAGGCGTGAACAGTGGTTCGGGCTCAACTCTTTGTGACGTGCATGGTGGATCTCTTCCGGCCACGAGCCGGTGTCGCGGCCGTGCAGCTGCTGGAGCGACGAGGCGTGGAGGTCGAGTTCCCTGGCGGCCAATCCTGTTGCGGCCAATTCGCCTTCAACGCCGGCCATCATCGCCGGGCGGCGGCGATGGCCCGCCAGCTCGTACGGGCCTTCGAGGACGGGCCTACCGACGGCTCGCCCGCCGAGCGTCCACCCGTGATCGCGCTCTCCGGCTCGTGCGCGGCCATGATCAAGCACGAGATGCCCGAGCTCCTCGAGCGTGACGCGCTGCAGCGGGGACGGACACCGGCCACCGCGACACGCTGGCGTCGCCGGGCCGAGGCCCTCGCGGACCGCGCGGTCGAGCTCAGCGAATGGCTCGACCGTCAGGACGCACCGGGCCCGGCCGGGGTCGAAGCGGCCCGCGCCGAACCGGGCGGCTCGGCCCCCCTGAAGGTGGCCAGCCATACCGGCTGTCACATGCGCCGCCTGCTGGGCGTCACGGAGCCACCGCTGCGCGTCCTGCGCCGCGCCGGTGCCGAGCCCACCGAGCTGGTCGATGCGGAGCAGTGCTGCGGGTTCGGGGGAAGCTTCGGACTGCTCGAGCCGGACATCTCCGCGGCCATGGCCGATGCGAAGCTAGCCAGCCTGGCGACGGCTCGCCGCGACGGTGTGGCCTGCCTCGTGAGCTCAGACCTGGGCTGCCTGATGCAGCTCGGCGGGCGACTCGACAGGCGTGGCGACGAGTTCCCCATGCTGCACCTGGCCGAGGCGGTGGATCTCGCGGACCGGCATCGGCTCACGCCCGCCGACATCGGGCGCGCCGCGCGCAGCCAGGAGGCGGACCCCGATGCCCGGTGAGCTGCCCCCGGCCGGGGCCACCTGGGCCGAACGGCGGCGGCGCGCTCTCGCCGACCCGGCGATGCGGGCGGCCGTGGCGAAGAGCACCCGCAATCTCGCGGCGAAGAAGGAGGCCGCCTTCGCGGCCTACCCCGCCGGCGAGGCGATGCGCACGCGTGCCGTCATCGCTCGACGCGGTTCGCTGGCACGTGTCGACGCCCTGCTCGACGAACTGACACGCCAGATCGAGGCGCGCGGAGGACACGTCTCGCGAGCCGCCGGCCCCGCCGATGTCGGCCGCTACGTGCTCGACGTCGCCCGGCGGCGAGGCGTAGAGCGGGTGGTCAAGTCGAAGTCCATGGCCACCGAGGAGATCGCCCTCAACGAGCAGCTCGAGGCGGCCGGGCTTCACGTCCGCGAGACCGACCTGGGCGAGTACATCATCCAGCTCGCCGGCGAGCGCCCTGCTCACATCCTGGTGCCGGCCTCGCACAAGACGAGGGAGCAGGTCCGGGCTCTCTTCGACGAGGAGGCCGCCCGATGTGCTGTCGACCCGCCCACGGGCGACGCCACGCCCGAGCTGACCGCCTTCGCGCGGCGGCAGCTGCGGGAGGACTTCCTCGCCGCCGACATGGGCATCAGCGGGGGCAACTTCCTCGTCGCCGAGACGGGGACGCTCGTGCTCATCACGAACGAGGGCAACGGGCGCATGACGACGTCGCTGCCGCCGGTGCACATCGCCGTGGTGGGCATCGACAAGATCGTGGCGACCTGGATCGACCTCGCCGACCTGCTCCAGCAGCCCGCCCTCAGCGGCACCGGCCAGCGCTTGTCCACGTACACGACCTTCATTACCGGTCCCCGACGGGAGGGTGAGCTCGATGGTCCGGAGGAGTTCCACCTGGTCCTGCTCGACAACGGGCGCCACGAGCTGCTCGGGACCGAGTTCGAGGACGTCCTCACCTGTATCCGCTGCGGCGCCTGCCTCAACGTCTGCCCTGTCTTCCGCACGATCGGCGGCCAAGCCTACGGAAGCATGTACAGTGGGCCGATTGGCGTCGTGCTGACCCCGCTCCTAGGGGGGCTGGATCGGGCGCCCGAGCTGCCCAAGTCGGCTTGTTCCCTGTGCTACGCCTGCGGCGACGCATGCCCGATGGAGATCGAGCTGCCCCGCCACATCCTGGCCCTGAGGCGGACCGAGGTCGAGCGCTCGATGGAGCCGTGGACGGATCGGCTGACCTTCGAGCTCTGGGGGCGGTTCTGGGCCAACCCCGCCGGCTTCCGCCTCACGGGCCGCATGGCCCGCCTGGGCCAGCGGGCCTACGTTCGCGACGGCCGGCTGAAAGGCGCGCCGGGCCTCGTCGGCGGCTGGACGGCGACCCGGGATGCGCCGCCGCTGGCCAGGGAGTCGTTCCACGAGTGGTGGTCGCGGCGGCGCACCTCGAGGGCGGGTTCGTGACCGACCACGCCAGCGCGGAACCACTCCGCGGCGCCAACAGCGGCGACGCACTGGTGGCGGAGTTCGTGGAGAGCTGGCGGGGGCTGGAAGGCGATGCCTGGATCGTCCGCGGTGGACGGGACGAGGTTCGTCGCACGATCGGCGAGGCCGTCAGGACCATGACAGGGGACGGTGGGCCGGCGACCCGTCGTCGCGTGCTCGCCTGGGCGACGGCCGACCTCGCCTCGCTTGAGCTGCCGGGGCTGCTCGCGGAGCAGGGTTGTGAGTACGTTCCCTGGCCGTCGGGGTCCTCCGGCGGCGCGGATGCGGCCGGTGCCGAAGCAGCCGCTCCGACCGCGGCAGAGCTGCTGACCCTGGCCGCGGCGAGCGACCTCGGGATCACCACGTGCGCCTGGGCAGTGGCCGAGACGGGGACGATCGCGCTCTACGCGACGCCCGCCACCGGCCGGCTGCCGAGCCTGTTGCCGACGGCGCACCTAGCGCTCGTGCGTCCGTCGCAGATCGTGGAGACCATCGCCGATGGTCTCCGCCTCCTGGCCGACCACATGGCGCAGCAGGGTGGCCCGCCATCGGCGGTGAACCTCGTCAGCGGTCCAAGTCGCAGCGCCGACATCGAGGGCGACCTCGCGGTGGGAGTGCACGGACCACGCAGAGCTGGGGTGATCATCGGGGACTGGTGAGTCCGAACCAGCATAGGTCGCCGGCCCTCGCGTCGGGTGAGCGCGATGGGTAATCATGAGCCGCGAGCGTGCGTGACCCACCCCCCCGATATAGGTCGGCCACACGATCAGCCCCGTCTGCACTGACACAGCCCCTTGCGTGCCGCTGGCAGGTGGTGCGCAGGTCCGAGAGCCTCGAATCTGATCAGGTAGATGCCTGCGGTCAGGTTCGGTTTCGTCGGGCGCTCGAGTTGAGTGGCAGGGCGCGGGGCCGCCAGTCAGCCGTCGATCGGCTCCGCGCCCGCCCGCCCCATCCCAAGAACGGACACCTAGCCTAGCGCGAGCGCAGCCACGCTCAGGTCGGCGTGGGTGGGAATCCCGGCCACGGAGCAGCCCTGCTCGCCGAATGCGAGGTAGCCGACCCAGGGTACGTGCCCGAGCGTGTGCTCGAGCTCGCCGGGGATCTCCTTGATCCGCTCCCCGAGGGCGATGGCACGACCGCCGCAATAGACAAGCAGGATGGCCTTCGGGCGGCCTACGCCCTGGGCCGCCTGATGAACGGCGTTGCCCGCTTCGGCGATAAGCCCGTTCACGGAGGCCTCGCCCATTTCAAGCACCATGCCGGGGCTCATGGCCGCCCCGAAATCCATCGAGCCGTCCGCGTTGCTGTTGACCGGGTGGGCGGAATACGTGATCCCGTCCTTGTGGAAGAGCAGCGGGTACTGGACGCTGAACGACACCAGGGCGCCGCCGCCGATCTCGGATTCGGGTTTCGCGACCCACTCCGAATAGACGTCCATGGCCCGACGGCCGCCGAGCTCAAACAGGGTGCGCCCGGTGGCCTTGGTGACGGTGGCCTTCTTGCCCGTCAGTCGGTAACCATTCGTGAACGCGTAGCCGACCGGCCCCCCGAGCGCCGCGATGGCGAAGTGGTTCTTGTAGGCGTGGCCGTTCGCGAACTGCTGGAACTTGCCGTCAGGAGAGTGGTCCGAAGAGGTGCCGCCGACCACCGGCACGCCCGGGACCACCGCAGCGATCCCCCGCAGGATCTCTTCTTCCGGTCCCATGTAGGCGATGGTCAGCAGGGCGCTGGCCTCACCGCCAAGCTGCTTCAGGGCTTCCTCCGCAGCCTTCTTGCCGGCCGCGAAGGCATCGTCGCCGACGGCGGCCACGCCCACTCCGGCCGGCCGGTCGGCGATCAGCATCAGGCTGGCCGCGCCGCCATCGCTCGTGATCCAGCCGGTGTCCTGGAACACGCCGGTGGACGACGATCCGCCCCAAAGGGGTACGGCGCCCAGCAGCCCGGAGACGCCGGCGACAAGGCTCTCCGTGTCGTACTGCGTCGTCGCAAACAGGATGGCCAGGGTGGGTGTTCCCTGCAGCCCGGCCCTGGCTCGCTCGACCAGCTCGGCAGCCGCAGCTCCCGCGTCCGTCTTCGTGGTGAAGCCGGTGCCAATTGCGCTCATGAGATTGCCTCCTGGGTGACTCCCGACGTGACCTGCCCGGGACCGGGCAGCCGTCCCGACTGACTGATCTGGCCGAGGATCGCCGCGCCGAGCAGCGAGGACTGGTCCTGGAACAGGTACTCGTACTCGCCGGTCCAGCGGCGCCTGGCTTCGAGAATTCCGCGGATCCTCGCCCCGCCGCCGGAGATCCCGACCCGGCGGCCGATGCGCACGAGCTCGGCAACGTCCTTGAGGTGCTCACCGAGGTACGTCGCGTTGCCGCGGATGAGGCTGAGTAGCAGGTCCTCGCGCGTGGTCTCGAGCGTCAGGCCACCCAAGCCGCCCTTGAGCCGTTCGAGGGAGTACCGACTGCCGCCGAGGTACGGCACGTATTCGGGGAGCTCGGCTTCGCGGGCGTCCGGGTCCGGAGCCCGAAAGAACGCGTCGAGCACGCGTGGAACGTACTCGGCATAGAACTCGTCGTCGCTCAGCTCGCTGCACGCGACCCGACGGAACCAGTCGAGCGCCTCCCCGCCGGCATTCAGGACGAAGAAGGTGAGCCAACGACCGGGGACCACGTGGCAGCGGACGTTGAAGTTCGGCGACGCGATCGGGCGGTCGGTGCAGACAGTGGCGATGTCGCACGTCCCGCTGACGATGTTGATGTCGCCGGGCTCCGTCAGGCCTCCCGACAGCGCGGCAAGCACCGCGTCGTTGCCCCCGCAGAGCACCGAGCAACCGCTGGGCAACCTGAGCTCATCGGCCACCGCGGGCAGCAGACGACCGACCCGCTCGTGGGATTGCATGAGGGGTGGCAGCTTGCTGTCGGGGATGCCGGCGAGGCCGAGGACCGTCTGGTTCCAAGTGAGGTCGTTGCGGGCCGTGTTGTAGAGGCCGGTGATCGAGGCGGTCGACGGATCGATCGCCCAACGGTCCGTCATCCGCTTGACGAGATAGGTGTTGCAGTGGCCGAACTTCGCGGCCGCCGCCCAGACCTCCGGCTGCTCGTCCCGGAACCAGAGGATGGACGACAGCGACGAGCCGCCCGACACCGGGAGATTGCACGTTTCGGCGAGGAACCTCCTCTCTCCAACAAGCCTGCGAATGGTGGCCGACTGCGCATGCGACCGTCCGTCGAGGAACAGGATCGCGGGACTGAGCGCGGTCCCGTCAGTAGCCATCGGTGTGAGTCCCGGCGTGGTGACGGACAGCGAGATGACGCCGACTTGGGCAAGGCTGGCTGCCACCTCCGCGCAGCATTCGCGCAGCGCCTCCCACCAGACCTCGGGCTCGATGTCCGCCTTGCCCCGGTCGTAGATGTGCGGTGCGTAGGCACACTGCGCCTCGCAACGCTTCTCGAGGTCGGGGCTGAAGACCCCGATCTTGAGCGCGCTCGTCCCGACGTCGATGGCCAGGATGTCGCGGCTCACGGGAGGAGACCCTCCGCGACGAGAACCGACTTCAGCGCCTGGACCTGGGCCGGCTCCAGGGGGAGCAGGGGGCGCCGCGGGATGCCACCTCTGAACCCGGCAAGGGTCATCGCCGCCTTGACGCCCGCCACCCCGTGAGCTCCGGAGATCGCCGCGTTGATGCGGCTGATCCGATCCTGTAGCGGGACCCCATTCGCCTCGTCGCGAGCGCGCCCGTAGCCGAACAGCTTGAGGGCGAGCTGCGGGAAAGAGTTGGCGAGCGACACCGTGCCGCCGGGCGAGCCGCCCAGCATGGCCCGGAACAGGAAGTTTGCCGAGCCCGCCAGGACCTGGAACGACGGACTCTGGAAGGGAAGGAAGCCCTCGATCCCGCTCGACGCGCTGTCCTTGAGGCCCACGATATTCGGATGGGCCGCCAGGCGTCCGACCAGGTCCGGGCTCAGGGTGATGCCGCAGAAGCCCGGGGCGTTGTAGAGGAGGAGTGGGATCCGCGCATGGTCGGCCAGCGAGGAGAAGTACCGGTACAGCACCTCGTCCGTCATCTGCGCCCGGAAGTAGCCCGGCGACAGGACCAGCCCAAAGTCGGCCCCGAGGTCCGCCGCGGCCGCCAGGAAGCGCTCCGCCTCGCGCTGCCCGTCGTACGCGGCACCCGCCAGGACTACCTGCCCGGGCCCCTTATGGCTCACGACCTCGTCGAGGACGCGCAGCTTCTCGTCTTCCGCCAGGCTCCGGTTCTCGCCGTTGGAACCCAGCGCGAGGTAGCCGAGGATCCCGCTCTCCGCGTAGCGAGCGAGGTTGAACCGCAGGGCGCCGTAGTCGACGTCCTCGTTCGCGGCAAACGGCGTCCCGATCGGCGCGAACACGCCGGCGAGCTTCGCCTGCCGGTCCTCGGATCGCGTCAGAACGCCTCCTGGTCCGCCTCGCGCTCAAGTTTTGCTCGAGAGCCTGAAAAGGGCCTTCGCAGAGCGTCGCCGTTGTCGGCCACCACCATCCAGCCCTCGGACAACTGAAGTTACGGCTTCTCGCGTCACGCGGTCAGTGCCGTTCGTCGCGACTTGTCGAGGTTGGCCTCGACGCGGGGTTCACCTCGTTGCCGACGCGGAGGTCGATGGAACCGCGCCAATGGACGTCGCGAGCCTCCCAAGTTGAGTTCGACCCGCGCGTCGGTGGGGAACCCGAGCGCCTCCTCGACCAGGCCGTCGTGGCCAATCATCCGACCGGTCGCGCCGTGGTGCGAGCGCCGGACCCGGCCACTCCCGGACCCGTTGCGATGCGTTCCGAGCGGTGCAGGGTGGCCGAGCAGGCCAGATTCAGGAAGCACATGCGCTTCCTCAGCACGAAACTCGTCGGGGTGTAGCGCAGCGGCAGCGCACGTGCTTTGAGAGCCGCCGGGCGAGGAACGTGAAGGGTTCAACAATCCGAATCACGCCGCCCAGCGATACTCGTGGATCAGACCGCCGAGCACGTCCCTTCGTTCGACCGGCGTTCGGGGAGTCCCCCGGACCTGCGGTGTTCGGTTACCGGCGGGCACGGCCAAGCTCAGGGCCTGTAGCCGAATTCTGCCGCACGGATCGGCCCGCTCGTGCCAGCAAAGCTGTCACAGCCACGCCCGAGACTGCGGGACATGGGCACGATCG
>Ga0209429_10001601_pt1 | contig 13858 bp, 15 predicted proteins | sample BarGraNGADG00212_3_FD_184493 | JGI IMG/M metagenome (GOLD analysis project Ga0209429, IMG submission 184493) | Arctic peat soil microbial communities from Barrow, Alaska - Barrow Graham LP Ref core NGADG0004-212 (SPAdes) (version 2) | ecosystem: Environmental > Terrestrial > Soil > Wetlands >... | reverse complement strand
GTGATACCATCAATTGCACCTCATTATCAGTTAGTTCAAACATAAAATCTGAAGGAAAACGACTTAGATTCCGTTTGACAGCTTGTTTTAATGATCGGGTTTCTGTTTGGTACAACTCCGCCAAATCAATACCCTCGGAAATTTAAATGTAACTACGGGGTTCTCAAGGCTTCGTATGTTTTGTGTCCCCATTTTTCGATTCATTTGTTTTCAAATGAAGTTTGACGAGGCTGATTCGCTCAATTTGCAAATTGATTGTTATATTTATACGCATAAAAATATATTCAATTATCTAATTGTAGTAATTTTCCTATATTCAAATTCAATGAAAAAACACATTTTTACCTATGCTGAGAAATATGCGGTTTGGCACTATCATGGTAAAAGATGTTGGTTTTGTGTTGAACCGCTTCGTCTTGAAGATACGACCATTGACCATTTGATTCCTGAGAATTTAATTGAAAACAAAAAACGTCTATTGGAAGTCTTTGGTGAATTTGGCCTGCCTGAAAGTTTTATGATTAATGGTTTTGAGAATTGGCTCCCTTGTCATAGCCACTGCAATCAATCAAAAGGAAGCGAGCCATTAAGACACACGTCAGTCATACAATTAATAATTGATCGCCTAGTAGTGTCTGCTCCGTATGTAAAAAAAATTGCTGAAAAAGTCACTTCCGACTCAAATAAAGACAAAGTGTTTGGCATCTTGTTTTCAGCACTCGAAGAAAAAATAATATCAACACAAGACTTAAAAGAGATAATGGGAAGATTTAGTGAAGAACCAACTCCTTTTAATGTACAAGATGATGTGATTTTACTAGATGGAGGATATTGGGTATGTCGAAATGATATTGTCAGTGAAGGGATTTGCCAATGTGAACGAGATCATTGTGTTGAGCATAAGGAAAAAGTTTATTGTTACTTTCGCCCTGGGTTATCGCAATGGGTGATTAAATCGGGGCTATATTGGAAGTGCTATGATGAAATTGTGAAATGTCCAAGATGCTTATTGAGCCACAAACGGGGTCACATTGGCAAACAAAGCTTTTGTGGAAATCCATTTAGTAATCAAGAATCAAAATCGGATTTCATTTAATTAATGTTACATTTCCAACTCAAGAGATGGATTGGTTTTTTTTGTTTTTCGACATACAATGAAATATTAACCGTCCGACAGGACTTAAGAAATGAAAAAATGACAGACGAACAAAAGCTAGAGTATCAAGAAATTAGAGATGAGTATTCTCTATTGACACAAATCATTTCCGCAACAATTAACTTTTCTATTCTTGGAAGTATTGCAATTTTTAGTTTTATAGCTTCAAGGGAGAATCTTACATTTGAGCTATTTGGACTTGTTTTATTAATAATTTACCCTAGCTGTTATATTATTATTTCAAGGATTCAATCAATTTTAAGACTCGCTGCGTATATATATGTTTTTATTGAGCCAGGATGTGATATTAAATTTGAAACCAGACTATTAAGATTTAAGACCAAAACAAAACTAAAGTTTAGCAAGACTGTTCTTTGGAGTTTTCTTGGCCTTATCATAATCAATATTGGCTTATTTATATCAAATGGTTATTATTCCTTTTGGAATATCTCCTTTTATTCTATAAGTATTTTAATATTTGGGCACATCTATTATCTTATGACGAGAAACTGGAAAAAAAGGTATATACTGTCATGGGAAGAAGTTAAACGTGTAGAATCCCAGATATAAAAAATATTAATGCAAAAATCGCATTAGTGTTAAAGTAGTAAATTCACGATACAACCCTTGACGAGTATGTTCCAGTTATACCTAATCAATGAGGATACTGGTGATATTTGGAAGTTTCAGTGGAGTTCCAAAGGTGATGATTTTCGTTGGATTGTAAAATTAAACGCCCAATAGGACTTAATGAAGAATAGAAATGACAGACATTAAATCTGATCATGATTTCTGCCGAGAAGTAGATTGTACTTACAAAGACGAGCTATATTCAGTACGTGACAATGGGGCAGTATTGAGGCATCCTCGTGTTGGCAATCGACTGCGTCCGGCAGACAACAAATGGACTTATGGCAAACCAAATAAAAAATCTGGCTATTTGGAAATTGCCTCGGTTAGTGTTCATAGTGTAGTAGCAACCGCATTTCAAGGAGAGTCGCCATCCAGAGGGCATGTTGTTGACCATATAGATACAAACCACCAGAATAACCGACCAGAAAACCTTAGATGGGTTACAAGGTTGGATAACGTATTGCTTAATCCAATAACAGCGAAACGCATTGCAATAGTTTGTGGCAGTGTCGAGGAGTTTCTTGCTGACCCTTCAAAATTTCGAGATAAGTTTCAGGAGCCAAAATTCAATTGGATGGGTAAAGTTAGTATTCAGGAAGCAAAAATAAGTTTAGAACGATTGTTAGATTGGTCAAAGAGTGATAGACTCCCAAGTGGTGGTTCATTGGACGAATGGATATTCAACCGAAATTTACCACAAAGTAAGCAAACTGAGACGATTCCTAAAGTTCCTAATTTAATAATGGCGAAAACCTTAAACGCAGCCCAACATAACTGGAAAGTGCCTTCTGAATTTCCGTGTTGTCCTCAGGAATACGCTGAAGAGCCAATAACTGCTTATGCTGAAAAACTGCAGGCAGGATCAATATTCTGCCACAATGATCATTATACCTCTTTGGTACTAAAGAGTGCAATATCAGACGACCTACAATCAATTTATGTAATATCTGAATCCACTGACGGTAACTCTGTCAAGCCTTGGGCACTGGCTAAGATTACTTATGAAAATGGTCTATTTGTTCACACGGGCCTTTATAGCTTCTTTACAAAAGAAGGAGCAGAAAAACAATATTGTCTTGCACAAGGACTTGAATGGTCTGGAGACTCTTTTGATGACTACTGCTAAGAAATAAATCTTTAAAAATCAACTATAATGGCACATCTTGGGTATGGATATGGAAGTGAATTCCATCTATTGAGATTATTAGGAAGACATAGAAGTTTTCTTGAACAAAAGATACTAAGTGCTCTTGGCTATAGTAACCAATTGGTGGAATGGCTTGATTTTAAATACGATTATACAAAATTTATCCCTGATAGAGAATATATTGGTATTGAGTTTTTAAAGGGATTAGCTAATTATGATGCATTAGAAAAGTCATGGAAGCAATTTTGGCCATCAACAAAAAAAACACAAAATTGGGATGCAATATGCAAAATTGGAGATGAGTGGATTATCATTGAAGCAAAAGCTCATAAAAGTGAGATTAATTCAAGTTCTAATGCTAGTGAAAAAAGTAAAGAATTTATTAAAGAACGATTCCAAGAGATTAAAAATAAGTACGGAGTTCATTCAGATAATGACTGGAACAAAGGCTATTACCAAAAAGCAAATCGCATTTTGTTTCTTGACTATCTTAAAACTAATAACATCAAAGCCAAGTTGCTTTTTATTTACTTTTTGAATGGTTATAAGAAAAATGGTATACAGCAAGGAATTAATTCCAAATCTGATTGGGTAGGTTTAATAAAAAAGCAAGACAACTATCTAGGGATTTCTAATAATGTAACATTAAAAACAGATATTGTAAATTTGATAATTGATATATTATAGAATCTCATTTTGAATTATTTCTTTCATTTATCCATTATTACTTCGATTGTTGTACGCTTCTGAATAATTTGGGTCAATTAAAATGGCTTTATCATAATCATTGATTGCGCCCTCATAGTCTTTGAGTTTGCATTTAATACTTCCACGGTTGTTAAATATAAAAGCAGAATTTGGGTTAATCTCAATTGCTCTGTCATAATCATTACCTTTTTCAACTATACTATGCGTTTTTGTTACATTACAAGCTTTTACACTTTTACACACTATTCAATGATTTAAGATTCTTTTATAAAAAAAATTCGAAAAACAAACAAATCATTTTTGTTTATATTATTGAGCAAAAAAATATATATATTTGATTTTTATTGCAATAGGTTGTCCTACCTAAGAAACTATTTAAATTTGTGCCTTGAAATTTTATTACCTCCAGCTTACTAATTGAACGGAATTGTCAATAACTGCGAACCTATTGATACTTAAGCCATGAAAAAGTCAATTAAAACCTTACTTGCGATTTTGCTTCTTTTGCTCACGACAACGACTTCCTATTGCAAAAGTAATGCAATATTTAAACCAGTAAAAGACACTGTTGTCAACAAAATCGCCTTTTCACCTGAAGAATCTTTTTTGATGTATAAAACTATACTTGAAGAAGACTCAAAATTACATAGAGAATATATTCAAGAATTATATTCTGATTTTTTCAAATTAATTAGCGCTATCGGTGCCATTGCCCTTTTTATCTTCTATTTTATACTAGGTCGGTCACAAAAGGAAATTAGATCTCAAGTAGATGATAAATTTAAGTTAAAAATTGATGAAATAATACAAGAGCACACGTCTGAGACTGAAAAAATATATAAAACAAAATTGAACTTTTTTACTAATTACATAAAGCATTTAATAGCTGATGTTATGAGCAAGGCCGTAATAAAAGAGGGAGATAATCCACTTCCTGACATTAATTGGGAAAATCTCATAGGTAAAAAAATTCTGTGGGTCGATGATAAACCAGACAATAATAAACAACATCGTGAGGTATTTAAAAGTTTTGGTATAGAATTTGTAAATATAAAATCGACTGAAGAGGCAAAAAAACTAATAACGACTCTATCTTCTTATGATTTAATAATATCAAACATGGGAAGATTTTCAAAAGCAACAGGAAAAGACAATCCTGAGGAAGGGCTTGCATTTCTTGAATTTTTAAATGATGCGAAAATTAAAACACCAAGAATTATATATACAAAACCCGATAATGTAAAACATTACGGAGATCAAGTGAACAAACTCGGAGCTTCAATTACGACTGGTTATACTTATCTTTTCAAAGAAATCATTAGGAATTTAGCATAATGACAATCTGGGCAAATAACAGAGCACGTATCATTGTTACTGGAAAATGTAACATGAATTGTATTTACTGTCACAATGAAGGACAACCAAAAAATCAACTTATGATTTCAGATGATTTGATTTTCAAAGTGTCAGAATTAATGAGACAAAGTGAAAAACAACTGGATTCAATTACATTTTCAGGAGGTGAGGCTCTTTTACACCCGAAGATTTTTAAATACATTGAGAGGTTAAGCGTTTTTAGTAAAAACACGACTTTGGTAACCAATGGACTACTAATTGACAATCAGACAATTGATGATATTTACAATTCGGGAGTGACAAAACTACGTTTAGGCGTCGACTCAATATCAAAGACAAAATCAAGACCAACTACTGGTAAGGCATCCAATAGGCCGATTACAGATGTTATTGAACTACTAATAAATAGAAATAAAAAATTTGAACTAAATGTTGTGCTTTCAAGCTTCAATAAGAATGAACTTGAAAAATTGGTTTCTTATTTTGCGGTTAATAAACTATCTGCGAAGTTTTTTGAATTAGTAGAAGTTGATGTCTTAGGTGATATTAGTACAGAAGCAAAAATGAGAAGCAAAGAAACTATTCCATATGTAGACTTTAAAAATGCAGCATTCCAAGCTTTAGGTACACAAAGATTCTCAGATAATATGGGTGAAGCAGATGTGGTTTTTGAGGGAGAGGGTTTTAATTTTAGATATTGCCATTTTCTTTGCGATTATGGATTGTGCTACAAAACTGGAACAAGAATTGATGCAGAAGGTTGTGTATATACATGTATGAAGCAGAGAGGTAAATATTGGATAACATCTATAGAACCCATTGCAACATCTATTAAAACAATTCAAAAAGCAGTAAATGAGGGGTGTAAAATAAACATTATTTAATAATGGATATTTCCTATTATCTAATCAAACCTGAAGCAATTACCTTCAGTAATGAGATTCGAAAAATTATATCTTCTTCAGGTCTGGTAATTACCAAATTTAAAACAGTAAAAATTCCAACCCAAATAATTAACGTTCTATATTGTGGTATTTCAAAAGACAAAATTGAAGCAACAGAACACTTTATGTGTGAAAGTATTTCTGAGGTTGGAATAGTAGAAGGGCCTAAAGTCATAGAAAAGTTAGTTGAAATATGTGGAATGCAAACAAACCCTAATCTATGCAAAGTAGGAACTATTAGGCAAATGTATGGAGTTAAAGAAATACAATTTTTCAATCGTATTAGTTACTTTCAAAATGCCATACATACGCCTAGAAGTAAACTCGAGAGGGATAAGAGCTTCTCATTTATTGAAGACCTATTTTAGTATTAACAATCAAATTAAGCATCAGCGATGAACCCAGAAATCATTAAGAAAGTTGTTTCAAATATCCCTGTTGCAGGAGATGTATTTATCACAATTGAAGACGGTTATGCAATATATGAAAGTGGCAGAATTATAGAAGCTCGATATCCTTATAATATTAAGACTGGAGATATTGTTGAAGGTGTATATGTTGGAATTAAAGATGAAAATGGAACTCAAAAAATTATTATCAATATTGACCACAAATATGGAAATAGTATAACAATTGATAATTTTGGGAAATTCTATTTAGGAGTGGAAAGACGTATGAAAATTAAAGAAATAAATTCAAAAATGGAAGGCGATAGCGAATCCTATCTATCTGAACCATAATTTATTAAATATAGATTTCTTAGAACTTGCTGTGCAATAGAAATGCGATTACTAACATAAAAAAGTGCGGCTATTAATTAGCTGACAATATGCATAATAGTTAATAATTATATCAATATTGAAAGCCATTAATAAAATTAATATATGTCATATCCAGAAGCATTGTACCAATTTTCAATTGAATTTAAATCATTGACTGAGATTCAATATTCTAAGTCTAATTTGGTTTTTTTAGGAGCAAGTTTAATTCTTGGTTTGATTGTAATAATAGTAGACATTCTTGCATATTATTTGAAGGGAAAGTCATTCCTTGATATGAACTATAATAATAAAACTAATTTTTGGTTAGTAATTCTTGCTTGGGCTTTCGCATCCACTTTTGTAAGTTATATTGGATTAATAATGGGAATTTTTAATTCTACAATACAATCATGTGTAATTGTAGGATTTTCATGGATTTATTTAGCGGCAAAAATTGCCAATAAAAGTGCTGAACCAGAAGCTACACAATTATGAAAATATTTAGAAGGATATTAGGATACAGAGACTTCAATCAACTGAATTCAATTAAAGATTTTCTTACAAATAACAATCTGATTGATAAAAGTGAAGTGGATTCATTAAAGCATATAATGCTTTTTAATACTGAAAAACAAAGAACATGGCTTATAGTTGATAGTGACTTTGTCTATTGTTTCCTAGATGACACCAGCAAAGATTCTTTTGAATTCAGATGGAAAGAGAAAAAGATAAATTTAATTGGGAGGATAAAAGTTAATCCCGATGTAAAACCTAGAGTTGGTTTTGTAGACTTTGGAGAAAACCATCAGCATTGGTATTATTCCAAAGACCTTTATGGTTCTGATTCTAATGTATTGAAAGTAATCAATGAATTATTAAAATAATAATCTATTTATAAAAAAGCCCTATGATTCAATTTTTCAAATGATTCTGGGGTGGCTATATTTAAATCTAACAATGGGATTCATTGAATATGATCAGTACTAAGAATTTATTCAGGCAATTGCAGATTTAATAAGTCCTCTTTGCTTATAACCTTTGAACACACACCATGAGCAACACTATTCATCCAATTAATTCCATCTAGTGAATTTAGAAATTCCCAGACTTTGGACAAAAAAGGTTTTGGAACACGAATTCTATATAAACAATCACTAATTAAATATTCTCCACTCTGTATCCGAGCGATTTTTCCTATGCATCTTTTCCCAACTCTGGCCATAATTATATCATCATGGCTTACAGTCACTTTTGACTGGAATTGAACTGGAATTGAATCACTTTCAAAATCAATATTATTAATATTAGTTGTATGTAAATGATCAATGCACAGAATTTTTAACTCTTTATGAGTGAAACTGCCCCTATTTATTACCACTCCAATATCTCTAAGGTTTTCCCCCCGTCTTTCTTTATTTTGGGAATTACCCAAATGATAAGAATAATCCATTCTTTCAATAAGTTTAAATTTATCAATTCTAAGTGCATTTGAACATTGACCATTTTCATCAGCCAACATTAGGTTTACATGAGAATAATTAGATTTACCTTTAGAAAGAATCAAGATATGAGTCTTCGCTTCTGTCCCTTTGAAGATATTGTCAGGTAATTGAATAATGAATTTTAGGGTGTGGTTGTAAATAATGTCTTTTCTAAGGTCTTTTAAATCTTTTCTAGTTAACACACCATCGGGCAATATAATTCCTAATTGCCCTCCTTGTCTTAACATGGATATATTATTAGCAAAAAAAACAATATCCGATGGTATTCTTTTTAATTTTAAACAACTATTTAGGTTTGCTCTTTTAAATATTGGTTCATATAACTTCTCATTAACAATCAATCCGTATGGGGGGTTACATATTGCGACATCAACACTGCCAAATTTGATTTTTAATTTTCTGTTGATACTAGGATCCAAACCGTCTTCATTAGCGATAATAATTAAATCTGAATAGGTTCTAAGATTCTCGCAATTTTTTTTGTCAATATCAATCGCAATAAATTTGGCGTTAACCCATCTGTCAAGCGCAGCTTTGGTAAGAGATCCATCACCAACACCAATATCAAGAATAACAGACGGCAAATCAAAATCAATTGAATTAACTAACAACCTTGAAAAAAGCTGTTGTGTATAATACTGAGAAAGTTCAATCATATCTTAATATTATATAGATTCCACCTTGCAACTTCACTACTTCTATTTTTGGTCTTCTTTGGATGATCATACAAAAATGCAATCCGATTATTGTCATTTGTTGAAACTTTGAAAATACATGCTCCCAATGCCATAGGTTTAGTTCCGACCGGAACTAAAAACAAATTTTCATCTTCACCTAATCCATTATAAATTAATTGTAGCTTTTCACAAACCGACATTGGATTTGAAGCACCACAATAATAGAAAGTATTCTCAATGTTTCTATTTTCAATTACTCTAATATTATTTGAATACGTATTTAATTCCCAACCTGTATGAAATGCAGGAAGCCCAAAGAACAATTGACATTTTTTACAATTAATATTTAAGTCTTCGAATGCTCGTTCGATTCGTTCTGATTCATAACCGCAGAAAAAGGCAAATTTATCATTTCCTTTTGTCGATAGATATAATGTATGACCAGGAATTCCAATATAACCATCAAATTCTGAAGAAAGTTCGAAATTTCTTTTCTGTACGATTTTGCCTTTTGAGTTTTTATAGGAGATTGGTTCAATATACAAAGCATCAAAAGTTCTAATTCCATTATTAAACATTGATTGAATGATAATTAGCATTTCAACAACACCCAAAGTTGAGCAATCCATTATTACTTTTTGTTGAGGTTTGAACTTTTTAAAATATTCATCAATATCATCGATAATTATCACCTCTTCATTAGTTTGAATCGTAAAATTTGTTGATATATATTCGAAATCATAATGATCAGAAGAATTTTCTTTTATAAAAGAAATCGCTTGTTCCCCACGATCATCAACTTGCATTCCATAAAAACCAATATCCCATTTTGAATAAGTTAACTCCTTGGGCTTGGCACCATATTGCATTCTAATATTCATAATCCTAAAATAACTCAAATAAATTAGGAGCCTTTTCAGCCACTTTATTAAACTTTCTTATAAGCCTTTCAAAATCAGAAACTTCATGAAAGGCTATTATCTTGAAATCATTATCGCTTAAAATTATACGTCTTTTCTTTCGATAACTTATATTGAAGTAATATGAGTATATTGGGTTTAGTATATATTCACTTCCAAATTCACCACTCTTACTTTTTGTCAGTTTATAAGTGTATATGACTGACCATTTTTCCAATTCGGATAGGAATTTGGAGGAGTCCTCTGATAAATTATCCTTTATTGTAAAATGATTTTGTTCTGGTTCGCTTTGAGAAATATTATTTCTACAATATTCAAAGATCGTACCTAATCTAATTACAAAAGTATAGAGTGAACTTCCCTTATTACCTAAACTCTTTATTTCATTTAGCATACTTGCGCTTACCAATTTTGAAGCTGAGGATTGGTCTTTAATTGAGACTTGACAAGTTTTTTCAAACGAATCGCCACAATTAACAATCGATTGAGAACACAATTCAAGAAAATGTCGAATATTTCCTTTTGACATCTCGCAAAACGATTCAAATCCAGCGTAAAAGGGACATAATCTACCTACTTTACTATACAAATACAAAACACAACCAATAGTGTTGTTATGTATCCAATTTGTTTTTCCTGTATACTTATTCAGCTCTCCATTTTTTAATAAACTAAACTCTGCAAATAGATCCACATCTTTAATTTGTTTTCTGTTTAACAATGCAAAATTTACCAATGTTGCTTCAGGAAAAGACTTATCATAGAAATCATTCAAGGAATATGAGGAATCTCGTTTATTTAGAGTCTCGTTTATTAAACCTTGTAATCTATCATTGAGTTTTGAATCATTTAATATTTCATCAGCTAGTTGTTTTTGAGTATAACTAGGGAAGATACTTTTCGCTTTATCAGTTATAATTTTCTCATATTCTGCAGACCTACGATTACGAAGGATGTCATCATCTGTTTTAAATAAGTTATTAATATTTATTGGTACAATGCTTTCAAGATTGGCTTGCTTCAATCGTAGGAATAATATCTCGCTTGCGAAAACATGGTGATGTTTGTCTAAAAGTTCTTCAATATCAAATTTTCTATAATCATGAATGTTTACAATTGATTCATTTCCTATTGTATCCCTCACATCAAATGCATTTCTCTTCATTGCTACATTAAATATGAGAGGAGTTTCGCTATGTTTTATCCAAGTATTTACAATTTTCTTTTGAGATTGTAATAGATTCTCATATTCATCAATATACACGAAAAAATCAGTGCCCTTAAGAAAAGCCACTTGATCCCTGATCGTATTAATTAAACATTTAAGAAATGATATGGGAAACAGCAAGGGAGGATCCAACTTCTTGAAATTATTAACAACCCAAATTTGCAGTTTCTGAATTGAAAATTCAAAGTATTTTTTCAATTCCAATATAGTGTCTGGCAAATCCTTATCGAATCCTCTCAATTCTACAAAATGGATATTCAAAATACCATCCTTTTCTTCCAAATTGAAATTGGAATCCTTTAGTTTTAATAAACTATTAATGACTCCTAATCCAAGTTCTAAAACTCCTAAATGTGTAAATATATTTGACCAGTTATTATTATCTTCTCCACGATTGGATAAAATCTTGGCAAACTGAGTATCGATCTTCCAATATAATCCAATTCTATTTATTGCTTCAACTCCAAAAGTTCCACGATCTTTTGAGAACTGAGTCTCGTAACAAAAGTATCTTAGTAACATTGTCTTGCCACATCCCCTCCCACCTACTATCATCATAGGCTTTCTAGTTTGTAACATTGATATTTCCTTAAAATATGGCGGAATTACAAAGTTTTGCCAAATGTCAAGGCTGTATTCCTCTGCCCTATTCCCTGCTAAAAGCATTCCTGAATCCATATATTCAATTTTTATTTTCTTTTTGCAATTAGTGATTTAAAATCATCACTTTCATAATGAATAATAGGTAAACAATTGTTCGGTACGTTATGTTTGAATGCATAGAGTAGGCTAATTCCATCATAACCGAAAATATTCTCGTATTTAATATTTTTACTTTTCATAAACGATTGGTAAAAGTCCTTTACTTCATCTATTGTTTGAAAATCGAAGTCAGTACAATCGATACTACTAAAGAATGAATCTTCATGAGTTAATAATTCGGTATATGCAATTTTTATTTCATTAAAATTCTCATTTAGTTGATTTAAACCCACCTGATGAGCAGCACATACGGCTATGGTAAAATTCACGTTTCCCTTTTCGCATAAACCCCAATCTTCTATCGTTTCTTTCATGTGATTTCCTGAGCAAAGAATATCATCCAATAAAACAAAACACTTAATACCCTTCTGGATTTCATCATCAATTTTATCAGGATTGATTGTCCATTTTTCACATACATCAAGTTGATGAACTATAAGGTTACACATAAAATATCCACTTTTGGAGGCTCCGTCTTTACGAGTTAGTGCAGCTACAATTCGAAACCCTGGGTCTTTGTATTTATTTCTTAATAATGACAACGGCGAATCGTTTATCTCGAAATTATTACTTCTAAATAGATTATCAAGATCTCTTGATAATAAGTCATAAAGGAGGGATATCGTCTGGATTTCGGATCTATATATTAAATTATCAAGAATACAAGCAGCGAAGAATTTTTCTTTGTCACTTTGAAAATTTTTCAACCATGCATCAAATTTATTCTTATCAATGCCATCCCATATATGCATATCTATTTGTTTAATACATCTATCTTTGACTAAACTATAATATGGCCTTCTTTGTGATTCTTCAAGCATAATTATCGACTCTTGATTAATACTGCAAATGTATCTTAATAAAGTAATAATAAAATTATTACTTACTAAATAATCCACTAAGGCTGATACTTTTCGATATTTTATTTAATTTTCTCCCAATTTCAAATTGGTTCAAATCTGCAGTTCATTAATTTTAATAATTTATATTCGTTTGGGGGTTGCCAATTTATCAAACTTGAATATGTGTAAATCTTGTAACTTAAAACCAATAATTGTCCCATTTTTTGTTATTTTCAAACGAAACTATTCTTTCAATCCTCAATCATTTTGGATTAAATAGTTCCATCTTTTCTGTCATATTTCGGGTTATGGTGATATTTATTATATGAAGACGGCTTATTGTTCCAAATCCATATTTTCAAAAATGGATCTTCCCCAAAGTGTACTTTATTTCCTGTTTTTCAGAATTGTACACTGTGTCCACAATTTCGACCAGTGCACTATCGCTCCCTTTATGTAAACCCACATGAAAACGAATGGCATTGAATCTTTTCAGCCATCTTTTACCATCCTCGACAAATGTGTATTTGTTCATGCTGGAAGGCTTAAGTTTACGATGTTCCTCCTTTTTGACACCCGAAACAATATCCCTGAAATAGGAGTCTTTGATATTCAAGGAAAGTATTTTCCAACCAGTCGTATCGACAATGCCTTTCTCAGGATTTTCGGCAGATGTGTGCTCAATGATTGCCTGATTAGCTGGATCATAACTAATTGGTATTTCCTTAATTATGCATGAAATCGCCTTTTCAATAACAGGATACGGTACTACGAACCATTCCAATGGAACGTGTCCGTCCACTTTCACCTGCAATCGAACTTCATTGAATAACCTGTGTATTAACGACTCAAATTTGGATACCGTCAGATTGTAGGTTTTCCACGATGCGACAAGTTCAACTTTCGCATTTAAGTAGGTTCGTTCATTTTCCGCATTGGCAATACGATCCTGAACTGAAGTCGTAGCAAATCCAATCTTATATAGATTTTCGATGGAACGAACCGCTGGATCCTCAGATAGTGATTTCAGAACGTAAATTGTACCCGTCCATTGGTCCCGCTCTTCAACATTGAATTGTTTAGCCAAAAACCGACTAACCTCCTCGTTGTTTTCACGAACCGCATACCCACCATCATAAAGTGCGCGTCGAAGGGTATCCAATTTTAAATCGGACATGGTTCCATTATCAAAAATACAAAGACATCGACCCGTTAAACGACC
>Ga0209429_10001600_pt1 | contig 13861 bp, 4 predicted proteins | sample BarGraNGADG00212_3_FD_184493 | JGI IMG/M metagenome (GOLD analysis project Ga0209429, IMG submission 184493) | Arctic peat soil microbial communities from Barrow, Alaska - Barrow Graham LP Ref core NGADG0004-212 (SPAdes) (version 2) | ecosystem: Environmental > Terrestrial > Soil > Wetlands >... | reverse complement strand
CAGACCGAAACGCTCGACAGTATCGAGGTGGCCAACCTGAAGGATGGCAAGAGCGCGAACGTCTTCAATCTCACCGGCTGGACCGGCACCGGCAGCATCACCGGCGTCGATGATCCGAACGCGCCGGCCGACGACACCCTGATTGTGGGCGCCGATGCCAATTTTAAGCTGAGCGACATCTCGCTGGACGTCTCGATTAACTTCGCCCCCATCAAGCTGAGCGGGATTGACATCGCCATCCTCACCGACGGCCCCGGCAGCCATACTCTGGATGCAACCGACTTCACGGGCGAGGCGACGCTCATGGGCGGCGACGGCAACGACATCTTTAAGCTCGGCGGCGGCAAGTTGAGCCATAACACTCTTGACGGTGGCCGGGGGACCAACTCCCTGGTGGAAAACTTCAGCGGCGTGACGAATGATATAAACTTCACGCTGAAGAGCGATGCCGTGCTGGCGGTCATAGATCCCAGCGGCACACCTATCCAGCGGCTGGATGCGATCACTAATATTCAATCCGTTACCCTCCTAGGTGGTTCCGCCCCCGGCACCGACAATTTCGATGTTAGCGGCTGGCGGACCGGCAGTTTGACCCTCATCGGCGCGGGCCCGGCGGACACGGTCCAAGCCCAGCTTAAAGCCGCTGGCACCATCAGTATCACCGACAGCGCGCTCACGATGACTGGCAGCAGCGGCACACTCTCGCTCAGTGGCATGGAGCGCGCCACCCTCACCGGCAGCAGCAGCGGCGACACCCTCGATGCCTCCGGCTTCAGTGGCACCGCCAGCTTGCACGGCGGCGCCGGGGATGACGTGTTGATCGCGGCGGCGGGCAATTGCACGCTGGACGGCGGTCCGGGCAATGACCGCTTCGTCTTTGAGCCGTCCGCGACTCCGCGTACGGTCACCCTCAACGGCGGTGACGGCGAGGATACTCTGGACTTCTCCGCCTTGACCGGAGCGGTGAGCGTCAACTTGGCGACTCTGTTCCCGTCCACGCAGTTGGTTTCTCCCAATCTCAATCTTCAACTGCTCAACCTCGATTTCGAGGACATTATCGGCAGCCCCGGCGGGGGCACTTTGACCGGCAACTCCCTGAGCAACACCTTCACGATCACTGGCGGGGGGAACAGTATTGATGGTGACGCCGGTACCAATACGGTCGTCGCCACGGCCAACGCCGACTTCACCCTGACGAATGTCGCGCTAACCATCGGCCCCAACACCGGCACGCTCGCGAATATCCAGGTCGCCAAACTGACCACCGGCCCCGACGGCCACACCCTCAACGCCGCCGGGTTCAGCGGTGCCACCGTCCTGATCGGCGGGGCGGGCAACGATACGTTGGTGGGCGGCTCGGGCAACGACCTCCTCAGCGGCGGGGCCGGCAATGACACGCTCCGGGGCGGTCCCGGCAACGATACCTACCAGTTCAACGTCGATGTGCCCCAAGGCCAGGACACCGTGGACGAGTTATCGGGCAACGGCATTGACACGCTTGATTTCTCGCCCGCCCAGAACGTGGGTGTGACGGTCAAGCTCGGGCTGACGGTGGCGCAGACGGTGGCCCCGAACCTTACCCTGACGCTGACTCATGGCGACAGCATAGAGAACGTCATCGGCACTCCGCAGATTGACTACCTGACCGGGAACTCGCTGGCCAATACGTTCACGGGCAACGGTGGCGCCGATGACATGGTCGGCGGCACCAGCGGTAGCAACACGATCGCCGAAACGCGCGATGCGGACTTCGTGCTCACCAATACCTCCCTGACGATTGTCGGCGCCAACCCGCTGTTCTCCGCCACCGACATCCGCGACCTCGTTGCCTTCGTCGCCCGTCTCCAGAACGACTCCAACCTGCAAACCCGGCCCATCTCCCAGTTCATCTGGAGCCAATTCTCGCCGCCGACTCAAAACCTGCTGACGAACACCAGCGTGCCTTTGAACCAACGCCAGGCCGCCTTGGTTACGGCCTTGAACCAGGTCCTGCAGAGCGGCAACTCCATCTTTGATGCCACCCGGTTCGCCGGCGTGACTCTGAGCGCTCAAACGACTGCCCTGCTGGCCCAGAATCCGAGCGGTGACACGTTTACGCGCCGCAACCGTTTCCTCCTCGTCGATACCTATCAGGGCGACCTCGCTATCAGCCTGACCAATATCCAGCACGCCAATTTGACCGGCGGCGCGGGTCACAACACCCTCGATGCCGCCGCGTTCACTCTCGGCGGGGTCTCCCTTTACGGCCTGGACGGCAACGACCTGCTCATCGGCGGCTACGGCAACGATTGGCTCGACGGCGGCAACGGGGATGACGTGCTTTATGGCGGCGCGGGTTCGGACATCGTGCTGGGCCGCGCCGGCAACGACACCCTGGACGGCTGCGGTTATATCGACACCAGCCTGCACATCCCCGATGGCAATGATCTGCTCTTCGGTGGCACGGGCAACGATACCTATCGGTTCGACATTACCGCGCGGAACACGACCCCACTCAATCCGCTCGCGCCGTCCATACCTCAGGGGACCGACACCGTCGTCGAGAATCCGGGCGAGGGCTACGCTGACACGCTGCTGGGCCTTGGCCCCAGCGTCCTCGCCGTCAACCTGTCCACTCCTTTGCCCCAGAATTACTACGACGCAACGGGCGCCGTGGTGTTGACGCTGACCCTCGATGGGGGCACCGCGTTCCATGATGTAAACGGGAACCCCATTGTGTTCTTGTTCCCCATCGCGGGCCAGGTGGAATACTCCTTCTAACTGAATTTTACCAACCGATAAGACTGTTTATGAAACTGATTTTTATGAAACTGGTTTTACGCTGGGTGGTCCCGGTAGTTCTCGCCTTGGCAGTGGCGCCTGGCGGTTGGGCCGCCACCTATACTATCACCAACGCGCCGGGTTGGAACCTGATTGCCAACCAGCTCGACAGCCCGAACGGTAACGGCATACGCAATGTCATCCCGCCCGCCCCGCCGGGTTCGCTGCTCAAGCGTTTTAACCTCGCAACCAAGACGTTCGACACCATCGAGACCTACCAAATGCTGGTCACCGGCGCTCAGACATGGGTTCCAGGCACCAACATCCTCAATCCCGGGGACGGTCTTTACTTCTATAATAACTCGACGGCGAACGTGGTTCTGACGCTCAGCGGCAACCCTCACTTGCCGGTGCTTCCCCTGAACATCGGGACGGGGCCGGTCCTGGTGGCCCGCCAAACCAACGCACTGGCCACGGTGGCAAGTATTCTCGGGTATTCGCCGCCGGACTTCACGGCAGTTTACCGGTTCGTGCCCGCCACCAACCACGACCCCAATGTGTTTGCGCCGCCGCATTACACGGTTTATGCCATGAAAGGCGGGGCGTGGATCACTCCTCCCGGCCTTCCCCCCTCGTTCAATGTGGGCGAGTCCGTGTGGATAACGACAAATGGATCGCTGCCTTCGGTCATGCGACCGCCGGTCTCCCGGTCGGTTTGCCCAGGTTCCAAGGCTGAGTTTTCGGCTGATGCCAGCGGCACGCCGCCGCTCATATACCAGTGGTTGCGCAACGGGGTGCCTATCCCCAACGCCACAGACGCCTTCTTCGGAATCTCCCCGACCCAGCCGTCCGACTCGGGGAACTACACTCTCCAGGTCAGCAATCCCTTCGGTTCAGCCACCAGCGCGGTAGCTACGTTGACGGTTTCGGACACCCAACCTCCGGCGTTAACCTGTCCCACCAATATCGTCACCGCCTGTCGCGGGCCGGGCGGAACCCTCGTCGAGTTCACGGTTGGCATTACTGACAATTGCGACCCGCAGCCGGTCGTGGTGTCGGTTCCACCCTCCGGGACCGCGTTCCCCTCCGGCGTCACCACCGTGGTTTGCACCGGTTTCGATGCCAGCGGCAACACCAATGTGTGCACTTTCACCGTTACGGTCCTCGACAACCAGCCGCCCCGGATTTCCTGCCCTCCTGATCGGGTGGTCGTCGCCACCAGTCCCAAGGGCGCGCAGGTTTATTACTCGCCCTCGGCGACCGACAACTGCGACCCCAATGTGACCGTCGAATGTTCGCCGCCCTCGGGTTCCTTTTTCCCGCTGGGGGAGACGGCGGTGGTCTGCGTCGCGAAGGATGCAGCCGGGAACAGGTCCGACATGGAGGATGCAGCCGGGAACAGATCCGTTTGCACGTTTAATGTCACGGTCGTGGACCAGACCTGCTGCCAAGAGAAGTTTTGGAAGATCGTGGATATCATCGGCCCGGGCCAGCGTCTGGGGCATTCGATGGCTTATGATTCCGCGCGCGGCCGGGTGGTTCTCTTTGGCGGCACCGGACCGAATGGGTTGATGGCCGATACCTGGGAATGGGATGGATCTAGTTGGAACCAGATGCCGGCCAAAGGACCGGCCGCGCGGACTTTCGCTGCCATGGCCTATGACAGCCGGATCGGGCGCGTTGTGATGTATGGCGGCAACAGCGAGGCTGCGGGGGGCTTCCTGAGCGACACCTGGCTCTGGGACGGGGCCAGTTGGCAGCTATCGGACGCCAAGTCGGCAGGGCCTCGCCAGGGCCATGCCATGGCTTACGACAATGTCCGGCATTTGACCGTGCTTTATGGCGGCGTGACCGCCGACGGAGCCGAGCTGGATGACACCTGGGAATTTGACGGCGCGCAGTGGCTGTTGGTGGCCAAAGGCTCGCCCGGTCCCGGACCTCGGCAAGGCCACGCCATGGCTTACGGCTCGGCGCAACGCCAGATGCTGCTCTTCGGCGGCCAAACCAAGGGCGAGGCCTTCGATGACACCTGGCAATGGGATGGCAAAGCCTGGAACCAGCTCGGGAAAGGCGGGCCGCCGCCCCGGGGCTACCATGCGATGGCCTACAATGACAACTGCGACAGCATCGTACTGTTTGGGGGTGGATCCAGGTCCGTGTTCTCAATGAGCGACACGTGGGAATGGGATGGCCGCAACTGGAACCTGGCGGCAACCAATTCGCCCGCCAGCCGCCGCCAATTGGCAATGGCGCATGACAGTGACCATGGGCAAACGGTGCTCTTCGGCGGCACGCAGGGCACGCAGACGGTTAAGGATTGGCTGGGCGACACCTGGCTTTACGGCAACGACCGGACACCTCCCCAGGTGGTTTCGGTGGACGCGGCCTGCGGCGACCAAGTCGTGGTGGTGGCATTCGATAAGCCGGTGTCGGCCCTCAGCGCGACCAGCACGAACCACTACGAGATAGTCTGCGGTCAGAGCATCATGCCGGTGCTCCAGGCAGTCCTCACCGATGATCCGCGGATCGTCTGGCTTTACACTTCCCAGCCCATCAGCGGGGGCTGCCTCCTTGGAATCAGCGGTGTGCAGGACCTCTGCGGCCGTGCTTTGCGCTCATTCCAACTGGCGCTTGAATGCCGGCTGGATCCTTGCAGCCGCGGCAGCTCAGGGCGGGAGTTCTGGCTGACGTTCCCGGGCAATTACGCCCCCGATCCGACAAACCAGCCGCAGCCACAGGTCTTTGTTGCCGGCGCGGTCGGGACCGTCGGTTCGGTGACCGTCCCGGGGCTGGCGCCTCCTTTTTCGGCGCCTTTCTCCATCCCGGTCGGTGGTGTTGCCACCATCACTTTGCCGCGAGCGACGGACCTCGGCGATGCCAACGACCAGGTGCAGACCAACGCGGTTCACATCGTGGCCTCCCGGCCGGTGGCCGCCTACGGGCTGAACCATGTCAGCTACACGACCGATGCTTACCTCGGCTTGTCCACCCGGGCGATAGGGAAAACTTACATCGTCATGGCCTATCGCAACCTGTTCAACGGGGTGCCGGAGCTGAATGGTTCACAGTTCGCCATCGCGGCCGGCCAGGACCATACGACCGTGCTTATCGTGCCTTCGGCGCCGGTCGGATCGCATCCCGCCGGGGTGCCTTTTAGCGTGTCTATGATGAAAGGGCAGACTTACCAGTTGCGCTGTACCAACGATGTGCCGGCGGACCTTACCGGCTCCATTATTGTGGCGGACCAGCCGGTTTCGGTCTTTGGCGGGCACCAGTGCGCCGCCGTTCCGAATGCCAGCATGATGTTTTGTGATTACCTGGTGGAGCAGTTGCCGCCCACGGAAATGTGGGGCTATAACTTCATTACAGTTCCTCTCGCCACGCGCTCGAACGGCGACACTTTCCGGGTGCTGGCGCTGCTCAACAATACCACGGTGGCGGTCAACGGGGTTGCGCTGCCCGGTTCGCTGAGCCAGGCCCAGGTTTACGAGTTACAACTGTCCTCGGCCTCGCGAATCTCCTCGGACAAACCCGTGCTGGTGACCCAGTTTGGCAACAGCTCGGATTACGATCTCAATCCCGATTCCGATCCCCTGATGGTCGTGCTCCAGCCCACGTCGCTGTATTCGTCCAGTTACATACTCCAGTCCCCGGACGCGGGATTCACCGGGAATTACTTGAACCTGGTCGTGCCGAATGCCGCGGTGAGCCAGGTCGTGCTGGACGGTGTCACCCTCTCGTCCTCCTGGTTTACGGCGGTTGGAGCCAGTGGTTACTCCGGCGGTTCCGTGCCCGTTGGGACCGGCCCTCACTCGGTGTTCACTTCCACTCTCAGCGGCGCCGGGTTCGGGGTGGTGGCTTATGGCTGGTCCAGGTTCGATGCCTATGGCTACGCGGGTTCAACCTGCGGGGCCGAGCAGTCCAAGACACCTCAATTCACCTGTCCGCTGGGTGAAATGACCGTCCCGGCTGGAGCTGGATGCCTGGGGGTAGTCCCGGATCTGACCAAACTGGTGGGCAATGCCGAACTGGCGTTGCTCATCACCCAGGAACCGCCCGCAGGCACTTCGGTCAGCCCCGCCACTTACACGGTCAAGACTACTGTGATAGACCCGTTCGGCCAGCGCCGCATCTGCGCCACCCTTTTGACGGTAACCCCCGGCACGGGCGCAGGGCTGCAATGCCCGCCCAATGTCGTGACGAATTGCGGTCCCGCCGGCGGTCAGTATGTCTTTTACCAGGTGGGTCTATGCAACCCGAGCTATACCGTGACCAGCTTACCGCCTTCGGGGAGCCTTTTCCCCAATGGCGTGACCAAAGTGGTCGCCGCTGCCACCAACCCGAACGGAGTGAAAGAGACTTGTACCTTCAACGTGACCGTCAATTGCGGCATCCTCGTGGGGATCGCCCAGAGCGGCGGCACGAACCTGACTTTGAACTGGAACGGGGGCGGCACCTTGCAGCAGGCGGCGACGATTCCCGGGCCGTGGATCACCGTTTCAAACGCATCGAGCCCATTCCGGGTTCGCATCCTGGGAGGCCAGGGATACTACCGGGTCGCCCAGTAATCCTGATTATCCGGCGAATCCCGAGTGCCGGGGAGCAGGGAACCGACGCCACGGATGCTATCTTCCCCCTTCCAAAAATGGAATGGTCAAGGGACCTTGTGGCAGAACGGCGATGCGGGCGGTGGGGCCGAGATCTTCGAGCAGGGCGGCAATCGTGCCGCCGATGTCGTGGCACGGAGCGAGGTGAGCGGCCTGAACCACGTCGTCGGGCAGCGAACTATGCAGTAAGACGCGCGCTTTTTTCTGAATCAATGCCTGGATGTGAACCTGCCATTGTTCCGGCAGCGTGACCTTCGAGCTGGCCAGTTTGGCCAGGACTTCTTCGGGCCCCGAGACGCTGCGCAGGAACCGGTCGTAGGGACTGCCCGGGGGCGTGCCTTCACGACATTCGCACGCTAGAATCAGGGTGCCGCCGGGCTTCAAAATACGCGCGCCAGCGCTCATGCCTTTGACCCCCTGGTAGAGGTTCAAGTCCAGGGGGTATCCACTGTTCGTGGTCAGGACGATCTCGAACGGATCGCGCACGGGCTGCATCGCGGAACGCCGCACGAAATCCGCGCCTTGTTTGTGGGCGGCAATCAGGTGACCGGCAAAGACCCCGGTGATTTGCCGTCGCTCATTCAAAGTCACATTGAGCAGGAAGCTCGGGCCCACTCGCGTGGCGATGTCACGGAGTTCCTCCCAGAGAGGATTGCCAACGGTAATGCCAAAGGCCGCGTGGGGATCGCCAATGTTTCGAACGCCGTGATGGCTTAGGATGGTGCGCAATCCGGCGACGCCAGGCATAATGCCCTTGGGACCGCCGCTAAATCCGGCGAAGAAATGCGGTTCGATGAAACCGGTGATGATCCGCACATCCGCCTCGACCAGACGGCGGTTGATGAGGGCAGGGGAGCCGTCGCGGGTCGTTCCCAATTGGACCAAATCCTCCGCTTTTTGGCAGTCATGGTTGAGCACCCGATAATGATTGGCCACCGCCGGAGTTAGCAGGCGCTCCCATTCGCCGGGAGGACTCGGGCGATGGGATCCGGTGGCGTTAAGCAAGGTGATCTGTGGTCGGGGAATATCGCTCAAAAAATCCAGCAGCCAGGGAATAAGCCGGTCGTTCGGCGTAGCCCGGGTGGCGTCGGTGAAGACGATGCAGATTTTATCGCCGGGATGAATCCAATCTAATAAGGGTCGGGCTGCCACCGGATGGCGGAGAGCTTCGCGGACGGCCGCGCGTTCGTCGGGCAAGCCCTGGATTGGGCGGGGTTCGATAACCGTGGTGCGAGCCTCGGGCAAATCCACGGGCAAATAACTCTGACCGTACGCGAGGGGAACTTTCATGGTGGGCGCATGCTAGGCCGGTTCGGCCCGTGCGGCAACACTCGAATTAAAGTTGCCAAAAGAACCGAGCACGTTAACTTGGGGCGGCTCTTGATTCGGTTTCAAGGGCTGGGAACCGAATGCTTGCATGTTGTTATCGCCTTTTGCCCGCCGTTTCTTTCGCACCTTCGGGTCGCTGAAACTGGCTGTGGTTACGCTGGCCGCCCTGGCGGTGGTGTTGACCCTGGCCACGATTTATGAATCCAAAACCTCCACCCGGCAGGTGCAGGCGCTGGTATATCAAAGCTGGTGGTTTATCACGTTGTTGTTTGCCCTGGCGCTGAACGTTTTCTGCTCGGCGATGACCCGGTACCCCTGGAGGAAGTCCCAAACCGGTTTTGCGATCACCCACCTGGGCATTCTGGTCATGCTCGTTGGCTCCATCGTCGGCCTGCTGTGGGGACTCGAAGGCAGCATTACCATCCAGGAAGGCGGTCCGTCCCGGAACATCCTCAACCAGGATTTTGAGGTTCTACAGATTCGTCGATTGGACACCGGCGCCCAGGTCAGTGTGCCGCTGGGATTGGACCAACACCGATTGCCTACCGGCGCCACGCGAAAGCTCAAGACCGGCTCGCTGCCGGTGCAAATTACTTTGCAGGCGGCCTATGCTAACACGCTGGAGGAGTTGATAGTGCAGGCTGGCGGGGCGGCGGTGAAGCCGTCTGTGCGTTTCACGCTGACGAGCAAGATGGGCGGCGGCGACACGAATGAACTGAAACTCACCGAATGGCTGATCGCGCAGGATCCGCAGCGACAGGCGGTATCTTTTGGTCCGGCGATGTTCCGGATTGAAGCGGTGGATTCGGCGGAGGCGCTAAAGCAAAAGCTCCAACCACCGTCCCAAGCGGTCGCAAAAGGCAAAGGAATCCTTAATCTCGAAGTGAACCGACAGCCGTTCTCCCTGCCGGTGGAGGATTATTTGGGCAAGGAATTTAAGACGAGCGATGGACGGATCACCGTGCGATTACAGCAATACTTTGCGGATTTCCGCATGGACACCCAAAAAAAGCAGCCGACCTCGGCTTCGGATCAACCCAGGAATCCCGCGGTGGCCTACGAAGTGGTGACGCCCGAAGGGAAAGGCGGGGGATTTGTTTTTGCCGATTTTCCGGAGATGGGGATATGGCACAGCGAAACTCTGGCTGAGGGCGCCGTCAAAGCCGCTTACCAGTTCGATCGCAGCGGCCTGGGATTCGAAGGTCATGGCGGCGGGGCCAACACCTTCACCGTGCTGGCCGGACCCGAATCGCAGTTGCATTACGTGTCAAAATCGCCCGAGGGCGGTTTTAGCGCCGGCGCGCTCCAGGTGGGCGGGACGGTTTCGGCAGGATGGAAGATGGCCGCCGAGGTGAAGATCGAGGAGTTCTATCTTCGTCCGAAAATTGCCAAGCGCTACGCGCCCGCGCCCGAGGAGGCCAATTTGTTTCCGGGCCTGGATTTGGAGGTGCGACAGGGAGGTGAATCGCAGCAACTCCAGTTGCGCTGGGGCGAGCCCAAGCTTTTGGCGATGGGCGGCGTAACGAATGAACTCAGCTACCGGATGGCGGCGCTCCCGTTGGATTTTTCGATCGAGCTGAAGAAATTTGCCGCGCCCAAATACGAAGGCACGGCCATGCCCGCCGCCTTCGAAAGCTATGTGCGGGTGACCGACCTGAAGAGCGGCGAGGCGATCGAGAAGAAAATCTGGATGAACCATCCGATGAATTACCACGGCTACCGCATTTCGCAGTCCGGGTATGTGGAAGGCGCCAACGGCGACCCGACCCGTTCCACGCTGCAACTGCTGCGCGATCCGGGATCCCCGCTGAAATGGCTGGGATCGATCCTCATCATGTTGGGCCTGGTCAGCGCGTTCTATTTCAACCCGCATTCGGTGAAAGACAAACCCCTGGCAACGGACGAAGAAACGCTGGCAGCCGCTTCGAAATAAACCCTCAGGAATTCACATGAGACAGACGGTTTTAATGCTATTATTGTTCGGCTGGGTCAACGTTTATGCCGGAACCGACCTGGCGCCCCTGCAATCGCTCGCCGTCCAGGATGGCGGTCGCGTCAAGCCGTTCGATTCCTTCGCGCGCGAAAGTCTGCTCAAACTGGCGGGCCGCGCGAGCTGGGAGAAGGAACCCGGCGTAAAACTGCCCGCCCTCGAAGTGCTGGCCGACCTGATGCTGGGCACGAACGACTGGGAACAGGCGAAGCTCATCCGGTGCGGCTATCGGCCACTCAAACAGAAACTGGGACTGACCGAAGATCGCAACTTCTTTAGTTTCGCCGAACTGGCTGGCAACCGCGAACTGGAACGTATGGTGGGCGAGCTGTCAGCCCGCAACGAGCGCACCAGCGACATGTCACGCGTGGAAAGCGAGGCTTCGAGCCTGTGGGAGAAGCTGCATGGACTGCAAGGTCTCACTACCGGAAACGCCATAAAGCTGGTTCCGCCCATGGGCGGCAAGGCTGCCGGATGGCTCGCTGTCAAGGATGCTCCGAAGGTTCATGGAACCAATGGAGTTGCCTTGTTGACGGCGTTCAGCGTCATGACTCGCGCCTATCGTTCCTCGGATGATGCGGGCTTGGCCTTGGCGGCGGCGGCATTCAAGTCCGCCGTCCAGCGTCTCGCGCCGCAGTCTTATCCTGACGAGCTGACGGTAAAACGTGAATTGACATACAACCGGTTGCATCCTTTCCGGCTCTCCTGGATGTTCTATTTGTTGTCCTTCATCATGCTGTTGCCGGCCCGGGGCAGGGCGGGGCGTCCGGGTTTGTTTTATTGGCCGGGGATGGTTTTATTCGTGATCGCGTTGGGTTTGCAGGTTTATGGTTTTACCTTGCGCTGCCTGATTGCCGGCCGGCCGCCGGTGACCAACATGTACGAGGTGGTGATTTGGATGGCTTTGGGCGCCGCCGTTTTTGCGCTGGGTTTCGAGCTGTACTATCGGAACCGGATTTTTGCCCTGGCCGCCGCGGCGGTCAGCGTATTGGGCCTGGTGCTGGCCGATAATTTGCCCACGGTGCTGGATCCCAGCATTCAACCGCTGGTGCCCGTCCTGAAATCGAATTACTGGCTGACGGTGCATGTCTTGACGATCACCATGGGTTATGCCGCGTTTATGCTGGCCCTGGGCTTGGGGCACGTGGTGGTCGGGTATTATGTGTTTAAACCCAAGGCGCAGGCGAAGATCGATGAACTCACGCAATTCAACTACCGCACGATGCAAATTGGCGTGCTGTTTTTGACGGCCGGAACCATTCTGGGCGGGTTGTGGGCCGAGCAATCGTGGGGTCGTTTCTGGGGCTGGGATCCGAAGGAAACCTGGGCGCTGATTGCGCTGCTGAGCTATCTCGTCGTCCTTCATGGGCGTTTTGCCGGTTGGATGGGCGGCTTCGCGTTGAACGTGGCTTCCATCGTCTGTTTTCAAACCATCATCATGGCTGCTTACGGCGTTAATTATGTCCTGGGCAGGGGATTGCACAGCTATGGATTCGGCGTGGGCGGCGAATGGGCGGTGGGCTCCTACGTGGCCCTCGAGTTCCTGTTGGTCGGACTGGCCGTGTGGCGATATAAGTTGGCGAAAGCGACTGCCAAGTAGCTAACGAGGGATGCCCCACTGGCTTGCCACGATCAGGGGCGGGCAGCGTTCGATCATGGCGACTGCCGGGAGATTCTGTCCGAATTTGAATCGACCGCGACCTCTGAGGCGATGTGAGAGGCTGACCAGGCTCAAAGACTGCTCCCGATACCGGCCCTTCAGACCGACGCCGAGACCCCTAGCAGGTCGTAGCGGACGATGGTGCCTTCGGGCATTTCGGTGCGGCGCGAGGCGGTCCAGAGGCGGATGGTTTCGTCGGCGCGGGCTTCGGCTTCTAACGGCAGGATTGTGGGCAAATTGGGGGCGAGGTAATGGCCGGTTTCCAGGCGTTCGGCGTCGAAGCCGCCTTCGTCCACGTAACATTGGCCGTTGACGGAGACGCGGACGATGCCCGCCGATGAACCTTGGTCGGCGCGGTCCCAGGTGACGCGGTAACGGGCTTCGACGCAGCCGGGCTTGGCGCCGTTGGCGGGCAGACAGGCTGTGTCGCCGGTGAAGGGCGCGTTCTGGAGGTAGGCGAGCAAAGCGTCAATCAGCGGATGGCCAATGCCCATCAACTCGCAACGCTTCTTGCGCATGGCGAGTTCGCGGTCGAAGCTTGCGTTGTCGTATTTGGGCGCGACTTGCGGGAATGCCTTCAGACACTCCGGCGTCTGGATTTGCCAGAACTCGCCCATCGGCAGAATCGTGCCGCCCAGCCGGATGACCGCCTCGCGACACCATGCGCCCAATTGCCGCAGGGAGAAGCGGCCGGAAATGCGGCGGTAGTGTTCCAAGTTGAAATAAGTGAGGTCTTGCGAAAGTTCCATCAAGGCCGTGCGTGCGTGCTGCGCCTGTTCCATCATTTCCTCGATCTGCCGAGACGTGCGTTGATAGTCCTTGTCCACCAAAGCCTGTTTGAATAGCTGCTGGTAGTTCGGGTTCGAGCCGAGGAAGCCGAGGATGTCGAGGCGGAAGTCTTCGAGCGGCTCGCCGGTTTCCCGATCCACCTTCCCGATGGCGCGAGCCACGGCTTGGAGCTTTTCAGTCAGCAAGCCGTAGATGCGCTCTTCGACGGTGTCTTTGGCAACGAGGTTGTAAACCTGCGCGACATCCTTTTGCCCGAAACGATGGATGCGACCGATCCGCTGTTCGACGGCCATCGGATTCCAGGGCAGGTCGTAATTGAACAGCACGCGGGCGCATTGGAGATTGATTCCTTCGCCGCCTGCCGAGGTGGAGACGAGAAACTTCGCGCCGTTGTCATCCCAAAACCGCTCGGCAGCCTCAATCTTGTCTTCCAACGGGCCGCCCTTGATGGCGGCGATTTTATCCGCGCCGTAAATCTTCGCCAATTCGATGCGGAGAAATTCCAACGTCTCGCGATACTGCGTGAAGATGATGAACCGCTCGCCGTCGTTCATCTGGCGCAGATGGGCCACAACCGCGAGCAGGCGGTCAAATTTGCGGTCGGTGCCTTCGGGAACAAGGCCGATGAGTTCGCGCACCCGCGCGGACTCGTCGGGAATTTCCGCGTCGGCATAAACACCCTCATCTCCTTCTTCGTCCGAGTCGAGCGACCATTCGGTTGTTTCC
>Ga0209429_10001599_pt1 | contig 13862 bp, 14 predicted proteins | sample BarGraNGADG00212_3_FD_184493 | JGI IMG/M metagenome (GOLD analysis project Ga0209429, IMG submission 184493) | Arctic peat soil microbial communities from Barrow, Alaska - Barrow Graham LP Ref core NGADG0004-212 (SPAdes) (version 2) | ecosystem: Environmental > Terrestrial > Soil > Wetlands >... | reverse complement strand
TGCATCATAGGCAGCCGCGACCCCGATAATCCTCGCCTGCACAGAAATATCTTCGCCCTTAAGTGCTTTGGGATATCCCGTCCCATCCCATCTTTCCTGATGCTGCAGAACATAAACAGCTATATCAGAGAATCCATTTACGGAACTGAGAATGCGGTATCCGATTTCCGGGTGCTGCATAATCTCGCGCCACTCATTGTCATCAAGGTCCTCGGGTTTTTTGAGAATATTCTCATCAATTCTGATTTTGCCGATATCATGCAGCATTCCAGCCGTTCTCATTTGATTTGCGTCTTCTTTGCTGAAATGCAGTTCGGATGCAATCTCTTCGCACAATACCCCTACTCTTTTGGAGTGATTCATTTCCCTGGCATTTTTCTCATACAGCGAGTTCAAAATCAGGACGATCATTCTGGCTTTTACACTGGCGCTATTGGTGATCCTCTGCCGGTACATATCATCTTCGGCACTTCTGAAAATTTCTTCCACATTGTCAGAGGCATCCTGTTTTACAGCAAATCCTATGGCAAGCGATAGTATCACCTTATCCGGTTTTTCATATGCCAGGGCCTCATTTATTCGTGCAGCGAACCTGCTGGCCTGTTCCGGATTGGTCTTTGGCAAAATAATAGCAAACTCATCTCCTCCAATTCTTGCAATAATATCATCGGCGCGGCATTCGCGGCTTATGATTCCGGCAATTTTCTTCAAAAGACTATCCCCGGCTTTATACCCGAAGGCATCGTTGGCAAGCTTAAGTCCATTGACATCAGCCATTACAAGTGCGATTGGAAAATTTCTTTCCTTGTCCAGCCTGGAGAGTTCTTCCAGAAAAAACCTGCGGTTATATAACCCTGTAAGCTGGTCATGAAAACTCAGGTATTTAATTACTTTATCTTTTTGCTTCAATTCAGAATAATCACGAAAAACGACAACCAACCCACCGTCTTTTCTTTTTGAGGGTTTTGCATGCTCATATATATCCATATATCTTACCTCGGTTCAAATTGACAATTGCATTTGTCAGCAGCATCAAAAACCTTCTTGTTTTTTACCTGTTGAATCCACGGATACAATTTTCTGACAACTTTTACAAAGAATATCGGTAAGCGCCTGCGTGTTATACAAAAACTCCAAACTGAAGAAAACAATCAAATTCCCTAGATAAGCGACCTTATTAATCTATCTATATAGCAAGTATATTTTATACCATTTTTAGAAAATATCATAGTTTACTCTATTTTTGCTTTGTATTGCTCAATAGAAATGCGTTCTCTCTTTTCCGCCCCGGTGGTATTATAGTATGGTGCCAGCGGACAAAATGCCGCCTTTTGAAGCGCACATTCAGACAAAATGAAAGTGGAGATAATTTATGATAATCCGGGAAATACAGGATTTCAGTCTATCCCGCATTGCAGACAGCGGTCAGTGCTTCCGCATGAACCGTCTTGACAGCGGGGCTTACAGTATTATTGCTTTCGGAAAATATCTTGAAGCAAAGCCTCTCGGTGACGGGCGTTTTGCATTCTCCTGCACGGAAGAGGACTTCGACAAAATATGGACGGATTATTTTGACCTGTCATCTGATTACCGGGTACTTAATACACTCGTACCACCGGATGATACCTTTCTTCTGGCAGCGATCAATTATGGACGGGGAATGAGGATACTCAATCAGGATCCATGGGAAGTCATGGTCAGTTTCATTATTTCCCAGAGAAAAAGCATTCCTGCAATCAAAACGGCTATCGAGACGATATGTGTTCATTTCGGTACGAAAATGGTCTTTGAGGGCAAGCCGTATTTTTCTTTTCCTTCGGCCGGACATATCGCCGGACTCTCCTGCAGTGATATCGGCTGTTGCGCCTTAGGTTACCGGGACAAATATGTAACCGCTGCCGCACAAAGTGTCGCACGCGGCGATATCCGCTTTGAATACCTGATGGAAGCTGATGAAGCTACCGCCAAAGCGGCTCTGAAAACCGTATACGGTATCGGAGAAAAAGTGGCGAACTGCATTCTGCTTTTCGGTCTTCATAAGTCAAATGCCTTTCCGGAAGATACATGGGTCAAACGGATTGTTGATGCGGAATATGCCGGAAACTTCCCCAAAACGCTGTATGACGGGCACCTTGGAATCATTCAGCAATATATCTTCTATTATGCCCGGAGCCGGGAATACCAGAAGTGCAGCTTTGCTTAACCGGTAACGAGATTTTATTGCTGTATTTGACAACCCGGGTTCGAAAACTTGTCATTGCTATCCCTCGTACGGCAGCACCTTATTAATAAAAATTTCCGATAATTCCGGGTCAAACTGTGTTCCTGCATTTTGGCGTATCTCGATAATTGCAGCTTCTTTTGACATGGCTTTCCTGTAGGATCTGTCCTGAGTCATTGCATCATAGGAATCGACGATGCAAAGTATGCGTGATATCACGGGTATTTCTTTCCCGCGCAGTCCCTGAGGATAGCCGTTTCCGTCCCACCTCTCATGGTGGCAAAGAATATATTCCGCGATCCGGCTCAGCTCCGGCACGGTAAGTGCGATCCTGTAACCAACGTCAGGATGCTTCCTGATCTCAATCCATTCCTCTTCGGTCAGTTTACCCGGTTTATCCAAAATTCTTTGATCAATACTTATTTTCCCAATATCGTGCAGCGTGGTGACTAGTTCAAGGGAGACAAGTTCGTCCTCACTGAAATCCAAAACTTTTCCGAACTTCTTTGACAATTCCGCCATTCTTTCCGCATGCTCTTCCGTCTCATTACTCTTCTCAAACATCGTCGTTTTGATAGAGGAAATAATTGCACTATGCAAACTCTTATGCTCCAGAAGTTTATGACGGCACATGAATTCTTCCGCAATCTTCTGAACTTCATCAAACGGTTCGTCCTCTTTTGTTTTGGTAGCATGTCCAAGTGAAATGCTTGTTTCATATATTTCTTTATCTGTTTGGGCACCGTAATTTCCGCATGTCTTTTTAATCTGATCAACAATAGACATGGAAGTACTGCTGTCCGTCCGTGGAAGAAGGATACTGAACTCGTCACCGCCTGTCCGGGCAATAACAGCTTTTTCCCCGCAGCAGGACACAAGAATCCGGGCCATTTCTACGAGAAAAGCGTCTCCCTCCGCATGTCCGAACGCATCATTAACAAACTTCAAGCCATTAATATCCCCAATAATGATGGATAACGGAAGCTGGTCGGCAGCATCAAGACGAATTATTTCCTTGTCAAAAAATGACTGGTTATAGAGTCCTGTTAATACATCATGATAGTTTAAATACTGAATTTCTTCTTCTCTTGTTTTACGTTCTGTGATATCTCTGCTGGCACCGATAAGTCCGGATACATTCCCGTCAGAATCATAAAACGGAGTTATTAATGTTTCCAGAATAACTTTACTCCCGTCCGGATATGCAGCGGATTCTTCGATCTTCATTTCTTTCTGCTGTGCCAGCATTGCCGTGTCTGTTTTCCTGAAATGGTCCGCATCTTCTTTCCCGAATATTTCATAATCGCTTTGTCCGATAATATCGCTGAATTTTTTACCGGCAATTTTTTCGAAAGCGCTGTTGCATCCCCCGTATATTCCGTCAATATCCTTATAAAAAATTAAGTCGGGAATTGCATTCAGAAGTGACTGCAGAAAAATCTGCTTGTCCTGGAATTCATGATAGAGCTTCTTGTAATTGGCCTCACTCTCTTTCAGATCGTTTTCCGATTTTTTAATTTGGGTAATATCCTGAAAAGTACACAAATAGTTACGCTTCTGCTGGTTATCAATCCGCAGAGACGTAACAGTCATATTAACCCATACGATATCTCCGTTCGGCTTATAAAAACGTTTGACCATAGAATAACCTTCGATGGCTCCGGACCATAATAACGACAGTTTCTCAACATCTTCTTGCAGATCATCCGGATGAGTGAAGCTCTTCCACCCCAAAGTCTCGATTTCTTCTTTCTTCCTGCCAATAATCTGCTCATACATTGCGTTGTAATATAGGGTCTTCTTATTGTCTGAAATAGCTATCCCGATAGGGGCCTGTTCCAGTGTCGTCCGAAACCGAAGTTCGCTGTCCGCCAGATCCGTCTCGTTCTGTAAATTGTTAAATACAAAAAATATGACCATGCATAAAATCGTCGATGCAAGTGGATAAATGATAAGAACGGGCAGGGTTATCGTGCCAAGTATTGCGGATATGCGTTCCCGCGGCAGCGTAAACATGCAGGCCAGCATAATCACATGAGTGATCAGACTGAACAGATAGAACTCCAGCCTGATTTTTTTCTTTTGTGAAAATATTTTGCGGAATCGAAAATGATGCCAGATCAGTCCCACTCCGGCCGTCAGGACAGTTACCAGGACGCCGGTTATCTGTCCCGGTCCGTCAAGAATGATTCAGTATATGCAAATAATTACAGCAGCAATTACGGTTGGAATTAATCCGAAAAAAAGGCCGCTGACACTGACAAGTATGGATCTGGTATCGAAAATTATGCCTGAAACGGGAACCACGGAGTTCATCATCAGAAAGATTCCCAGAAGGCCTACGACAAGACCTAATAGTATGCTGAAAAGTACGCTCCTCTTCCGGAGCGAATAAAACAGCACGTTATAGACGATGCTGACACTCAGCAGAAGTGACGCATTTATGATTATTGAAGCAGCAAAATCAGTATCCATTTTACGCAGCTGTCCTTTCCAAATTGTTAATAATAGGCAAGTACATCACGTAAACATCATATCAGAACAAGCTTTATTTAGGCTTTTTGTCCCATCCCGGTTTTACATCATCATAGGTCTTGGGCGTAGCCTTAGGGGTGGGTTTTTTATATACGGGTTTTTTCTTCTTGAGTTTATCAGGGTTTTTGAATGACATATGTTACACACCTTCTTCTATTATTGTTATACATTGGATTCTGCTCCAAAATGCGGTCGATTCCACAAGCATGGGATGACATCACAGCGTTATTAGAAAATATAAATATATTATACAACGAAATATGCGCGGCGTCCTCTTTGTCGTCTTAACAACTGGATGTATCCCCTGCAGATTTGCGTATATCTCTATTCACTTTCCATACATCGCTCCCGCAATTACTGACCAGAGTAATGCCAGAACGCCTTGCCGGATTGTAGCTCGAGCGGAAACTGACACCCGGGTCGCTTCCCTGAATATAGGGGATATATGTATTTTCATCTTCGTCAATAATGTTTTCCATATTCATTATCCTGCGCCTTATATTCTTCAATTTTCTATAATTGTACCATTTTCCACTTCAATAAGATTGACAGGCATGATTACGCATGATACGTTTGTATGTACAAACAACAAAAAAGGAGGCAGTATAATGGACGATACAGGCAGCACATGCAATCAACTCAACAGCTGTTTGTTTTTTTCAGCCGGAAAGCTGGCAAGAGTCATAGGTAAAACCGCCGATGATGCCTTCCGCATAACGGGTTTGTCACCAAGTCATGCGTTTCTGCTGCATATTGTGAATCAGAACAGCGGTATTCACCAGAAAAAAATTGGTGAAATGCTTCATATGACTCCGTCGACAATTACCCGTTTTGTTGAGAAACTTGAAAACAAAGGACTTGTCACCCGCAAAACGGAAGGCAAAAATGTGCATCTTTTCACAACGGAAAAGGGAACGCAGCTTCAGCCCGTAATAATCAAAGCGTGGCGGAGCCTGCATGACAGCTACTCGGGGATTCTTACACCCGGGGAAGCCGAACAATTTATCAGTACCATAAATAAACTGATATCGAAGCTGGAATACTGCATATTACCGGAATAATGCTGCCCCCGGGCAGCATTTTCCGGTATCACAGGAGGAATAAACATGAAAGAAATATTTACCCGCAGAAGCATCCGCAAATTCTCGCAGCAGCCTGTTGAAAAAGAAAAAATCGATCTCCTTCTACGGGCCGGGATGCAGGCACCCTCAGCACACAACCAACAGCCCTGGGAATTCATTGTTGTCCAAAACATGGATACCCTTAACCGATTGTCCCTTGTGACTCCTTATTCAAAACCTGCGGCTGGTTCAGCCGTAACACTGGTGCTTCTGGCTAACAGTAAATGTATCCGTGTTGAATCTGCCTGGCAGCAGGATATGGGCGCGTCAGCAGAAAACATCTTGTTGGAAGCAACTCACCTGGGGCTCGGCGCGGTTTGGATCGGCATTGCAACATCCGATGCGGCGGCAGAAAACATAAAAAATCTGTTCAAGCTGCCGGATCATATCAGGCCTTTTTCCCTGATTGCGATTGGATGGCCGGAGTCCGGACAAAACGTATTTGTTGACCGCTACAGCGAGGCAAAAGTTCATTATGAAAAATGGCAGTGACCCGCAGTCGGATACAAACCGGTTTATTATAGAACAGTCCGCCGGATAGGAATTATGTGAATTTACGTATGGAGGAATCAATTATGAAAACAGAATTCGCTATGGAAAAAACAGTAAAAACCCGATACAGTGTCAGAACTTTCAAAGATCAGCCGCTTTCTTTGGATGCAAGGGCAAAAATCGAGTCCTATATCACTACGCTGTCGAATCCGTTTGATTCCAGCGTCACCTTCCGGATGCTGGAATCAAAGGCAGCCGTTAACGGAGAGAAGCTGGGCACATACGGTATGATAAAGGGCGCGACGGAATACTTTGGAGCAACAGTGTCCCCGGGTGATCTTTCTCTGGAAGGACTGGGTTACGAATTCGAGAAGTTGATATTATATGCCGCTTCCCTTGGGCTGGGCACCTGCTGGTTGGGAGGAACTTTCAACCGCAGTGAATTTGCAAAAGCGATGGATGTAAAGGAGAACGATATTTTCCCCGCCATCTCCCCCATCGGATATCCTGCCGACAGAAAGAGCCTGAAAGAATTTCTTGTACGCAGGGCAGTCAAAGCCGATAAGAGGAAGAAATGGGAAGAACTGTTTTACAATATGAATTTCGCCTCTCCCTTATCCCAAACGGAGGCAGGCGTTTACGCCTTCCCTCTGGAAATGATACGGCTTGCACCGTCTGCTTCCAATAAGCAGCCATGGCGGATTGTTAGGGACGGAAAGTCGTATCATTTCTACAAGACTACGGCACCCGGCTACAGTGACAAGCTGGGATTTGATGTCCAGCTGGTAGACATGGGAATTGCTGCCTGCCATTTCCATCTGGCGGCCATGGAAAAAGACCTGGCGGGCGGATTTAAAGTCCTGCCGGCACCCGCCATCGCTGTGCCTGAAAACACGGGATATATCTTTTCATGGGTTACAGAATAAAAAGACAAAAAAACCTTCCGTTATAAACCCGCAAAACAAAAGGGAAAGGCAAATTTTGCCGTTCCCTTTTGTTTGTGAAAAATGAAGTTATACAGTTTGGTAATTCTACCGATCAAACCGTCCCTCTTTATAAAGCCAGGCGGTAAATTGCTTCTACGTCACTCGGTCCGAGCTTCACAAATCCACCCATCTTCGCATCGTTTGTGACACCCATATTCTTTACCAGAACCGGAATGTCTTCTTCTTTCGCACCCAGGTCTTTGAAATTCACAGGCATGCCGATCGATGTAAGGAACGCCAGAAAACGGTGTATTCCTTCCAATGCGGTTATTTCGGGATCGGCGAAATTCATATCACAGCCCCAGACGCGTACGGCAAACTGTGCAAAACGATCTGCGTCGTGTTTCATAACATATTTCATCCAGGCGGGCATAACAACAGCCAGTCCTGCTCCATGTGCCACATCATAAAGTGCGGAAAGCTCATGTTCAATACCGTGGCTGCTCCAATCCTGCTCGCGGCCTACGCCGACGATATTATTGTGTGCAACCATTCCCGCCCACATGATATTGGAGCGGGCATCATAATCCTGCAGGTTTTTGATAACTTTCGGGGATTCCTCAATCATGGTCTTCAGCACAGCCTCGCAAAGACGGTCGGTAATTTCCACGTTTTTGGTGTTGGTAAAATACCGTTCGCAGACATGCGCCATGATATCGGTGATTCCGCATGCAGTCTGGTAGGCTGAAAGGGTACAGGTTGACTGCGGGTTTAAGATGGAGAATTTCGGGCGGAGTGCTTCACCGGATGCAGCACGTTTGAGCATTCCGGCTTCAAGTGTAATTACTGAGTCTGGGGAACCTTCACTGCCGGCAGCTGCAATAGTCAGTACCGTACCAATCGGAAGTGCCTTATTGACCGGTTTACCGGTCCCGTAATAGTCCCAGAAGTCGCCTTCATAGGCGACGCCTGCAGCAATTGCTTTGGCTGAGTCAATTGTGCTTCCGCCTCCCACGGCCAGAATAAAGTCGATGCCCTCTTTGCGGCAAAGCTCAATCCCCTGATAAACAATCCCGCTTCTGGGATTCGGCATGACGCCGGGAAGTTCCAGATACGGTATACTGCCCGCATTTAACGATGCGACCACACTGTCAAAAACACCGTTGTGCTTAATGGAACCTCCGCCATAATGGATGAGGACCTTAGTACCGCCAAACCGCGTCACCATCTCACCAATTTTATTTTCGCTGTCTTTTCCAAAACAGAAATAGGTCGGGGCATAAAATGTAAAGTTTTCCATAATGACATTCCTCCGTTAAATTACCGGTTCGATTACTACTCTTAAACTATAGCTGTTAAAGTGAACCTTATGTCAATAGATTTTGTAAAAATTTCTTATTATACTTGTGAACCTTCACCGAAGAGTTTTGCTGCCAATATCATCCACGCCTGATTTCCCTGTCCTGACGTTTGTATTCATATACGGCAGCTACGAGGAAGAACAGGAACATACCCAAATTCATTTTGCACATACTAAGGCTTGCGAAAAATTCGGAATCCGGAAATATGTATGCCAGAAGAATGGTTGCGGGTGCAACCACCACTGGGTTCATAAGCACGAACCATCTGCCATAAATGGTTTTTCTGCGAACAATTACAACAAAAAGAATCCCGAATGCCGCAATCATCGACAGGGAAGAAACGATGATGGACGGAACGGCCATTTCAAGCATTCTATCCGTTAGTTTGACTGCAAGATCAGGATAGCCCGCATCATATATGTATTTGAATGCGAACTGCGGAATACAGAAGGCGGCATGAATCAGAAGCCAGCCGGTACTCGATGCAAACGAGATGATTAGAAACGCCCTTCCCGCTTTGGGTGAGGTTTCCTCAATCCGTTTCGAGACAGCATACAGCCCTGGCAGATAGAAAGGAAAGGCTATAGACGCCAGAATAAGTGACAGCGTCGGGCGCCAGATGGCTACCTGAGGCCACCCCACCTGAATCATTCCGTACATTCCGAGTGATCCGGGCTTCACCCAACCAATCAGCAAATCCCCCGCGAGGGTCAGTAAAGTAGCTGCAACTGTAAATAATATGAAGTACAGGTATCGGTTATGATTATTTGGCATGCTTCTCCTTATCTTTTGATTTTCTTGGAGGTAGTCTTGTTAAATTCTTCCGTTCTGACAGTGACCTTCGAAACCTGCTTGTACGCAGGAAGATCATACAGTACTTTTCTGATATCTTTAAGGACATCGACAGGCGATTTTTCTTCGCTCAGGAAAACCTCTGCACTAAGTGCGCTCTCCTGTCCCTTTTCATCTATGACTCCGCGTACAACCACCTCTACCACATATTCAATATTCATTATATACGCTTCGATCTCTTCCGGATACACGTTTTTGCCATTACTTAAGACGATGAGGTTCTTCTTCCTGCCCGTAATGACAAGCTGATCCTTGTCGTTGATATACCCGTAATCCCCGGTGTAGAACCAGCCGTCCTTCAGAACCTCGGCTGTCTTTTCCGGCTGTTTATAGTAGCCAAGCATGACAACATCGCCCTTGATGCAGATCTCTCCTATACCCTCTTCGTTGGGACTGTCAATGCGCCAGTCGATGCAGCGAAGCTTTATGCCGACGGTATGGTAATCGTTGTACTTGTCATGATTAGCACTTACCAGCGGTGAACACTCGGTGATTCCATAACCATTTATCAGGCTGATGCCGACATCATCAAAGAACTTTCCAATTTCAGGACGTATCGGCGCGCCGCCGCATACAATTTTACGAAGCCGCCCGCCAAAGGCTGTGTGAACGGATTTGAAAAAGGTTTTTCTCGGGTCAATTCCAATTTTCCGCAAACCGTTGCTTACCTTTATGAGCATTCCAAATGCTTTTTCTTTGCCGGAATCCTTAATCGTCTTGGTGATTCTGGAATAGAATACCTCTACAAAAGCAGGCACCAGATATATGTATGACGGTTTGAAAAGCTGAAGATTCTTCAGAACTTCTTTGAGGCTGTCGTTGATGCAGATCGTTGAGTGATGGTGAAGTGATACCAGGATGCCGCTGACTGCCTCATAGGTATGGTGGTACGGAAGAACAGACAGGCAGGAATCAAAAACCGTTGATACCTGCAGTCCGTAATAGACGCTTGACACGAGGTTATGCTCCGACAGCATGACGCCTTTTGCAATGCCTGTTGTGCCGGAAGTATACACAAGCAGCTTAAGTGCATCCGGTTCGCTTGTCATACTCAAGTATTCCTTACTGTCGCAGGTCTCCCCGTACTCGATGAATTTATCAAATGACATGAAATTATCACTGTCTTCCGTCCTGTCAAATCCTATGTACATTTTAACGTGGGGAAGTTTGTCAGTGTTGTCCATGAACAGCTTCTCATGGGCTTTTGTATAAAATACTATACTGGTTTCACTTTCGTTCAATATATGAAAAATATCGGCAGGCGGCAGTTCCCTGTCAATGGGGACAAAAACACCTGCACTTTTCAAAACGGTCAGATACGTAACAATCCATTTATAGCTGTTGATGCCGATGCATGCAATATGCTTGCTGCCGAAGCCGAATTCAGTTAATGCAGAACCAAGTGCATTAACCTCGCTCACAAATTCCGAATAGGTTACCTCAATGATTCCGCCGTTTTCCTTGTATTTAAATGCTGCTGTGTCACCGGCTTCTTTAACGGCGATATCAAGCAGTTCCTTAATGGAGCTGAATTTTTTCACTTCATAGTAAGGATAGTCTGGTTTTTTGGCAGTCATAATAAATCCCCCTTTTGAACACCGGATATATCAACGATAGTGCAAAGTGCTTTGCAAGTCAAGATACTTTCCCGGTGGTGTACTTTCCCGGTGGTTTGCCTGCTGTAAACGGCAGAAAACTGGTTTACATGCCGTTTAAGAACAGCAAGCGCCTCATCAACTGAATCAGGCAGGCGGTCATATTTAGTTAAAAGCAGAAACAGGGGTGAATAGAACTGAAGTGCCATGATATGAGGGTCGCACGTAATAAAGCCACCCTTCTTCATCATTTCGGCGAATAATGACGTCTGAAAATCGATCGCCCCGTCAATGAAGAAATTCTGAAATGTATCGCCGGCTCTTGTGCTTCTGAACTGCTCTACTGTAAGCATACGACGGAATTTGGAGGCAAAGTCATCCTTAAGGAAATACAAATATAGGTTTTGGGCAATTGCTGTGAGGGTTTCCCGGGTCACCTGCATGTACTTCTCCGCCACCGCTGCGATATCTCCGTCCGGGACCTGCATCTGCAGAACCGCTTCTTCATAGCGCCTGGACATTTCATCGATTATGCTGCCGAAGATGTCCTCCTTGCTCCTGAAATGATTATAGATAGAAGCAGCTCTAATTCCAACGGCACCTGCAATGTCACGCATGGAAACCCCTTCATACCCCTTGTCGGAAAACAGAGTCAGCGCATGATAAATTATCAGCTCTTTCGTATTCTCCAAGACTGTCACCTCCAGGGTCTGGTTTTCGCAAGCCAGCCATTCTTCTGCCAATAGTCTTTGTCGGTAACATTCCAGGTGTTTGAGCCCTGCATTTTACGCATAATATTGAAAATCAAAATGGTTCTGATCCCGGGCCTGCGCCTTATTCCGGGTCTTGTTCTGTTAATGCGGTTCCTTATTTTTTGTGATACGATACCGGTTTCCCGTATGATTTTCTGCTTCATTTTCTCCGGCACTTCGTCCCATTGCGTCGCGTTAACGCTATACTTCATATGGTAAATTTTGGGCACGCCCCACCAGAACAGTTGCCTTGCCATTGATTTGGTGACTTTTCCGGCACCTCCCCCCGCGGCTGTGGATATCACGATGCCGGTTTTGGAGAACATCTCTTTTTTTGGACGGTGTGGCATCCACATGAAGGCAAGGTGATCCATAAGTGTCATAAGCTGTCCCGTCATTTCATAGCAGTAAGTGGGCGAGTCGAAAAGGATGATATCGGAACGGAGCATGGACGCGACTATTTTTTGAACCTTTTCAGCCTCCGGACAGTATTCTTCGCCTTTTTGAATACACTGATAACAGCCCGCACAATAACCAGGTGTATCTTTAGGCATAAAATATTCGTTGACAATAACATCACTGTCCGCCAGATTTTCTTTGATCATTGTTGTAATACGGTAAGTACTTCCTTTATGAGCCTGGCCGTGAACAATTGTAATTTCCATTCTCTTCATCCCCTTGCTGCTAACGATTGTTAGTTCACAATAGCTAACAATCGTTAGTCTGTCAAGGGTCTAGTAATGAAATTTGCAAAACAGTACCCGAATCACCAGCTTTGTTCATTCCGGTACAGAAGCTGCCGCACATTTCTCGGCAGCAGGTACATATTCCAGCGAAAAACCCTCGGCTACGTTCTTACACGTACATGAACCATCATATGTATTGATCGCAGAATACAGGACTTCATTTATCCTGCAGGCTTCTTCCAATCCGGACTGCGCAATCTGCAGGCCATACTTCAAAGTATGGATATTGAGGGCAATTGTTGAAGTTCTCGGGACAGCTCCCGGCATATTGCCTACACAATAGTGGACAATTCCGTCAACAATAAAAATCGGGTCATCATGATACGTAACTTTTGTTGTCTCAAAGCATCCGCCCTGGTCAACGGCCACATCCACAATAACGCTGCCCGGCTTCATTATTTTAAGATATTCCTTTTTGAATATCTTGGGAGCCATTTTGCCGGGAATCAGTACACAGCCGATAACCAGATCAGCGTCCGACACTTCTTTTTCAATAGCATGGTCCGTACTTGCGATTGTTTGAATTCTGGCTCCGTACAAATCGTCCAGATGGCTCAGGCTGTTGAGGTTGACATCCATAATCGTTACATCGGCGCCCATGCCGACGGCAATTTTACAGGCATTGATTCCGACATTTCCTGCACCAAGGATCACAACTTTTGCTTTCTTCACACCAGGTACACCGGAAAGAAGAACGCCGGAACCCCCGTATGTCTTCTCCAGGTATTTGGCGCCTTCCTGGACAGACAGACGGCCTGCAATTTCGCTCATAGGCTTCAGCAGAGGAAGGCTTCCGTCTTTTTCCGTCAATGTCTCATAGGCAACACCCTTTATCCCGGAAGCAAGCATGGCATCGAGAAGCGCCCTATTTGCTGCCAGATGAAGATAGGTAAACAGGATCAAATCCCTCCTGAAAAGCGGATATTCTTCCGGCAGCGGCTCTTTAACCTTGATAATCATCTCGCTGTTATCCCAGACCATTTTTGCATCACTTATGATCAGAGCTCCGGCCTGCACATATTCATGATCTGAAAACCCTGAACCAATCCCTGCATTTTTCTCAATATATACTGTATGTCCCTGCTTTATATATGCTTTGGCATGATCCGGTGTAACTCCTACGCGATATTCCAATTTTTTGATCTCTTTGACGCATCCAATTCTCATATAGTCTCCTTTGACCAGCTATTTCTCCAACCATAAAAATGCCGGATCTATTGCATATAAGGATCTTTATCTGATATCAAACATTGCAAGCGGA
>Ga0209429_10001598_pt1 | contig 13870 bp, 11 predicted proteins | sample BarGraNGADG00212_3_FD_184493 | JGI IMG/M metagenome (GOLD analysis project Ga0209429, IMG submission 184493) | Arctic peat soil microbial communities from Barrow, Alaska - Barrow Graham LP Ref core NGADG0004-212 (SPAdes) (version 2) | ecosystem: Environmental > Terrestrial > Soil > Wetlands >... | reverse complement strand
GAAGAAAGCCTCAGCTGAAGAACAAGCGGCTTTCTATGAAAGCATTGACTATAAACTCATTACTGAGGAAGACCCGGAGTTCATGAAAAAGATTATCGATTTTATCGAGGAATAAGAATTTCGATTATTCTGTCGTATCCTTTAAGTAAAATGAAAAACAACATGGTATTATCTTAGCGAGGCAAAACCTATGACAAATTTCCAAATCATGATTTTCGGTATCGCTTTCATCTTCGTGATGACGACCGCCGGCTCGGCGCTCATCTTCTTTTTCAAGAAAAACATTAGTGGCAGACTAAATAAAATCTTCCTCGGCTTTGCCGCCGGCGTGATGATTGCCGCGAGCGTCTGGTCGCTCTTAATTCCTGCTCTCAACGAATCCGCAGCGAATGGCTGGGGACGTTTATCGTTTGTCCCAGCAGCCGTTGGTTTCATCGGCGGCGGTCTGTTCTTACTTTTAATTGACGTCATCGTCCCGCACTTGCACCCGGGTTCTAAAGAATCCGAAGGTCTCCCCATCGAATTGAAAAAGACGACCAAACTCTTTTTGGCCATCACCATCCATAACATTCCCGAAGGCTTAGCCGTCGGTTTCGCCTTTGGTGCCGCTTTAGCGATTAACACCGACGCTGCCTTCCTAGGCGCGCTCGGATTAGCGCTTGGCATCGGTATCCAAAACTTCCCTGAAGGCGCCGCCGTTTCGTTACCGATGAAGGCAGAAACCCACAGCAACTGGAAAGCGTTTTTGATCGGTACAGGCAGCGGCGCGGTTGAACCGGTCGCCGCCATCATTGGCGTCGTCCTTGCCTATCAAATCGTCGCTTTAATGCCGTGGTTACTTGCGTTTGCCGCTGGGGCCATGATTTATGTCGTCGTCGAAGAACTCATCCCCGAAGCGCGTTTAGGCGAACACTCGAATTTAGGGACATGGGGCGTCATGACCGGCTTTGTGCTGATGATGATCCTCGATGTCGCCCTCAGTTAAATTTATGTTGAAATACTTAAGCATGGCGAAAGCCGTCATTGAACTGAAAAAGAACCCTGCGATTCGTCTATTTGATGTACGCACGCCTGATGAATATCGGAGCGGCCATCTTCCGAACGCCGTCAATCTTCCGCTACAAAGAATCCGTGATATCACGAGATTAGTTCTCGCTAAGAACACACCGATTTACGTCTACTGCGCTCACGGCATAAGAGCCGAACAAGCGGGTTTGTATTTAGTGCAGTTCGGTTATTTAGATGTCACCACCATCGGTGGTATCGCCGATTATTCTGGACCTCAGGAGTACTAAACCATTATGAAATGGTCAAGCCATCACAAACCGATAGGAAAACTATTACTCAGGATTTTAGCCGTTGGCATGGCTGTTTTAGGCGTGTCCACTTTGGTCCTTTATGACTTGTCGAGCGATGACCTTGATGTTGTTTTTTATGATTACGTCAGTGATAAAGTGCCGACCGGATTTGACGGCTACACGATGGTTCAGTTGACCGATTTACATAATCACCCGATGACGTACGGAAACCGCAATCTCATCGATGCGATTAATACTGTTTCTCCGGATGCCGTATTTCTCACGGGAGATTTTATCGTTCGGCATACGAAAAACCTCAATGTCCAAACTGAACTCCTTACTGGTTTGGCGGATTACCCGATTTATTTCGTGAACGGAAATCATGAAGCCGCGAGTCAAAAACGCACGGCTTTCAGTACACTACGCGATTCCTATGGCGTGATTGACTTAAACAGTCAAATGGAGACCATTACCCGTGGTGCTGAGAGCATCTATTTTATAGGTGTCGACGATGCAGATTTGCAGCAAGCCTTTTATTGGAGCTATCGTAATACCGGCATCATCAAAGAAAAAATCGAGACGAACATCGCTTCGCTCGCGCCGACAGATTTAAAAATACTCTTGGCGCACCGTCCGGATTTATACCAGGATTATATCGACACGAACATGGATTTAGTCTTTTCTGGCCACTATCATGGTGGGCAAATCCGCATCATCGGAAAAGCCATCAGCGACTTCTATAAACCATGGTACGCTAAAGGCATGACGAAGATTGAAGATACGACCTTTGTGACCAGCACCGGGCTCGGTTATTCTTTTGCCCCGATCCGCGTGAACTGCAACGCCCAGTTAGTGGTTGTGACTTTGCATAATCCATCGCTTTAATAAATGTTATAATTATTTCCGGAACAACCTCCAAAAAGTGGTGAAAACATTATGAATTATTTCTGGAGAAAAAACTTAGCGTCGATTCTCATCGGAACTTTGATTGCTATCGTGCCCCTCGGCGTGACGGTTTATCAGATGAATGCTTATGATTACTCGCCGCTGGACACCAAAACGACGGCGCAATCGACCTTAGTTACGCTTGATACTGCAGGTGACGCCACCTTCGTCGAGAGCAAAACCCGCGACATGATTTACACGGTCAGCGAACAAACCGTTTATTTCACGGCGGACGATGAAGATGTCAGCTATACCGTTCACAAACCCGAATTTGATATCAACGCATTCTCAGCCAGTGCCGTTGATTCTACAGGAACGACTGTCCTCTCGGCTACCGGCATCGGCAGTGTCTGGGAAAACGGTAATTATTTTGCTTACACCGACCCGACGCATTATTCCACCGTTGAAACCGGTGAGCCTTATTACCCCTATGACAATGAATCCGCCAGTTGGATGTTCTATAATCCCGATACTTGGGGTAATGGCACCACGTTTAACCAAACTTATAAAGTCAAAGGCGCCGCAGTTAAATATGATGATACGGCCGAGTTTTTCTGGACTGTCGCTTATACTGACTACGTCAAAACAAGCGGCGTCGATGTCACCGTCGTCTTACCGACCACCGGCATTCAATTAAGCGATGTCACCGCCTATATCTTTGGCTCCAATAACGCCAAGATTACCCGTATCTACAAAAATGATGCTAACCGTATCGCCATCGAGATCAAAGCCGCGCAGCTGTATCCCAATGAATTCATCAGCACGCGCATTGATTTCCCGCGCGAAGCGCTCACGATTGCCGATAATACCTATGGGCAAATCGTCACGCAAAGCGAACAACTCTATCCCAATAACCCACACCTCTATAACGTGACGCATACTTTTGAGGCCTATAACCAAGGCCAGCGCCGTAATTATGGGCTCGCTAATCTCATCGCCGTGATTCTTGGGGCGGTCATGCTCGTCATTATTATTTTCTCGGTCTTCTCTATCTACCGCAAATACGATAAAGAACCGAAGAGCGATTTCTATAACGAATATTACCGTGAGTTACCGGCGGACTATGGACCGGCGATGATGGGGTATTTATATGACTTTAAAGAGGTCGGAAAAAATTCCGTGACGGCGACCCTGATGGACCTGGTCCGACGTAAATTCGTCACCATCGATACCGGGACCGAATCGTTAACCGAACGCAAGGTCAATTACACCCTCGTTTATGACCGCACAAAAGATCAAACAGAATTAAAACAACATGAACGTTATTTACTCAAATGGTTCTTCGACGTCGTAGGCAAAGGCGGTAACACGCTGACGCTCAACCAACTCGAAGGATTCTGCTCTGTGAGCGAAGCTAATTCCCTCCGTTATCAGGAGTGCAACCGGACGTGGGTCACCCTGACGACCAACTCCGGCGAAAGCCAAGGATTCTTTGACAATGTAAAAGAGGCCGCTCGTAAAGGGATGCCGATCATTGTCTTATGCTGGATCATCGGTATTGCCGGGTTAGCCCTCGGCTTCATGAACGTCGGTTTATGGACTCGTTATGTCGGTGGCATCATCCTCGGCTTGGCGATCGTCCTAACCCAGTACTTCACCACCATTCAACGTCGCTCGCTACGCGGCAACGAAGAGTTCGTCCGCTGGAAAGCGTTCAAGAAATTCCTCACCGAATTCAGCAACATCAAAGACTATCCGATGCCGGGCATCGTCGTCTGGGAACATTACATGGTTTATGCGATCGAATTTGGGATTGCCGACTTAGTCGAGGCGCAGATGCGTTTCAAATATAAAGAGCTTGGGCTTGAGACAGAAATCAATAACGGTTCCTATCTCCGTTATCGTGGTTTCTACTCGCTTTATAATTACCACTTCATGAACTCAATGGTCGTGGCCAGAACGGTCGTGGCGCAGGCACAAGCGGCCCGTGCGGAAGCTCAGCGCAATAACTCGGCACGAGGCGGCGGCGGTGGTTTCGGTGGCGGCGGCGGCTTTGGCGGTCACATTGGCGGTGGCGGCGGCGGCGGACATTTCCGTTAATCGTTGCGTACTCACTTATTTATTTTTATAGACGATAATGATATGATGTTAATGTTGCTAAAAAAGGAGTGACAAATATGATTACTTTGATTACTACTGTTGGCTGGATACTTCTTGGTGTCCTTGGGCTTATTATCCTCTTAATCGTGATTCTTGTCGGGTGGGCCATTGGCACTTACAATAAATTGGTCATGGGCCGCAACAAGGTCAAAAACTCATGGTCACAAATTGACGTTCAATTAAAGCGCCGCTTCGACCTGATCCCGAACATCGTGGAAACCGTTAAAGGCTACGCTACGCATGAAAAGAGCATCTTCGAAGAATTCGCCAAAGCCCGTAAACTTTATGATACCGGCGCCAGCGAAGGCAGCATCGGCAAGATGGCGGAAGCCAACTCGCAACTGACCAAACTCGTTGCCCTCACCGTTGAACAATATCCGATCTTAAAAGCGGACGTTCAATTCATCAAATTACAAGAGACGCTTTCCGATACCGAAAACAAGATTGCTTTTGCCCGTCAATTCTATAACGATGTGGTCTTAAGCTTCAACAACTTGCGCGAAGTATTCCCAAGCAACATCATCGCTAACATGTTCGGTTTCAAAGAAGCCGAATTATTCAAACTGGCCTCTGAAGAAGAAAAAGAAGCACCGAAAGTCAAGTTCTAACCCTGTTAGTGACTTCAAGCCCCGCTTATACGGGGCTTTTTCTTTGCCTTGAATTCGCCTAGTTTCTACTCTATTATTAGTTCAGTACGAGGACGCATTCATGGCAAACCGGATCTTTAAAAAAGAAACCTCTTTCTTCGGTAAACTCGAAGCTGTTTATTGGCGTTTTTGGGCCGAGCAATGGTTTCGTTTTCTGGTGATCGGAGCCCTCAATACGATCGTCGGTTATGTCGTCACGTTGCTGATTCGCTGGTACGTGCTTCCCATCTGGTCAATCCCAAACACCTTAGGGCCTTATCATTGGCTTTTCTTCCCAATCCTCATCGATGTGCCGAACCTCATGATGTTCGTCCTGCTATTCTCGTATTCCTACACCATGCAAGCCCTCTTTGTCTTCAAGACGAAATGGGTCTGGCATCGCTGGATTCTCTATCCTTTGTCGTCGATCCCAAACTTGCTACTCCAACAATTCTTTATCTTCGTCTTCGGGACGTGGCTGGGTCTTGATTACCGCATCTCGTATGCCCTTGCCGGCATTGCCCCGATTCCGTTTATGTATTTAATCAATATGCTTCTGGTTAAGCCACTCAAGAAAAAAGCTAAACCCGAAGAGAAAAAAGAAACAACCGCTCAATAAATAAAAGCCCCACCGCATTCCGGAAGGGCCTTTTTTTGGCTTTACTTGGCTAAGTTGAGGTTTTCGATTTGTGTCTCGTAAGTGTCGATTTGCGCCTCAACGTTCAGTTCGGCGAACTGATTCATGTAGAGGTGATGATAGATGCCATTTTTGGCCAGCAGTTCGCGGTGGGATCCGTCTTCGACGATGAGACCGTTACTCATCACGAGGATGCGGTCGCAGTCTACGACCGTCGATAACCGGTGGGCGATGATGACCGAGGTACGGCCCTTCATCACTTTTCTTAAGGCACTCTGTATGAGCGCTTCGGTTTCGGTATCGATGCTGCTGGTGGCTTCATCGAGAATCATGATGGCGGGGTCACGGACAATCGCGCGGGCGAAGGAAATCAGTTGTTTCTGACCCACCGATAATTCATTGCCGTTACTCTCTAAGATGGTGTTATAACCTTTGGGCAAGGACATGATAAAGTCATGGACCTCGACCGTTTTGGCGGCACGAATGATTTCTTCTTCGGTGGCGTCTAATTTGCCGTAGCGGATATTATCGCGTATCGATCCCGAGAAGATAAACGGGTTCTGCTGCACGAAGCCGATGCTGTGACGGAGCCAGCCGACGGAACGCTCACGATAATCCACGCCATCGATGAGAAGCTCACCTTTAGTCGGTTCATAGAAACGGCATAAGAGGTTGACGGTGGTCGATTTGCCTGAGCCGGTCTCACCGACGATGGCGATGCTTTGGCCCTGTTTGATCTTCACGTTCATGTCATGGATGACTTCGGTATCTTTTAAGTAGGAGAAACTGACATTCTTGAATTCAATCTCGCCTTTCATCTTTTCGTAATTCGCCAGTTTTCCGTCAAAGAGACCGCCATATTTAGCTTCCACTTCTTTGGTATCGACGATTTCTGGTTTGGTTTCGATGAGCGAGAGAATCTTCTCGACGGAGGCCTGCGTGCCCATCATGTCGCCAAAGACTTCGGCGAACTCTTGGATCGGGTTATAGATGGCGCCAACGAAACCGATGAATAAGATGAATAAGGAAATATCGACGATTGCTTCACCGGGGATGACGACGAATTGATAGCCAAAGTAAATGATGGCGGCTGTGGTTAACGCCGCAATGATGCTGACGGAGGGTTGGAAGAACGCTTGGGCTCTCCCGGCGCGGAAATACTTTTTATTGACGTCGGTGATAATCTGTTTGGATTGGTCGTAGACGTTGCCTTCAATGGCGAGCGTTTTGATGGTCTTGGACCCGGCGATACATTCCGCTAACCAAGCGACGAAGCTGGAATAGGCGCTGCGGGCAATACGGTTGAGGTTTAAAAGTAACCGTTCAAAGAACGGGGCGATGATTATGATGAGCGGCGTGCTCGCTAAAATAATCAGAGACATCTGCCACGAGACGGCAAACATCGTGATGAGCGATAAGACAAGGTCAAAGGTAATCCAGATCATGCGGATGATGCCCCACGATAAGATATCGCTGATCTTGCTTGTGTCGTTCTGCATACGGGCAATGAGCCAGCCACTGCTGGTGCGGTCGAAATAGGAGAACGAAAGTTCCTGAACGCGCCGGAAGGAGTCCCTGCGGAGCGCCAACATGATTTTCATTTCAAAGTAGTTGGTCAGGAAGAACGTGACGAAAATGGAGATAGAACGGATGAGGATCCCACCGAGGAGGATTAAGCCATATTGGGTGAAATTAACCGTAAATTCAATGCCAAAGAAGAACGTGACACGAATGGGAATCTCATTTATTCCCAAACCTACGACATTTGCCTGAATCGCGCGTATTGCTGCCCGGTTCATCAGAGGAACAAAGGATTGGTCATGGAACGAGGTAAAGAACATGCTGACTATGAGGATGAGTAAAAGATACCAACGTTGGAGGGCATAGAAAAGAATCTTTTTCCAAACGCCAAAATTAAGCTTGTCGGCTACTTTCTCTTCTTCGTAAGAAAAATTTCCCATTGGTATCTCCTTTCTAGACCATGCGCGTCTGAATGTCGTAGATGCGTTTATAAAGCCCGTCTTGTTTGACGAGTTCGTCATGCGTGCCCTCTTGCGAGATATGCCCGTCTTCGAGGACGATGATGCGGTCAGCATCTTTCGCCGTAGCGACACGGTGCGTGATAATTAAGGTCGTGGTGTTGGCTTGGCGGGCTTTTAAGGCCGAACGAATGTGAATGTCGGTTTCGGTGTCAACGGCGCTTAAAGAGTCGTCAAACACCAAAATTGGGGCATTGTTGATGATCGTCCTTGCAATCGCCAGACGTTGTTTTTGTCCGCCCGAAAGGGTGATGCCCTTCTCGCCGACCGGAGTATTGTAGCCTTCCTTAAAGGAAAGAATATTGTTATGGATGTCGGCGATTTTAGCCGCGCGGATAATCTCTTCTTCGGTCGCGTCTTTATTGGCGACACGTAAGTTATTGATGATCGTTTTGCTGAATAAGAAGGGTTCTTGTAAGACCGTCGCGATTTCGCGGCGGATATGTTCTTTCGCAATGGTTTTCAGTTCCGTCCCGTCAATTTTGATGGAGCCTTCGGTGTAGTCATATAAGCGTGTCAAAAGGTGGCTGAGGGTGGATTTGCCACTACCGGTTTTACCCATGATGGCGATCGTTTCACCCGCTTTGACGTCGAGGCTGATGTCCTTGAGGACCACTTCGTCGCCATCATCATAATGGAATGACATGTGCTCGATTTGGATATGGCCTTTGATTTCCGGACGCACGCCACTTTCGATATCTTCCAGCGGTTCATTTAAAATCAGGTTGATGCGGTCCATTGAGACGACGGCACGCGCCAAGTTCGACAAAGTCATGGCGACATCGCGGACGGGCCAGACGATCATTGAGACGAAACTAAAAGCGACCACAGTCGTGCCAATGGAAATCTCGCCGAGGACGGCCAGATATAAACCGAATAAAGTCGTGAGGACGATTTGACCGAAGACGAAAACGTCGCTGCTGGAGAAGAAGAAAGACGACAATTTCCGCCAATGGATGAATTTCTTTTCGTAGTCTTTAAGGCTTTCCTCAAAGTTTTCGATTTCGAATTTCTCATTATTGTAGGCTTTGACGACGCGGACCGCGGAAAGGTTTTCTTCGATTTTGGCGCACATGACGCCATCGGAGTCATCCGTTTTACGGTAGCGGATACGGACTTGCTTAATGATGAAATAGGAGTAGACGAACATCGGCGGCAAGATGATGATGCAGCTGACGGCGAGCTTCCAACTTAAGGTTAATAAGATAAAGAAGGATAATGTAACGATATAAAAGGTATAGACCATGCTCATCACTTCACGGATGACGAAACGACGTAACACTTCTTCGTCACGGGTGCAGGTCTGAATGATATCGCCGCTCTTGGATTTCTTTAAGAAAGGATACGGCAGACGTTCGATATGATAGAAGAGTTTCAGTTGCATGTCAGTGGCAATCCCGGTATCAACAGAGGCGCGTAAAATATTACGGGAAACGTTAATCAAAGCGCGGGCGATGCCGATGCCGATGATAATGAATGAGAATACCCATAAGTTGGTCCTGAGAAAAGTTTGACCGCCGAAGAGATTGGTCATTGTCGTATCGATCAGCCCGGTTGGGGGATTGTAATTCAAGGTATCGACTAAGATTTTACTCATGAAGGTCGAAATCAGTTGAAGGAGGACCGCGAAAAAGAGTATGAAAAAAGAAACAAAATATCTAAAACGGTGGCCTTTAGTCATCGCAAACATTATTTTGAGATATTTTTTCATGTTTTGGCCCCTCCAGTCTGGTTATCATTATACTAATGATATCGATTTATTGCTAGATAAAAACGTGCAAAGAGGTTGAGAAAAGTGCTATTTTGTCGTTATGAAAACGGTTTCTTTATTAAGACATTTTCGGGACTTTTTCGACGAGATTCAAAAACACGTAATCGTTTGTCTCAATGGTGTTTTTTTCGATAACTTCAATTCATAATATATGTTATAATCGAGTGGACGTTTTAGGAGAGCTTAGCAATGGAACTAAACGAAAAAGATATCGTGGTCACGAGCGGCGGCGTCGAAGTGCCGAATGAGCCCGCGCCTAAACAAAAGAAACACCGAAAAAGACACCTTTTGAACATCGTGATCGTTCTTTTGATTGCGGCGCTCGTTATCTTCTTCTCTTTAAAAAATGACTTTAACGCTGTTATCACCTCGATTGCCTCGGCCAATGTCTCATATCTTGTTATCACTTTCATGATGGCCATTGCGATTTTCTTAATCGATGGTTTAATTCTTTATATATTAGCACGTCTTTATACGACCCGTTATAGCATCGGCCAAGGCATGGCCAATGGCATGATTGGCGTTTTCTATAATGACGTGACCCCATCCTCTTCCGGCGGTCAGTTCATGCAGGCCTACACGTTTAAAAAGCAAGGCATTGAACTTTCGAGTGCCGCTTCTATTCTTGTCATGCACTTCCTCATTTATCAGACTGTCCTAGTGCTTTATGGGATTGTCGCATTAATCGCCAAGCTTCCCCTCTTCCTCGGCTTGAACCCAGTGGCGGATTTTGGTGCTTTCAAATTGACGCTCATCCCACTTTCCATCGTTGGCTTTGCGATTAACTTTACGGTTATTGCCACCATCATCTTGCTTTCTTATTCCAAATGGATGCACACCTTCGTGATCAACTCGGTGGTGGCCATCGGGTATAAAATGAAACTCATCAAACACCCAGATGCGACCAAACAAACCTGGCAAGCCCAGATTGAAAACTTTAGAATTGAGCTTCGCCGTTTACAAAGTAACATCCCCGTCACGCTTTTGCTTGGTGTCTTGTTCTTTATCAAACTGACGATTTTCTACTCGATTCCTTATATCATTGGCCTGGCGCTTAAAGCTCAAATGACAGAGACCTATTACGACACTGTCTTCTTATCCGCCTATCTGCAAATGATGACCAACATGGTTCCGTTACCGGGCGCGTCTGGCTTCTCGGAATATTTCTTTACGCAAGTCTTCGTCCGCATTTATGGTAGCGGCGCCGTCACGACGGCCGCACAATTGATCTGGCGTTCCGCGACCTTCTATCTCGGTCTGATCGTCGGCGGTTTCGTCACCGCATTCTATCGGTCTTCCCCAAAGGAAATCGTTCCAGCCAAATCCGACCGCAAGACCTTTATCGAACTCCAAAAATCGACTTACGAGATGCGGAAAAAGACTTCCGATACCATGTTTCAAACTTCGCAGTTGTCTCGTAAAGATATAGAACAAAAAATGAAAAAGGTCCGAAGAGACCTCTTTGGCGTGCAGCGCCGCAAAGCCCAACGCACCGCTAAAAAAGTCAAACAGCAACCCGGGTTCCCGGTTTCTGAAAGCGAAGAAGTCGTTCCCACCCCACTCGATACGTCGGAGACTCATAAGGGAGAAGAATAATGAATATCGCCCTGTTTAGCGATACATTCCCACCTGAAATCAACGGCGTCGCCACGTCGACTTTCAATCTATTCAACGTGCTCCGTAAAAACGGGCATAATGTCTACGCCATCTCCACCAATCCTTTTTCCAATAAAGTCGAATTCAAGGACAACGTCTTACGCGTTCCCGGCATCGAACTGAAACGGCTTTACGGTTACCGTATGGCGGGTTTTTTCAATTCGCAAGCGATGCGTATTATCCGTAACATGAAACTGGATGTCATCCATATCCAAACCGAAGCCGGCGTCGGGATCTTTGGCAAAATCGCCGCGCGAACTCTTCACGTGCCGACCGTTTACACCTATCACACCATGTATGAGGATTATACCTATTACGCCACCAAAGGCCATTTCGACCGTCTGGCGCGCGGCATCGTCCGTTGGTATTCACGCTTCGTCGCCGAACAGTGCACCGAGTTCATTTCTCCAAGCATCAAAACTAAAGACGCGATGCGCTCCTATGGCGTGGACCGTTATATCAACGTCATTCCCACCGGTATCGATTTTTCAAAATTCAAAGAAGAAGCGCAGGATTGGCCAGCGATTGACGCCTATAAAAAAGAACATCAATTGAATCAAGTCTTTACCATCCTCTCACTCGGACGCGTCGCTAAAGAAAAGAGTCTCGACATCTGCTTACGCGGGTATGCCGTGTTCTTAAAAAAGGCCGTCTTTGAAACCAAGTTCGTCATCGTCGGCGATGGGCCCGCGCGCCCGGATTTAGAGCGCCTCGTCGATGAACTAAACATCCGGACGCATGTCCTTTTCTTAGGCGCGGTCCCATCCGAAAAAGTCCCGTTCTTCTATCATTTAGGCGACGTCTTTGTGTCGGCCTCGGTGACCGAAACGCAGGGCTTGACGTTTATGGAAGCGATGGCCAGCCACCGCATCGTGCTGTCCCGTTTTGATGAAAACCTGAGTGGTGTCATCAAAAATAACATCACCGGTTTCTTTTTCACCAGTGAAAGTGATTTTGACGAAAAACTGAATCACATTCAGGCGTTGTCAGAAGAAGATAAGACCAAACTATTAAAGGCCGCTATGGAGACGGCCGACATCTATTCGATTGAGCACTTCTACGAAAATATCATGGAGGTCTACCATCGTGCCATCCGCCAATCCTGGTAGAACGATTGCCCAAGTCAAAGTCCTTAAAAAACGGGTGATGCTGATTTTTGAGGGTGGCGAAAAACTCGATGTCGTCCCTTCAGTCTATGCTGATTTTTATTTATATGAAGGCAAGACCCTCACGGATAAAGAATATAAAGACATCCAGAACTCGAACGATGTCGGTAAATTCAGAGACTACGCCTTTGGTTTGCTCGCCGTAAGAAGTTATTCCACCAAGCAAATCATCGACCGTTTATATAAGAAAAAAGCCAATCCGGCGATGATCTCCGCAATCGTCGAACAATTGACCAGTACCGGACTTCTCGATGACGACGAGTATGTCACTGACTTTCTCATTTACGCCAAAGATCGGCATTACGGACAGAGGAAAATCAAAGAAGAACTCTTCCGTGACGGCATCAGCGAAAAACGAATATCTGCATTAGTGTTCGAAGATACCGATGAACTCGAAAAAGCGATGGAATTACTTCCTTCATTCCTTAAGAAATACGACCGGTATTCGAACCGAAGCCGGCATCAACGGATTTATGACGCCTATATGAATAAAGGATTCACCAACGTCGTGATCAACAAAGTGCTTGACAGCGTCCCCGAAAATGACAAGACGTTAGAAAAAGAAGCCCTCACCCGCGACTATGAAAAAGCCTTACGGTTATACACCAGACGGTTCAAAGGTGAGAAACTTCGCGCGCATCTCGTGAATAATCTGGCTCAAAAGGGCTATAATTATGAAGATATAAAATGGATTTTGGAGGAACACAACCATGGCATGGATTAATGAGTTCAAGGACGGCGACCGGATTTTAGCGCAACTCCTCGTGACCAACGTCACCAAAGGCGTGACCGGCAATAACCTCGCTTATTTGACCGTCACCTTACAAGACAAGACCGGCGTGGTCGATGGCAAAAAATGGGATGTCGTTCCCGAAGATGCCGACACTTACCAGATTGGCAATATCGTCGAAGTCGAAGGCGATGTCATTTTTTACCGTAACAGCCTCCAGATGAAAATCATTCGCGGCCGTAAACTCGATAGTTCCAACGTCGATGCGACCCGCTTCACCATGAGCGCTCCCGTGGAACAAGAGGTTCTTGTTAAGAAACTTGCCAAATACTTAAAATCAATCGTTAACCCCGAATGCTCGGCCATCGTGCATGCCTTGGTCAAACAATATTACGATAAGTTCATCACCTATCCTGCGGCCGTCCGTAACCACCACGAATATACGAATGGTTTGCTTTACCATACGCTTTGTATGGCGGACCTCGCTGAAGCAATCATCCCCTGCTATCCGTCGATTGACCGCGATATGCTGATTTCCGGTATTCTCCTTCACGATATCGGCAAGACGGTCGAACTCTCCGGACCGATTATCCCAAAGTACACCATTGAAGGCAAACTGATTGGCCACATCTCGATCATGGACAGCGAAATTCGACGCGTCGCCAGCGAGCTGAAGATTACCGGCGAGACCCCGTACTTACTCGAACATATGATTTTATCCCACCATGGCAAACAGGAATTCGGTTCACCCGTCGAACCCTTGACCCGCGAGGCCTTATTACTGAACATCATTGATGACCTCGACGCTAAAATGGCCATCCTCGATAAAGCCTATGCCCTCACCAACGAAGGCGAATTCACCGCGAAGATCTTCCCACTCGACGAACGGATGTTCGTCGAGT